>WNFO01004619.1_pt1 | contig 33512 bp, 50 predicted proteins | sample 5400251 | NCBI WGS metagenome assembly WNFO01 (sample SAMN13153354, study PRJNA577476) | soil metagenome | isolation source: 100 cm saprolite under Madrone tree | place: USA:California | collected 2016-06-14
ACTTAGACAGGACGTTCTTATGGATCAAGACGAAGGTTTCATTCAGACCCTCCCCTCACATATCATTGCAGAAGCAGGCTCGTACCGTGAGAGGGCTCCTCGCCGAATCCCCCCTGTCAACGCAGGATCCAGGACAGAGGGAAATACTAATGCGGCTATCGCCCGCAAACCTCAAGCTCCCCGCGATGCGATCCAGCTGCTCGACAAGAGTGGCGTAGCCGTTTTGGTCCGATTGCTCTTTTTCCCGCAAATCTCGAGGAAGAACATCTTGTACAAAACGCTTGTCAACCTGTGCGAAAATTCCAAGACCCGCGCTGAACTGTTCAATTTCCTTCTTAACATCTTGCAGGAGGGGACTGGGGACCTCGCAGCTATCGACCGGAGCTTTACGCAGATGACGATCAGAAATTCTAAAGGCCCGGCGCAATTACATCGTCCTGCGGGCAAACAGAAGACAGGCCCCGAATACTTGAGTTCTCTTCCTACCTACCACTCGCCTAGCGAAGTTGTTCCCGATCTCATCGCGCAGCGTTGTCTTGAGGCGTTGAGCTACATCGTCACGTCGAACGAGTCATCATCCCTTTTCTTCCTCACAGAGCAAGAGATGGCTGTTGGGCTTCGAAGACATTCTTCTAAGAAGGGGAAGGGTAAAGAAAAACAATCCACACAGACTCAATATCCCATAGTCCTTCTGCTCTCCCTTCTCGACCGACAGCCATTGCTGAAGACACCGTCAGTCCTCGAGCTAGTAGTTAGCCTCCTTGATACAATAACACGCCCGCTCATGGGTTTGAAAGTCCCTCAAAAGGCCGAGGCCGCGGTTTCAACAACTCCACAGACACAACCATCCGAGGAAGCTCCTTCGCTCGTTGAACAAAGTAGCCCTGCGCCACGTAAGTTAGCCCTCACAATTGCAAATGTATCGTATTGAAATTAGGCTTGACATAGTTCAACCGTCGCAAGAGAGCCAAAAGGACGCTCCCCGACCAGATGCAGTGGAGGAAAAGACCCTACTCCTCTACCCTCCTCTAATTCCTGCCACTGCACTGAGATCAATTGTTAATATACTGACCGTGGGCGACTGTGGCGCGAAGCCCTTCCATCACACGCTCTCCCTCATCCAACATTTATCATTCATCCAAGATACACGCGACGTGGTGGCACAAGAGCTTCGCAGTAAAGCACAAGAATTTGGACAGAGCCTGTACCACGACCTCGATGAGCTGGCCAACTCCCTTCAAGGTCAAGGGGACGATGTATTTACCTCTTCCGTTGCGTCAAAGTTCTCTTCCCCCGCCTCCGACCAAGCCAAGCTGCTCCGTGTGTTGAAGACCATCGACTACATGTTCTCGCCCAAGGCAACGATATCCCCAGAACCGCAACCCACCACGGACTTAGAAAAGATTCAAGGGATATATGAGTCCTTCCGCTTCACCCCATTGTGGCGCCGATTAGGAGATTGCTTGTCCATCATCGAGCAACGATCTGAGATCGAACATATAGCAACAGTTCTCCTTCCTCTCATAGAGGCACTCATGGTAGTCTGCAAATATGTAGGTTCCGCCTCGATATCAGCAGGTCCGAGCCGAATGTTACGCGCCTCGGCATCTCCTCGGTCGCCAACATCACCACGGGAGGCAATGGAGGATCTTTTTGTCAGCTTCACGGACGCCCATCGCAAGGTCCTTAACGTCATGGTCAGGAATAACCCATCCTTGATGAGTGGCTCGTTCTCGCTGCTCGTCAACAACCCTCGTGTGCTGGACTTCGACAACAAGCGGAATTATTTCAACCAGCAATTGCACAAGCGTCCGCACTCACGTGAACATCATGGGACTCTACAGCTCAACGTTCGTCGCCAACGCGTATTCGAGGACAGTTTCCAGTCGCTCCAACGTAAGACGGGAGAGCAAATCAAGTACGGCAAACTCAGCGTACGATTCTATGATGAGGAGGGGGTAGACGCCGGGGGCGTTACAAGGGAATGGTTCCAGATCCTTGCGAGGCAAATGTTTGATCCCAACAATGCTCTGTTCCAGCCATGTGCGGCAGATCGTCTCACTTACCAACCCAGCAAGGCGTCATGGGTCAATCCAGAACACCTATCATTCTTCAAGTTTGTGGGTCGCGTGATCGGGAAGGCTATTTATGATGGACGCCTTCTCGATGCCTACTTCGCCCGGAGCTTATATCGACAGATTCTAGGCAAGCCTGTTGATTACCGGGATGTGGAGTGGATCGATCCAGAGTATTACAATTCGCTGTGCTGGATATTGGAAAATGACCCGAGCCCACTGGAACTTACTTTCAGCGTTGAGGGAGATGAGGTGCGTGAATTGCCGTAGATCGCCTTTTCCTTTAATAATCTCCTATACAGTTTGGCGTCACCAAAATTGTGTCATTGAAAGAAAACGGGGAGTCGATACCAGTGACGTTCGAAAACAAGCGGGAATTTGTGCAATTGTCAGCTCAGTATCGGCTGTACACCTCCATCAAGGACCAACTAGAGAACCTGCTTTCCGGCTTCTACGAGATTATTCCGAAGGATCTCATCGCTATCGTACGTTGATGATCGCCCCAGTCATCCTGCCCTATAATTAACGCAACTCTTATTAGTTCAATGAGAAGGAGCTCGAACTACTCATATCCGGTACTCCAGACATCGACGTCGATGAATGGCGCTCTGCAACGGAGTACAACGGGTATACAAGCTCAGATCCTGTCATAGTCTGGTGGTGGCGTGCACTCAAGTCATTTAATCGTGATGAGCGCGCGAAGGTGCTCAGTTTTGCCACTGGCACGTCTCGGGTACCCCTGGGTGGATTCAATGATCTGCAAGGTGTACAAGGCACCCAGCGCTTTTCCATTCATAGAGCATATGGCGACCCCGACCGGCTTCCTCAGGCTCATACTTGTATGTCACTTCAAAGTATTCTGACGACTAGAAGCGAGGCTAATGTTTGATCTGCCAGGCTTTAATCAGATTGACCTTCCGCAATACTCGTCTTATGAGATGCTTCGGCAGCAGTTGTTACTTTCAATCAACGAAGGAGGTGAAGGTTTCGGATTTGCATAGTTTTGTGTACAACAGCCACGAAATTTGAATTACGTAAACCACATCCTGTGTTGGAGCGGCGCGGCGCCTGTTCATTCCCGACGAAAACTCACAATGCAAGTCAACGATCTCCTAGAACCCAATGTTCGTATTCGAGAGCTTAAGAAAGACCGCGTGAATTTTGTCCTCGAAAATGTTGATCTTTCGTAGGTCTCGCCGTTTACCGTCCTTTCCATCTACAATGGGATCCTAGGTTTGCCAATTCTCTTCGGCGGGTCATGATGGCAGACATTCCGACCGTCGGTGCGTTTGCACACTCTCTAAGAGTTGCGTGTATTCCAACCAAGGTTGTGTAGCCATTGACATGGTGGAGTTTGACACCAATACAACCGTCCTTCCCGACGAGTTCATTGCTCACCGGTTAGGGATGATTCCCCTGGTCAGCTCCAACTGCGACGAAGCCATCCGGTATAGCAGGGTGTGTGCTGCGCTATCTCACATCGAGTCAGTCCCCGTATAACGTATACTTAACTCGCCAGGACTGCACCTGCCTAGAGTCGTGTCAAAACTGCTCAATAGAACTGGTTCTGAATGTCGCTTGCAATGAAAGTCGGACCATGGACGTCACCAGTAACCATTTGGATGTTGTGGCTCGTGGAGGGTTTGGCTGGAGAGAGGAGGTGGACGATGGAGAAGAGATTGCGAGGCGTTCGGAGAATTTTGGACATCCTGTTGGAAAGAGTGCGTCCCAATACCCCCTATTCCGACGTTCAAATCATGGGCGGTGACACACCCAACCCAACCCCACATTGAATTCCGTGCTACTCAGATGATCCCTCCACCCAGCCGGTTCTCATATGCAAGATTCGGAAAGGACAGGAGCTTAGGGTACGCTGTATTGCAAAAAAGGTAGAACCTTCTACCGCCCCTTCCAACATTGTGGCGCTCAACGTGTGGGATTTTTGAATTTTTTTTATATGACAGGGTATAGCAAAGGAGCACGCAAAATGGTCACCATGCTCTGCCGTTTCCTTCGAATATGACCCCCACAACCGGTTGCGCCATACAACATTCTGGCACGAAATCAACATTAAAGAGGAATGGCCATTAAGTGCAAACGCAGCAGAAGAAGAGGCCCCGCGCGACGACGAGCTATTCGACTACAATGCGAAACCCCAAAAATTCTATTTTGAAGTGGAGACAGATGGGAGTTTAGGTCCACAGGAAGCCGTGATGAGGGTATGTGCTACCGACTTGCCCCTACCATATAATTTCTTTTTTCTCATCGTCTTTTATGCGGTATAATTGACCCAAGAACTCTTAACGACTATAGGGTCTCACTGAACTGCAGACAAAGCTCGCAAATCTCGTTCTCGGACTCAAGTCAGACCCAACTGAACTAGACGCTCTCGGCGGCGGCGACGGTGGCGCCCAGCTCCCACCAGCCAACGGCACGTTGCCTACACAAGCGGCGCCCAGGGCAACAGGGTGGGGACAAGAGTCCAGTCCCTCTGGGTGGGGAGGTACCGCGGGTACACCCGGTGGTGGCGGCTGGACGTCTCCAGCAGGTGGTGGGGGTACTGGATGGGGTGGAACCTCAGGTACTGGGGTATCCCCTTCAGCGGGGGGATGGGGCAGCAACGCAGCATCTGGTGGTGCGTGGGGTGCAGGAGGCAGCAGTAGTGGCTGGGGGACAAGCAGTCCAGCTCGAAACACCACGACAGGGTGGAGTAGTCCAAATCCGCAAACACAGAGCGGCTGGAACGTGTGATGGGTACTGTTTACCGGCCTCGGAGGCTGTGCCTTGATCCAAGATCAGCGCTTGACATTTGTTATAAAAAGCATTACTGAATAAAAGACAGCTAAGCAAAGCATTCTATATCTAACAGCGGTTGGGCAGTAGATCGGGGTGCGCGAAAACATGAGCTCCCTCACGTAAGTTGCAAGAGGTCCTGCCTAGGTCCTGCCTAGTAGATCAATATCAAATGTCGACACGTGCGATCACTCCCGCGCTATCATCTCAATTTCTTCTGGCTTCCGCCATGGGCCAGGCATCGATGCTGGTGTCCCTGCCGGATGTGCCACAGGGGTCCCTCCCGATGACATTTCCACCGGTCTTCGCGGGGAATGAGTCTACAGTCCGACGTTGATCAGCACTGCTGTTCGCGTTCCCGAAATACACAATCAGAAAAGAGTGTAAGGTACATACCGTTTCCGACTCGTCAAAGAGGGTTCCAGTGTCATCCACTATGCCCAGATAGTCCAACATCAGCTTTAAGATTCAATCGACAAGCGTCCCATTGCGAGAACTTACGCATAGTAACACTTCGGTTTATGAGATCGTAACCTCCAAAAGGCATTTCAGGCATCCCGGGTGGTAGCACTGGGTCACCAGTCTTATTATCCTTTGCTCGCACTTCATCCCAGGGAACGATCGTGTAGCGTTTGGGGTCAGGTATCTCGTCCGGGTTGCCTTTCGGACCGTAGATTTTCGCCTCCGCGAGGTATGTCTTGAGGGCGCAAATCCACTTGTTACGCCGAGTGGCTAGAGGCGAGCGTCAACAGTGACATCAACTCTACGTCAGAAAACATACCTTTTAAGGCACCCTGCTGCCAATTACTCTTGTACATGATATCAGCTTGAAGTGTCATTTTTTCCTGCTCGGGTATATCTTTCGCGCGAGCCCAATATTAGCCCCGACTCTAGATCACTGATATTTGATACATACCAACAACGACGATATCGAACGACGGCTGGAAGTCCCTCCGCTCCATTTGAACGAAGCTGAGCATCAGACTACGCAACTTCTCGATTTCTTTGAATGTTGTGGAATAATGAACGTCGAAAGTAAATGACTCAGACATCTAGCACGAAATCTCAGCGAGCCCGGACATCGCCAAAAACGTAACCTACCTTAGTGCTCCGGCGAATATTTTGAATGAACTATGGAATTTCTGTGAGATATCAGCCGGTGAAAAGATCGCACCGACGTACGAGTCCGGCTAGTACATTATTTGACACCTGGACGTTACCGCCGAGGCCATTGAGGAGGACGGTACTCAGGAGACGGATCTCCTTCACAGTGAAAGACCCCTTTTCACCAAGATCTATCCTATCGCCAACATCGAAAGGGTGCCGCACAAAAAGAAAGATGATCGAGGTGAGAATGTCGTGTAAACTTGAACCAATGAGCCAGCTGAGTCCTGTCAGGAGACATGTCAGGAAATTGCCGAAAGATTTGTCAGATAGGACATACCAAGGACCAAAGTGCCAGTCGCGGTGATTAACGAAGCAAGTTGGGCTTCCTAGACACAAATCTTTGGTCCACGATAATACAACGCAGAAGAGAGTACCTACCAGAGTCACGGCTATGATTAAGGCGGCAACTATGACATACAGACTCATAAACAAGTTGTCCAGACGACCGACGGCGCTATCGAGGTCGCTCAAAGAACGCTCGATTGACAGTTGTTCCCGGTGGATCTCTCTAAGATGTGTGGTAAGATATGAACGAAGTAGGGAAGCGGAAGCATGACGAACGCGCAAGCTTGTTCGGTCTCTTCAAGAGCGACATCACCATTGCCATCTCTATCGAATAACGTGAAGGCTCCATCGGCTTCCTCTAAAGAAGGAAAAAAGCGAGAGATGTCCTGGAAGACTATGTAGTCCCTGTCTGGTTTACGGAAGGAGAAGAAAATACGACGGGCAAGCTAAAATTCATGCTGTTACGACAGTGGCACGCATGCGGTATAAGAAATAGGCGCACAAGTTTTGTCTTGCTCGTTGACGCTAGTGCTGTCAGGACCATGGCTTGTGGCGAGTTTGGTTGCAAGACGGAGCTGATATCATTTCAGTATTCTAACTCTGACGAATCTTTTGTGCACCCACCTGCCGGCAATCTCCGACGCAACATTTCCGAGCGCAGTGGTAGTACTCGTAGCCGCGAAACGCACACCTCTGATAGCTTGTTTAACCATCCGCTTGGGATTTATCACGGGTTGTTTTTCACCGTGTGAGTGGCTACGACTCTCGGGTAAATCGGTCGAATGGCGATAGAGCGTAGTGAGTGTCTTGACAGCGAACTTTTGCTCCGCGATGCGTTCTATGGGAGAACAATCTTAGTTAGGTATACGTGGAGTCCATCAGACTTTCTGACCTGCATATGAGCGCTCATGGAATTTTGCGGCTATCCACTGAATGGAAAACTTCTCAAAGAGCAGAAGCGCAGCGCAAAGATATATGCCGAAAAGAAATTTTCCAATGAACCCGATGATATTTTTACTTTTAGCAGACGCATTCTTATCTTGTCGGGCGTCAATGAGTGGGTTCCACGCGATCCAAATTGCGGCAGTCCATACAACGAGGGCAATATATCTGGAGAAAATAGCATCGATGTCAGACATATGAATGATGGCAACAACGGTCAGCTCAAGGCGACTACAGACCTACAGAGCGCCCTGAGCCAGTCAATGTAGCGCCGGGAGCCGACCGCAACAACGCCGACCGTATTTCTCGCAATGCTAGGCAAAATCATCCTATTGATAAGTAAAAATCGCGTTGAGAAACTTTCCCGATGGCTTCAGAGTTCAGAAAGAGACATACGCTCCCGCGAGGCTGGCCCACCAACCTGCAAAATTTGAGCGATATGAGATGAGAACCGTATGAAACAGCACATGATCGTACCACCCCATGCGACGCTTAGCCATATGCTCCACCATAACAAACGCACTCCCCATATCTGCAAAAATAGAGATAGATTTACTCAGATGACCGCGAAGTCTGAATGAAACAGGAAACGAACCTCTCCTCTACGGGATGCCGTCAGACCGAGAATTCCAGGGATCCAGATGATGGCCAAGATAGGGATGATGAACAACGTCCATCGCGTCACGATCGATGCGTTCAGAAGAAACTGGTAGAAACGGACAAACTGATAATGCATTTTAGGGCCATGTGTATCAAAGCAAGCGAGCCGATGACTCACCTTAGATTTCGGGAGATCTCCATCAGCAAAGACCAGATGCTGTTTGCTTGCATTTCGGGGATCGAAATGCTCGTAAGCTTCGTTAAATTTGCGAGCGCCTCCGAGCAGATCCCAGCTTGAACTGCGAGGGTTGTGAGGGCGTTGCTGCTGCTGCTGATTCTGTGATTGCGAGTCGAGGTAAACCTGTTCCCGGTCGACCTGCGTTTGGGAAGGATTATCTCCATGTTGTGGGGGCAAAGACGTGGCTGACTGCGCAGGATTGCGGTCGTTCAAAGGAATGTGGGAGGTGTATGACAGGCTGGGGGCGTGTTGGAGATCATCGGTCACGTCGAAGGAACTCTTTACGTCCTGGGACCTCTTCCCCTGCTGCATTAACACGTCAGTCGATTGGTTACCTGGCCGTTGAGCAAAGTCCATGAAGGAAGGAAGAGAAGAGAGAAAAAAATGAATAGGGCTCCAAATTTACGCGAACCCCAGTTTAACGTCAACTGCCAACAAGACCCTAACCTCGCTCTCGGCTCTACTCTACGCGGCAAACCCCATCGGGCCCCGCATTCGTTCCCGTCCCCGACTAACCCGCGTCCTCAAGCGGTGAGCGACAGCGCGCGCACGATGGCGGCGGGTACGACTGCACATCCAATGTGGCCTGCTGTCCTCAACTCGGATGTGGTGGACAGTAATGCTGTCCAAAGTACGTACTCCGAAAATTTGTCTGATACACGCTCTCGGCAAAAATCTGCGATACTTTTTTTGCAAGTCGAATGCCGCCTTGGGATGATGATCGCCAGCGCGCAGCAGCCAAGGTCATAAATACATATTTGCAAGTTGGATCTCCCCGAGAACTGGAGCTGGTGACGTGGTGCCAACATTGCGTGTAGTCAGTACTGTATGTATTGGTGGTTGAGAATGATCCGCGCAGGATGAGCCACTGTACGGCGCATAAGCTTGCAACCGCATGTACTATGCGTGTGCCTGTCCTTGGCACTGTATGTCTATGTCGAGCAATAATTTGGGGGTTGGTTACCAATGGGTCCTCAACCTGAGATCGGGTTACACCGTACACGCACAAAGTGCCCCGCTGTACTGACTAGACCACTTGAAGAACCCTCATTCTCACGCAGATACCACGTCTCGTCGGCATGGAGAAAGCCACCGGGCTTCCGCCTGTCAATAGTGAGAACCGTTTCCACTGACGATCCTTGTTTTAGCCGAGAAAGACAAATAATACTAGAAACACGATGTATTCTGATCGCACAGCCAAAAACACACGTTAAGGGTATCCTGCAGGCCCGGTGGAGATGCTCGACAGGCTACAAACAACTGCAAGAGGGTGTAAGAACTAAGGTAGGGATTATACAGCGGCCATGCACAATATGCACACTCCAGCAACAAGTCAGAAGTCATTAAATGGTCGTTAAAATGTCGTTACGGTCGTTATGTCTCAATAAATCACATTGAAATCGCGCGTCCTTTCCCGATGTCTTGGTTCGAGCGCAGTGTTAAACGGCCTCGCGTGGGTTCTTCCTGACCGTAGGAATCAGGATCCGGGTTGAATGCCTTGTCTGCGCGGACATAGCTGATCGCACGGGGACTCTTATGTGTGAACCCTGCAAATGCGAGTGCCTTGCGTACGTCCAGTATTTCCTGTCCATGGACCTTATCACGCAGTAGTGGATCTCGCGTAGCGTCTGGAGGTGCACCGTTGGCCGGAGCGAGTGGCTACACAATGATCGAATCCCCGCTCGGAAGAGTGGAGAAACCTGACTTACCTCGGCTGGTATGTCGTCGTCGAAGTGCCGGGTATCCTCGGGATTATGGAGTTCGGGACGGAATGGCGCCGGATAACGGTGGATATTGGCCCAGTCTATTCCACGAAAGAAAGGATGTGCCTAAAGAAATTGTGTGAGGATTAGGAAGGACCCTCAGCACGACCCACTTTGATCAGTTCCCCACCATCCCCACCGCGGCTAGCCCCTGAAGGTGTGGTGAAGGCACTACGCCTGGCCTGCACGATCATCGAATTTGGCCGAACCACAGAGCTTGAAGCCTGTGAACCCAACCGGTCTTCAGGCTCACAGAGCAGCTGCTGCATTAGATCGACTGCTTCGTGTGACACACGCGGCAGCGCAGGGAAACGCAAGGATTGCTTCCAATTCAAGATCTTCTGCCGAGTGACATGACGCTAATGGAATGGAGACCAAAGTTTAGGATTTACAATCGAGAGCGGATGGCGTTTCTTACTGAATTGCTGACGAACGGAGGATATCTGAATAATGGCCGTTGTTAGATGACTCAAAAGATGACCAAACATTCACATTCCCGCGTGAATACACACCCGTATAAGCATTCAAACATAATAACGCCTAAGCTCCACCAGTCGCAGGAGTATGAATAGCCTTGACCGCGAATAACCTCCGGAGCCACTGAGAAATTGAGTCAGCATACCGCAACTTTTCATCTAAACGAAAGGGCCCCACTGTAGGAATTTGTGCCACAACTGCCGGGCTTAGTCAGCAACAGGCACGCGGAATCGGAGATTGTACCTACACCGAGTAAGCCAACTGACAGATGCATGGAACGACGATGAGAAGACTTGGCGAGCACGGGGACAATGATCGTTCTTACCTTTCTACGGTTCTTCTCCCTCCAGGTGAAGATGCCGCTCCGACCATCACCGCCCATTAATGCCTCAACATCTTTGCGATCCAGACGTTTCGTTCGTGAGCCGTCTCCCTGGGGGTTATCTTCTAAGTCAATGCCGTGCTTCCTCATGAGGTGTAGTCGCTGTTGCTCGTAATCTGCGCGTAATTTCATTAACGAAATATGGTCCCAATGGAAAGCAAATAAGGTCACCAACAGGAGGTGTCGTGTGCCCAATGTAGATCAGTTCTTGTGGTGATGAGGGAAATGAATTCAAAGTTGACCAGCACAGCCTGGGATTGAACAACTCACGCTAACCCGAAGTCGCTAAGTTTAATGTGACCTTCAAGATCAAATAAGAAGTTCTGGACAGGGACATAAAATTCAGCGAATCCCAGACGGCTAGGACAGTGCGCACATCCGGTTTAACATCACGATGAATGAAACCAAATTTGTGACACGACTCTACAGCTAGGACCATCTGCAAAAATAAATAAAAAGTCAGCGTTCCATCCAGGGCTGGAAGAGGAGTCTCTGGACCTCCGCCACGTAAAAACGAGTGAAGTCTTCAGGGAAAGTATCCCGTTCAATTAATAAATTGAGGAGGTCGCCTCCGCCCATGTATTCGAGAACCTGTTGGGCATCAGATCGAAGGAAAAATAGCCGCATAGAAGACGGACAGACGCACTAGGTAGAGGTTGTCCATGTCCTGGAAGCTATAGTGCAACTTCACGATCCACTCCGCACCTCCCGGTGAGCTGACAAGTGATGCAGATTTCAACACGTCACGCTCAGCGCGAACATGGCCCTCCTGGCCCTTCCGCAGCATATCCGTCTTGCGTAACTGGACAGACAAATGCAGCGCTCAGGGTGAAGTGTTGCTCAGCGAGGAAGACACGCACCTGCTTCATAGCAAACAACTTGCCAGAGGTTCGTTCTCTCACAAGAGACACGACGCCAAATGCACCTAGCATGCGGCAACTTGGGTGTCTTGAAACAATCGAGTGACCCAGCAGCACACTCACCATGACCAATGGTCTTTAGTTTGACAAATGCACTGACATCAACTTTCCGGCGCTGTTCACGGAGGTAATCTGTTTCATTCTGACGCCAGCGTGCACGTAGATCATCTTTTCGGCGCTCGGGCAAACCCATACTCAGCATATCCTTTTCCATAGCGAGTCGTCGTTGCTCCCGAGAAGGCAGATGACGGAACAGAGGAAAGTAGAGGATTTTAGGCTCAGGTGGGGGACGCTTGTCCTCGGAATGCTTCTGAACGGGCTCGTCCTCAAGCTCTTGCTCGGGGTGAGCGGCGAGACCGCCAGCCCAGACAATGGAAGAGTTCCCGGGACGACCAGGCATCCCATCAGTGGCAGAGAGACGTACATTCTCCCTCGCAGCTACAGTAATCATAGACGAGCTTTGGGTGCTAATGCCGTTGACCACACGTAAAGGAGCATCCTCTGCGTTCGCTAGATAGACATGGTCCTGCTTGAGCGCATTAACGACTTCATTAATTGCGCGAGCCTGGTTTGCCTCTCGCACTCGAACCTTGATGGGTATAGCCCAGCGTGGGTCTAAGAAGAGTAATGTAACGATAGTGAAAAAAGGTAAAAGGATTCCGGGAAGAGGGATGCTGACCGCCCAATTTGCCAAGGCCATCAGGACCCCATCGAGTCAAAAGGGCCTCCGCCTGATCGGCGTCAGATGCATGCACTAAATGGCTGGTTGGAGTTGAGGCTAAGAGATGGGGATGTGCAGTGATCGTAAACGTACACAAAACCCGTAGGTTTAGAGACCATGTCTTTACTAATTCGCCTTGCCTTCTTTGATGACACGGGGCCAGGGGATGGTAAACTGACAGCTGGTGGGGCAAAATTGACCGAAGGGGCATTATTGGATTCAGGATAATCCTCGTATCGCGGACCAGCTACCACATCAGGAGGGCTCGGAGGATCTGCACCTGCTCCCCAGAGAAACCGAGAAGGGGATGGAGTCGGGATTAGCGCTAGTAAATCGTAAAAGCCCTTGTGTAATAGAGTTCCTCCACGTAATGTAGCAGATGGCCGTTCCTCGTCGAGGGGAAGGCTCGGTTCAGTGGGGCGATACTGGGGACGGGAAAGGGGGCCACGATATGGATAGGCGGGGGAGTAAATGTGATCGTGATCCAGACTACCGGGGGGATATACGGGACCGGGGGGAATAGGCAACGGTCTGGATGGTCTGCTTGCCATTGAGAAAGGGAAGGGACTGGCAGCCATCGAGGTGCCCGGACGACTGGCAGGCTGTGGCGGGTGCCAGTGTGCCTACCCAGCTGAGCTTTACAAACCCGTGCGCGGCGACCACGCTTGACGCCACGGACACGTGCCGGAAACGCCATGAAACGCGGCGACGGGGCTCGCCGCGTCCGAGTCCTTACGGCTACAGCCTTAGTTTAGGCCTACAGTGGCCATTCCAATCAAGCCGTAATCTCTTATTGCATAGCCCATCATGCCCAGCACTTCCTGGTTGTGACGTGTCCTGCCGTACTCCCAAATCCAGTCCAAGAGGAGGTTTTCCAGATACAGCTAGTTGATTTTGTTTTCTCTTTTCGACTCTCCACTCAGAGCCAGCAACGGCGATTGACCTTCCCAAGGACCTGCCGATCATTCTTATGCTTAACTGGATCCCATATTTTTGGGTCGCAGAAACAGGGCGGTGGCCACGCGAAACTTGAAAATGATCTACTTTGTACCGAACACGGTCCGTCCAAGAAAGCCGTCCGGTGTGCCGTTCTCTCATGTACAATTCGGAGATCCCATCGTATCGTAATTTCCCAAAAGGTTGGCACCCAGGTCATCATTTATGATCAGGACCAAGAACCCGGGGATGCCTCCCTGAACTCGTTTTTTCAGTTCAGTCTTCCGCATACCATACCACTCCCTCGCCCTCTCTACACTTGCACTGGTAGCTTACACGTTTTCGATCCGTTTCGCAAGACCAGACTTGCAACCTAGCACTCCCAACACGTTGAACCCTTCACCACGGCCAGTGACCTCGAGGCTAGATCCACATTCACAGCCTTGTAGTTTTTCTGTTTCGGGTACTTTTCTCAGGTTCCGCGTGGCATTAGGCTCCTTGGGCTCCGATAGTATTTATACCTTTCTTGAATTCAGTTTCCCTCATCACACTACATTATTTGTCTTCTTCTGTAATAGCTAGCTATGTCCCACCACAATTACCCTAATCACGGAAGGTTTAGGCAGAGCCCCACTGGCGGCGATTCTGGTTCGTCGTATTCGGAACAGGGTCACGGTAGGACTATATTGCCCCCACTTACCATAGCTTTCCCAACCTCTGACTCCCCAGGTTCGTTGTTTAATGATGCTGCAGCACATCCACATTTGAACTCAACTCTCTTCGCGTCTTTCGACACAGTGTCCAACAATTACCCAGGTACATATCCTACAGGACAGCGCTCTACTCCAGTCCCATATGAGCAGCAGCCTTACTGTACGTGATGCCTTGGTCGCCGGTAAATGACCTCTCATTGACCTCTGGCTCCATTGTGAAGACCCGCCTGCACAGCAGCAGCAGCAGCAGCAGCAACACACACACGCTCCATACCCTACTTATCCTGCTTACCAGCAGCTTTCCGAGGCAAGATACCATAGTGGCCACGGTCAGACGCACGTCAGCTCCTACAACAGAGCCTCGCCTGCTTCTAGTTCAGCCGACCCTTGGCGGCCTCCGCCTTTAGATGTTCCGGGCGGCGGAAGATGGCAGGGACAGTCGTATTACCCGTCTTCTCACACTGACTTGCAGATATCACCTGCATCAAGTGATTTGCGGTCGCCGCATTCAGTGTATTCCCCTACGTCGGGCTTCCCGCAGTATCAATCTCCTACAACCCCCGCTTACCCAGCAGGGCACAGTCCCTCTCGAGGCCCTGTCCCTACGGTTGCAGCAGTCAATACGCACTATCAACAGTCTATGGCGATGACACATCCTTCTTTGGAGCGCAACATGCCAAGCTCCCGAGGGGCTACCCAACTTCCCTATGCCCGTGCCCCTCCTGCCCCGTCACCTGTGCCCTACGATATACCGGCCGAGACCTCAGAGCCAACAATTAAGAAGAAGCGCAAGCGCGCAGATGCCCGCCAATTAGAAGCGCTCAATAGGATGTATGCTCGAACCGCATTTCCTTCCACAGAGGAGCGTCTGCAACTAGCGAGGGAATTGGATATGTCTCCTCGAAGCGTACAAATTTGGTTGGCGCATACATTGTTTACGGCATATGTATAATTTCTGAATTATCGACCATTCTCTCAGGTTCCAGAACAAAAGGCAGTCGAGCCGCCAAGGCGGACGAAACCCTGCCAACCCAGGGCCTTCAGTCATTATGTCCTTTTAGTCTATAGTTCTAGTTCTCCAGATAGTTTTGATGTTTTCCCTTCCGCTTAGACACTCTCTTAGGTTACGTCGCTGTCTGCATCGCATCATATTGTATTCACTGGGATCTCACTTAGTATGTACTGACATTCCATTTGATTCTATGATTCCTCTCCTACCCTACTGTATGGTATGAGTATTGTAACCTAACCTCACGTTGACGCAGTGCGTCAGCAACTAATCTCGGTTACAATTGCACCGCTTGTTGTGTCCCATGACAGAGAAGGCCCACGGCGAACTGCGAAATTAACACCCCTTTGGTCATGCGCAGTGTCGGGAGTCACCCCATTTTGGATTCCATTCCAGGGCTGCACTATTCACGGTGAAGGGTTTGTGCTATGATCACATCGCATATGACTTAGCTTGGCCACAGAAAGGTACAGGGGCCCCTGAAATGCAGAGTGAGGCGCTACATCGTCATCATACTGTTAAGTTAGCCACCGGATGGTCGCTCTCGAATGTTCGATTGTGGCGGCCGCATTCATAGACATTTCTGTAAGGCAAAGAACGAAGCTTTCGGGTTGAGGACAGGAAATTAATTCATGTAAGTGCTAGAATGACATCGCGTCGGGACCAAACGCCTTGGAGGAAACTGGGAACAAGCCTGTTGCAACGTCCTTGGTAACAAACGTGTGACATCTCCACTTTAATATGGCGCATATGAAATCCAATTCTTGAATTGGGAGCAAGCAAGCGCTACCGACCAAGAGGGGCGACCCCCATAAGGCAAACGGGGAGGCAACGAAGATAAGGTATGCCATTTTTCGACTGTGCCTATCTGTGAAGAAAATTAGAATGATGGTGGTGGTGGTGTTAGTGGTGACAAAATGATATCATGTTGTTAATAACACCAAGTCGGAAGGGAAACGAAGAAGCGCGAGGGTTGCCCCTGGTTTCATCTATCGAACCTGAAATTACTTTGCGCTCTACTCTCGAGGGCGCAGCGGCGGGAAGGCGGGGGAGGAACGCCGCCGTGGAACTGGCATGGAGCGGGTCCCGAGTTCGTTTCTTTTAGAGAACGAGAAGTGGTGTTATGGGTATCCCAATACCGTTAAGCCTGGACACATCCGAGTCATCATGCGATTGTTACGGAAATGGCACCCGCGCTTTTTTGCCTTTTGTTCATTCATCTCTCTCAATGGGCGGCGGGCGAGCGCCATCCGAGTCCGGAATGGTCAACCCGCAGCACTGGCACGGCGGGACCGGCGTACCCCAGTTTGACAACCCCCGGATCTAAAAACCGTGACGGTGACGTTCCATCAGCAGAAAAAGATGGAAGGCTAGCCTGGGGGTTGTCGTACTAGTACCACGACCCCCCCATGATCCCCATATCACATACTTTCCAATGCGATTTGACGAGTCGCGGAGCGCCCTCAAACCTCCCCCCACCCCCGCCCCCAAATCAGGTCAACGGTCAGCAGGCAAGGGTATAAACTGAACTCACCGGTGTATGTGGAATTTCGATCCGTTGACCTAGAACCCCTACAGAGAGGCTGGTGCAAGATCGGGATTCCGTTTGACGTACACCGCCATAACAGGTGCAAAAGGGGCCGCGACCACCTCCATCCGGCATCTGATTGCGCATTGAGCACACAGAACACAGCCTAGGCGGCGGATGTATCAACCCGGCGGAACATGTGGCCCTAGTATGTTGGCCGATAACGACGCATGGCAAGGACGGAGTTTATAAAAAAAAAACAAGAGCTAGACCTCCCCGAGAAAAATTCAAACTAGGTGATCATGGCATGGCAAGCAGGTGTTGCACCATTTGAAGTTGGAGCGATCAGCGTGTGGGCCGGGACTCTGGGACTCTACGAGACTGGAGCAGACGGATGTTCTACGTTCAAGTTATGCAACTAAGCGAGGGTGTGCCACCACCAACCATTTCGGCTGGAAAAGGAAACTCCTGTGGTTTAGGCTATTGCTTCCCCTCCCTCCAGCACAGCTACGCAAAAAAGAGTTAGCAACTCAAGGTTTCATTTATCAATTTACAAATAATAAAATGAAGCCCGTGCGCAAAGAATCCGCACAGCCTTATCGTACGCGTGTACTGATATCGGGCTAGCCCCGAAGATTAGGTGGACATAATATAACGTTCGTGTGGTGATCCACGCACTTCAGGCCTGGGGCATTAAATTCAGACGTAAGCGGTGGTCAAATCCTCACCGCTACCACGTTTACGGATAAAACCTTATCGATAACGATCTCATTTCTAGCGAGGCAAATTCCCCTACTACTACCAATAAGGTGCTGTCAAACGACGCATAAACCTGCACGTGACCATTGACGAGCCCGTCAATCCTCGTCACTTTCGTCTGGCTTGGGCCCGCCAAATTGTAGCCAGTTCAATTTTTTCTGTCTCCTTCGCTCCTCTTGTACCTTCAGTTGATTACGCGTCAACTTTTTCTTTTTCACTACAGGTACGCCTGGAGTGCCTTTATCCTCTGTGCCACTGGCTGCAGGTGTCCCAGCTGCGGATGCTATGGGGGTTTGCACTCTTGAGCGTACTGGGGTGTTCGAGCCGCTGCCCTTGGGTGATTTGAAATCGGCGAAGGCATCTTCAACGACAGCCGCCTTGCCCTTATGTGTCATTCGGCCTTCGGCAATATTCCAGATTTCTGGACCTAACATGGCAATTGAGTGGGTATACGAGTGCGGAGATATGTACGGTACTGACAGAGAGCATTCACGAACTCTTCATTATGGGAAATGATAACCTCGTTTGGATTACATCGGATGAACAATTGAAGGGAAATGAACATGAAGACATACCACGGCACCGGCCCAATCCCGGATGGCAACAGCGAGACCGCCGAGTGCTTCTCTATCTAAAAAGTTCGATGGTTCATCAAGTATACAGATCTTCCGCCACCTTTTAGCCGACTCAGGCACTGGGTTATTCGAAACTGACTCACTTGGGGGTTATTCCAAAGACAGGCGGCGATAACAAGCTTGATCTTCTGACCTTCAAAGTAACGGTCGGCGACTACTCAGCAGGGGGGAAGCACAACTTACCACCCGAAAGACCAGCGATTTCGTTATACTGGGCAATGTCGCCGTCCAAACCTATGTCTTCAAGATGTTTCCGAACTATGTTGGCAGAGGTGTCCCGCTGTCCGGCGCCTTCTCTCGATGCCTCCAAGTCATCAAATTGTGACACAAGCTTCTGGAAACCTTTGTCAAGGAGGTCTTCGCGTGGGATCCATGTGTTGAACTTGTGATCTAGACCTCTCCACTTGATCTCATACTGGAGGGATTTTTTCAGTTTTTGACGACCCATGATAAGCTACATGCAATGTGTTCAATTCGTAACGTACAGTAAGAACATGAAACTACACTTACCTCGAGTTTCCTACGTTGGCCGTTCTTTCCAACGAAGTCTTTATCGAGGAGTGCTTTATCTTCGTCGGTCAAAACACGGGTAGCCTTTTCTATGACCTCACCTAAAAAGAATAATAACATAATGTGTGACGTTGCAGGCACCAACATGAGCACTCACGATCGTGGCCGTCCTGGAATCGCCACTGGATATACTGAATTGGCGTCTTCTCCAGATGACGCTCTGGATCGGGGTGATTAGGGGAAAACGCAGGAGATCGATCGCAGACGACGTACCAATATGGTGCGTGGCGTGTTGTGATACATACCCCATTCGCAAAGAAGGGTGTTTATATACAGTTCCTATTTGAGGTTCCGTTTCACCCTGCACAGATTTTAGTGATGGTCGACAGTAATGCGCAGTAGACACGGACGGTCAGAAGCTTAATGAGAGTCGACTTTCCCGCGCCGTTAGGTCCGATTATTCCAACACGACTTCGCGTTTCGTTAGTAAGTCTACATGATTTCATATTAAATAAACACCGAACCTTGATAACGATAGTGCACAGCTGACGTCTATTAAACTAGGTGTTGTCTTCCCCGGATAGGTGAAAGTGCAATCCTTCATTTTGAGGATGGCACGAGTATTGCTCCGGACGCCCATGAGAGAGCCCGGTGGTGGGAAAGAAAACTTGACCGAAGTGGCGGCCAAAGTATAATACGATTTGGCCTCGGGATGGATCTCAACAAATTTTGAAAGGTTTCCACGATAGTATACAAGCTATACCCCGTAAATTGTCACGACGCGGAGGTATAAGGTATGCACAAACCTTCTTTTCTTCGTAGTGTACGATGTCTGTTGTTACATTGTCTAAAAATCTAGAAAGGCGGTTAAGGGGTGACAGTGCAGGGATTGTTGTAAGACTGACCTAGAGTCGTGGCTGACTATTAAACACGTTACATTGGTATGTGCAATAAGGTATTCTTCTAGCCATGTCACCGACGGTCTATCTAACTATAAATCCAGCAGATTAGAACAGACTCACACCGCCAGACCCGCGAGGAACACATACATGGTTGGTGGGCTAATAAAGCCAAAATAGGCATTCAATACCAGTCGGTAATCAAATGTCAATCAGATCACAAACCTCGTCTAGCAGTAAGAGATCAGCGTTGTACAGCATAGCTCTCGCCAATTCAAGTTTCATCTTCCAGCCACCAGATAGGCTTCCAACAACTTCGCTCTGTCGCGAGCTGTCAAAGCCGACTTCCAGGAGCTGTTCTCGAATCTTATCTCGTGGGACTTGCGCCAGCGCGTTATCTACGCGATGCAGACAGTTGATAAGGTTTCTGTCCGAGAGCGACGAACTTACCTGACGCGATAAAATCGATTACGGACAACGAGGTGTCCTCACCTTGAAGTGCATGTTCGACCATCACGCAACGTAGTTCATCCTGGGGCGGAAAGTTCTCCACTTTTCCATCGCGTAGTTGGCGCATAAGGGTCGACTTCCCAGACCCATTCGGGCCCAGAATACCGTACCGACGCCCACGGTATAGCTTTAAGGTTGTGTGAGATAGGAGAAGAAGTGCGCCATATGCGAGCGAGAAGACAGTATCGCAGAGAAGCTCGCCGTCTTCTAAGATCCCATCGTGAGCGGGAGCGTGTTTAGCCTATAGAGGTAAAGATGAATTGGGGGTCAAAAACTCAAAGAATACCAACTTTTTCGATAGCATAGAAGTGCTTGCAAACCGACTCTGCAAATGCTGCGCCGTGATCCCCTTGATCTGGTAACCAAGGAGCTACGTAGACTCCAACACAACGATCCCAAATATTCTTGTCTGCGAATTTCTTGGCATAAGTGAGGTCTGCTACAAGAGACGCTGTGAAATCAAGGACGACAGCCAAATTGGGGTCTTGTGCTGAACGTGAGTTTGGGGAAGTTGTTCGACCCGCCTGCTCTGCGAGGAGTTCGGCGAGAGCCTTCCGTGCCACAATGACTTCAGCCGTGACGTCCCGTGGAGGTAGGGCATTGTCCTCTGACGACGCGCCAGCTTTCTGCAACGTGTTCAGCGCGCCTTGTGCGAAAGCACGGACCTGAGATCAAGATCAGTTGCTGAAAAACAACTATAAACACCACGCACTTCGGGAAATGCAGCACCCTTCGCGATCTTATCCACGCCAGTTACCAGGGGACCAAGATGTGTGGCAGCAACGACGGGATCGCGGACCAATTTGACTAGGTTATCGATAACGACTACAGCCCGCCTCTGCACCTCCATACTTCGATCGTTCAAGGCGCGTGTGAGAAGAGGAACGAGAACAGCGAGGGCAGGTGCGGTAACTTCGGCAACAAAGGTCGTATTGGAGAGTGACTTGATGCAGAGTGGGACAGACGTTGGATCGGACATGCATTTCACAAGTATTGGGATGTGCGGTGCCAAATCCGCATTAGCGAGAGTGGTGCACAGTGCAGTCGCGCACTTGACAGCAGCAGTGGAGACCTTTGGCGCATTCAGCGGACATTCGATTGTACGATCAATATATGACACACCTCATTTTTTGTGTCGTGCATAGCTGCGGTAACAGCAGGCAGGATCGTGGCAAGCTCAGTGGCAGCGGCCTCTTCGGCGCTATTAACGAACGCTCTCATTGCGTCGAGCGCACCTGCCTTTGCTCGCAATTTGCCGTTCTCTATAACACCCTCGAGCATTTTAAAAACCAACCGTGTCGACTCTGGAGGAAATAATTTCAAGATTGCTTTCGACGCTGTGGCAGCGGCCTGGCGAACAACCTCGCCCTTGTCCATGTAGAGATCGAAAAGCGTGGGAAGAGAGGGCAGTAGAACCGGGGCAGCAGAAGGGCCAAGAACGGCAGCAAAGGACTGGAATGCGATGGCTGCGGATTCGCGCTCGTATCCGGATGTTTTGTTGGTAGCGAAATTATGCATAGTGGCTATAACTTTACCATCTCTGGGAAGGATGATTATTACGCAGTAGCCAGGGGCATGTTACACACCACTGACTGGAAGGAAAAGAAACCCTGCTTGGAGATTTCCCGGGCTAGCCTGTCAGCGGCTGCTTTGGCATCTGTGACAGGATAGAACTAACACATCGAGAAGGCAGGTAAGCTATGGTGCGTACCAGGAGCTGTGGGCGCAGATATAAGAGATTCAAAGAGTGGAGGAAATGAAGAAACATCCATTGGACCGTGAAATTTGAGGGCAAGGACGAGGAGCCACAAATTCTAATAGAGAGAAAGAAAAAGTAGGTGCCCTTGACCCAAACTTTGACGCTCGACGCTCTGGTTTGCGGCGGGCGTCTCTCTAAGATGCGCTGCAATGCGACAGCAGAAAGGCAAGTAAGTACAGTACTGCAGTGTTGACGGTCAAAACACGCCAATCAAAACCCACCTCGAAAATCGCCATATCACGTGCACCTATACAGTACCGCCAAAGCCCAGAATTTCGGGTCGTTGCGGTCGTTCTCCTCCTTAGCATCCTTGCCCTTGCGTCATTTTACCAATTGGGAAACTGGGTCGTGCCGAGTGGGGCTCCATTTGGTCCACGCCCATCGACAACACCCTCGCAAAGTGATAACAAAACGGAGCAAATAGTCATGCCCCATGGGAAGTATAGTGTCGGATAGTGCGTTTGCCACTTCATAACGCGTGTGACAGTTAATCAATTCATCACGTAGTTTTGTGAATTGGTATGTTGCGATCGTGTTTTAATCCCGTATCCGAGACACCTGCCAAACGACCTACCTTAGGGGCATATACGGGCGCAAGTTTCCTCCATCTTCAATCCCTGTTCAAGACCTCACGTATGTCAAACCCTCATCGCCCTGGAAACGATGGAAATTAAAAACCTTTCCTTCTTTCAGTCACATCCTTTATGCGTTTGCAAATGTCCGACCAAATACCGGTGAAGTCTTCCTCTCGGACCTCTGGGCTGACCAGGACATTCACTACCCTGGCGACTCATGGTCCGATCCGGGTACAAATCTCTATGGCAACTTCAAGGCATTATACAAGTTAAAGAAGCAACATCGTCATCTCAAGCTTCTGCTCTCCATCGGTGGTTGGACTTATTCCCCATCCTTCCATCCGGTGGTGGTGTCGCCTGCACACCGTGCGGAGTTCGTCAGATCTGCTGTGAAACTCGTGGAAGATTATGGCTTGGACGGCCTAGACGTGGATTACGAGTATCCGCAAAATGATGCCCAAGCGAGGGGCTACGTGAGCCTACTGCGTGAGTTGAGGGCGGCGTTGGACCAACATGCACGCCATAAGCATGCAGATTACCGCTTCTTATTGACAGTGAGTGCCATCACCACAAGCCGGGCGTACCGTCCCTAACAGTTGGCAGATTGCAGCTCCATGCGGTCCTGAGAATTACCAAAAGCTGAACGTCTGGGAAATGGTTCCATTGCTCGACTTCTGGAACCTTATGGCCTATGACTTCTGTCAGTTTTTTATTGCTTCTAACGCCTTTTTCTATGGCTAAAGCCGATGTAGCTGGTTCCTGGGACAAGGTAGCCAACCATCAAGCGAATGTTTTTGGGGGTCCCATCAGTGCCTCACAAGCTGTCCAGTGGTTCATCTCGAAAGGTGTTCCGTGCCATAAGATCATACTTGGTATCCCTCTCTATGGCCGCTCCTTCCTCAACACCGGCGGACCGGGTACGCCTTTCTCAGGCCTTGGTCAGGGTAGTTGGGAGTCAGGCGTCTATGATTATCGTGCGCTTCCTCTTCCGGGATCTCACATTCTCCGCGACGAGCGGGCGCTGGCGAGCTGGTCCTATGACTATGGGACCAAGGAGATGATCAGCTTTGATGATGAGGTTGTTGGACGATGGAAGGGCGAGTATATCGCGCGAGAGGGCCTGGGGGGCAACATGTTCTGGGAACTTAGTGGTGACAAGGGCGGAGCGCCGAGGGAAGGTATGGAAGGTGGCCACGGGAAGGAGGTGCAGCCTGGACGAAGTCTCGTACGAGTGGTAAAGGAGGCGATGGGAGAGCTCGATACAGCGCCGAACTGGTTGCGGTATGAAGGAAGCAAGTTTGAGAACCTGAGAAACGGCATGCCAGTGTAATTTTACTTGTACAATACAACTTATGCAAGTTCAGAGGAAGGTTGTTTTTTTTGCCTTGTTTATGGAATGACCTCTCATTCGCTGTTAAAAGCTCAATTACGAACTCTATATGTACGCGCTATGATATGTGATGTCTTGGGGCCCGACTTGAAAATCTCACGCGGAGTTGGCAAAAACTAACATGTTCGATACAGTACAGTATACTATAAGATAATTACCACAGCTCTTATTCTGGTGAGATGCCAATTCCAACCACGGCCACCCAGCCAGACAATATCCCCTCTGCCAGACGACCGACTAGAAAATGGACGACGGTACCATCGACGCTCGCACTGTCCGTGCGAAAATAGAACTTGTTTTGTAATTTTGCTAAAAGGACGGATAACTTGGTAAACTCATTCGAGTTCAGAACCTTAAAGGTTGGGGGCAGCGATGTTGGTGAATTCAGCTGGCCAGAAGTTATCTACCAAAAGAGATGAGCACCAGGGACGGGAGCAAAGGGGGGCCGATAACGCGCTCGTCGTATAGAGTCAGATAAGTTCAGGGCGCGAAGGATGTTAGCTTCGTGTCCTTCGCTGTATGGACCGGTTCCAAGCCAGACACAAATGTCCGCAAATTCATCTGCCTCACTCGTCTGCCCCGCAAGTACGCTCCCGCATGCGTTCTCATTGGCCGTACTATTGGCAGCAGACGCGAGGTCCCTGAGGTATACGCGCACCTCTGGTGGTGGTGCCGAGATCAGGGACGCGACTTTGATGATGGAGGAGTTGCGGTAAAGGTGGGCAAGCGTTGCCTTTTGGTAAGTGTTTTCAGAGTCAAAGATGAATGCTGAGGAGAGGTTCGCTCCTTTGGCCATGGTGGAAAGTGTGGAGATACTGTAATCCGAAAATGATTCCGACTGGCTCGCCCGTTTGAAGCGCGACGATAACGAGTATTACGTCATTTTGTGTCACGTGGATGGACAAGTCGTTCGCGTCGCCGACACCGGGCAGCTCAGTAAGATGTTGAGCTCACTGCGAGGAAAGGGTCTCCCTCACGGGTCTGTCGTTCCATTTGTCTTCTCAACGTACCTTTCTCACTCTTTCTTTGGCAGGTATCATCAGCTCTCCCGTAACCGCCGTCATGCCCCCGTGTTCGGTTCCCCTCGTGCCACCTTCATAGCACCCATATCCACATCCTCGAGCAACGCCCTTCATTTATATCGAAGAAGATCAGCTCACTCACAGACATTCTTCCTACCTTCGTGTTCTTTCTCCACTCCCCCTACCACCACCTCGGAGTCTAAAGATGCTCCCAGCCCCCACACGATTCCGCCAGCCGCTCACAAGGCTAAGGTTGAACTGAGACCAGGCCCCATCAAGCCGCCAATGGCGCCCTCCAGCTCACAGTCTTCAAGAACCAAGAAATTGACGACAAACCCCGAATCCCAGCCTGCATCATCCACCGCAAAGCAGTCTAACATAGTAGTTGAGACCATGAACGAGGATATGAAACAAGCATACATTCATGGGGTCCTTGCACGGCCGCCTCCAGGTGCGGGAAAAGTTGCGACGCTTTGGCACAAGGCCAAGGAACTATTTGTCCGTCGACCTTTAAACTCCGAGTTGTCAGTACTTAACTCCTTTTTTCAGAAATTCTACTTTCGAGGTCTCAAGTTGGTTATCATACATCGAAGGCGGGCTCAAGAGATTCAAGCACGGGTGACGGCAGGCGGAAAACCTCTGTCTCGATGGGAATCTCGATTCATTCAAACAAATAAGGGTGACCTTGCAAGGTATCTAACCACTCCGCCTCAAACTCTTCTTCTCACCCCACGCGAATTTAGACTTGTCCCATTCGTAGCGATCGTTATTGTTCTTGAGGAAGTCATCCCGCTCATCGTTCTGTACGCACCTGGCATGCTCCCGTCAACATGTATTTTAGCTTCCCAGCGCGAACGGATTGATGCAAAGCGCTGCGAGAAGCAGCGTGCCTATGCTGAAGAAATGCGTGATGCCCTTTTGGAAGTGCGCAAGGCAGGTCCAACAGCCTTAGCGTCATCGCTGCCAAGCGTCAACTCCGGCACCGGGCTCTGCGGGCAAGTCGATTTCGAGTCTATAATGAATCGAGGATAATGCTGAATTACTTTTCTTTATACAGTGTCTTGTCTCTGTCGATGTGGGGTCCAGATTTTTACCGCAGGTGGAGGGTCGAAAGGCATCTGAAGTCTGTGGTTCTTGATGACGAGCTTCTGGTAAAGGAAGGCATGGGCGATCGGTTGACACATCCCGAGCTGCGCGAGGCACTTTGGGAGAGAGGGATGTGCGTGCTTTCGGTTGCACTTCAGTCGCGCAAGCTTATTTTCCACACCCAGTTTGACTGATGGCTTGGACAAGTCTACGCTTAAAGCCCGTCTTCGCTGGTGGCTATTGGTACATCACTTGTACTTCCCTCAGTGAGACCTCAGGCCTTACAGTAAGTCGTGCCGAGCGTTGGTGATCCACGGGAGTCCGATGAGCACACAGAAAACCTACTCATCCCGATAGAGCTAACGGCGGCTTTTTATGTACGCCAAGACGTTCCAACTCCTCCGGTCCCAAGGAGCCAACATAATGCCCTTTTGCGCCAAGCTCCACGCCTCCTCCATACCTTCCTCGTCACCGGAGAGCGCCCTAGCCACCGAACGCAGCCCGATCGACGCGCGCAAATCGGCAATATCGCTATTTTCGCCTGCTTGGGAAATGACGGCTCGTGCCGCGGCGGGCTCGCCACACTGTAGCAGTAAGGTGGCCAGCGTTCGCCGGGCATCTTCGCGCGCGGGCTCGGCGTGTACGGCCTTTTGCGCCTCGCTTAAAGCTGCTGTGAGGTTTCCCTGTGAAGTTCAATTTTTAAAGGTCGGGCGTTGTGTTGGTTAGGGCGTGGCGAAGAGAAGGAAGGGAAGCGGGGAGCGAATGGGTGAGACGGTGGTCGCTTGCTTACCTGGCCTAGATAGTGCTGCTTCAGTGTGTACGAAAAGTCGCGTCGTGGGTCACGTCTGTGACGGAGATCGAGGGGAAGCGATTTGAGTTCGAATAAAGCGGCATCGATCAGGCCATCGTCGTCGGTTAGGATGCCCATACCGGCGAGCGCATTGATCGCTGTCAGGTTCTCCGGGTCCTGCGTGATGCTTTACATCGTTCCCGGGGTGGCTGTGATCAGCAAACGGGTTTTCCAACAACGAGAACGGTACGCTTACCAATCCAAGAGCTGGGTCTTTGCGGCTTCTCGTCCCTCCTCTGTGCCTATGGCCCACATCGTCTGAGCTAACAGAACTGTGACATGACCGCGCATATGCAAGTCTTCGCCAGCAGTGACGAGCGCCGCCTCAAAATTCTCAAGTGCGGCCTCTAGCGTGCCGATCTTGAAACTGGCGAGGCCAGATCCGAACAGACATTGTGATCTCAGTACCTTATCTTCTCCTTCCCCTTCTTCCGGCAGAAGCCCAAGCGCTGTCTGGTACGAGTTAAGGGCATCCTCGTAATCTCGCACTGCGAGGCGCAGCCGAGCTACAGTCGTGTTTGCGATGATGTACTGCCGCTCGATGATCGAGTCCTCGGTTTCTTCGTACGCCGCCTCGAGCACGGCAATTGCATGATCGGTGCGCTCGATGGCGAGCGGGATATGGCCAATGCGCTCACAGACGAGACCGAACATATGTAGAGCGGATGCGTCATCCGGGCGCTGTTTGAGGTATCTATCAAGCGCAAAGAACGCGGGGAAAAGATCATTTGGAGATGTGCGATGGCTGTGCCCGGCCCTGAGGTACTGTTCAAATTCACATCTGGAGAACTCAATATCGGCTTCGGGCTTGAATGATAATCCAGTAGTACTAAATTAGCGATCACCCAGGGTGTGCGAATCGGTTTTGCTGACTCACAACGTCAGCTGACAAACTCACAGCATGCTCAAACAGCATGCGCGAGTCTGCGTGATGTCCGTTTCGCGTGGCGATTAGGGCTTGTCCGACCCATGCCATGGTGTGATCTGGATCTAAAGTTTGTGCCTTCAGGAACGCATCGCTGGCCAACTCGAGATCGTCATGGTAGAAGCAGAGGAAGCCGAAGCTTGTCCAGACGTCGACATTCTGGATACGAGAGATCAGCGAAATCCCATCGGGCAATCAGACAAGGAATACGAGCGATCACCTTGGAGTTGATCTCTAGCGCTCGAATGTAAGCGTGCTGGGCTTCTTTTGGCTGAGACACGAGACTCATATCGCCTAACGCACGCCAGTAGTTGTCTTCGCCTGGCTGCGCGTGAATGGCTTCCTTGATAGACGCGATCGCTTGCTTCAATGCCTTATCCCGTTGCTCGCCCTCCGGGAAAATTTTCTGCGTGAGGTTGAAGAGTGAAAGGCCAAAGTCAAACCAAGCGCTGCCTGTGGCAGCAACCCCAAGAAGACCTAGTGAAATCCGACGGCTGTAAGCTGCGACAGCAACCTTCAAGGCGTCAGTCCCCGTGAGGCGATCGTCGGGAAGTTTAATTGGGATCGTCACGCTTCCCGCAAGTCTATCTTCAGAATCTGACGTCAGGTAGCCGCATGCTTGCAAGAGAACAGATCGAACAGCGGCCTCATCTGTGAAAAAAGATACTTGAGAGAAGTTATAGATAGCATCTGCAACGATCTTCCATACGAAACTATGGAATGACGTGTTGGTATCCAAGAACCGAAACGAGATCCTCAGGGCATCCATGAACGAATCTTGCGCACGAGATATAAATCCAGTAGAAAGTTCCGAAAGACCAAGATCGATATATGTCCGTGCGAGGGATGTCAAAACACCAGGCTCATTTGGTTGAACCTGTAAAACAGAACGGAAAGACTCGATCGCGTCCTGAAACCGTCCCGTCTGGCGATGAACATCTCCGATCAGGAATGTACACATCCAATCCTCTGGCCGTAACTCCGCGGCACGATGAAGAGCCTTGAGGGAAGCGGCATGCCGGCCAGCTTTGGAGTATGATTCTCCTAGACGAATCCATACTGGCTGGTCATCGGGATCAGCACGAAGTGCTACCTGGAAAGCCTGAATTGCAGAAGGTAAACTCCCCCGGTTCTCCTCTGGGTGTTAGTCCAGCACGGGTGTTTGATAAAAGGTAATAACCTACCAGGTGGACCAGCCCAGAAGCTTTCCATGCCCATGCATTAACCGGTAAATAACGTCCGGCCATGATTTCCTGGGAGTCTTCGAATCCCCCTTCGCCTTCAATGGTCCGGTTCGCTATAACTTCAACGAGATCCCACTCTCGCTCCTCTGCAAAGCCTTCGGCAAGTCGTCTGGCGGCATCGCCCTCCCTTGCATCTAGCTCGAAGGCCTTCTGAAAGCATTTCGATGCTCGAATCGGATCTAGTGGATTTGCGGCTTCCAAATAATAAATCCCAAGGGAAGTAAAAGCGGGGGCGAAGGATGAGGAGTGTTTGAGAGACGTGATAAAGTGCTTGTATGCCTCCTCCCAGTGGTCAGCTATAAGAATCCTTTTAGAAATGTGCCTTGATAGATGAGGAACAATTCACTCGCCTCCCATCTCCCAGTAAGCTCTACCCAGTCGCCACCAGCACCGTGACTTATCCTCATCGCTGTCTTTTTCATTCTCCAATAGTTCGATGACAGCTCTCAGCTCAGTAATTGCCTCATCAACGTGGTTCAGCTGCACTTGACACCAGGCATGTTCCTCCTGTGCACGTATACTGTCGCGGGTTTCTTCTGGGTGACCATCGGATACTCGAGAGAAGCAGGACGCAGCTTCAAGCCACTTCCCAGCGCGCTGTAAGACATAGCCACGGCCAATGAGGCAACCCACGTTGTTTGGGTCCTCGGATAGTACGTCCTCTAATATACGGAGGGCTCTGGTGTGATGCTTGGGAGGGTACAGGTGAACGAGTGATGTCGCTAAAGCGACATTGAACGCTTTTCTGACACTGAACAGCGCCATCATTCAGGCCTTCGAGCTGTGAATGTAAAAGTTACTTACAGGATTAAGTCAGAACCGGTGTCAACTCGATAAGCATTGACTAATTCTAAACCTGCTTCGGATACAGTGATAGTGGCTTGGTAGTCTTGGTCAAAAAGATACACTTCTGCCATTACCCTCCGGGCAAATATTGACGACTCTAAGGCCGATTCGGGTTCCTGTTTGGCAAGGTCTAGAGGTGCGCACACGGGATGCAAAAGGAAGAACCGACCGAGATAACTTTGAACACGTCATCTAACGAGGCGAAAGGCGCTGGTCTTTCGTTTTCGTCCGGTAGAGGGATACCCAAATAAGCAAGATAGGTGGAAATGAGCCTTGCGAGCGCTAGTTCAGGAAACAACTTGACATATTGACGCAAAATATCGAAATCATATTGCTCTGAGTAGTCAATCAGGACATGCACAGTCAGATGGAGAAATTGCAGTACCGATGGCTTCGTGGTTTTGTCCATCTATGAAAGCCGACCATGCCAACTCATCTGTGATACGCAGCAAAACTACGCCGCTGATCAACTTCTCAACTTCTATCGCAAGCTGTTGTTTCATGGAATCATCGGAAGGTAAAGAAAAGAGGTGATCTCGCTTGCGGCGAAGTTGCTTCGATTCCGTCTGACGACGAAGCTCATCCGAAGTATTAGGGTGATTGAGAATTTCATCGTATAGATAAGGCAGCTTATGGCGGTGGGTGGGTTCAAGGACGCAAAATGGAATAAGGTACCATACCTTCGAACTTCCGTAAACTTCTCGTACGACTTCATTTCTGACACTTCGAGGACTACCAGCATGCAGCCGTTTGCGACGATTGCCTATTTCCTTCTCCAGCATCTCTGTTTCGTCTGCTTCGTTGAGAGAGACGATCTCTTCTAAGATAGGTAGAGAATTATATATTGCAGCCTGACTTGAAGCTGTTGCAGTATCAGTTAGGCCTGTCAAGTCAGGTGCAGGGAGTGTGGATAGTGTGGGGTAGATTGCGGAGTCCGGAAGGTACAGTGACAGAGCATCGGCCAACTAAAACAGATCGTGAGCCTTGACCATTATTCAAAGCATCTGGGAGACATGCCTGACGCCGAGATCCATGTTCTCTACGCAATTCTATCAACTTTTGGACCGAAGAGGCACACTTAGTGACATCATCGCTAGCGCCAAATCATCATGGAGCATATTCAATGCTCAAGAGATGCGTACGAATTTCCGAAAAGGATGGCAAGCTCCAGGAGTGTCTCATCACATTTGTCCCATTTTTGGCCACGCTCATATGTCTTCCACAAACCCTAATGATAAGGACAGTAAACACACAGACCCGAAGGGGGTACACGGTAATACCTGCCATCCAAGCTGCTGCTTTGGGTTTAGTTCGATAGCGGATCGGAATGCCTTGAAAGTTAGAGTGATACGTTGGCTACGGGTCACAGATGTACAAGAGGGAGTACAATTACTTGCTCGCTTTGGTCGATCTTATCAAGTTCTAACGAAGACCTCCCATAGTATATCTTACTGCAGATCGTCAGATCGTTGAGATTGCCACACACGGTGGAACGTACGCAAAATAGTTGTCTGGTTCGTACTCGAGGATTTGCAGACTCGTATCGTGGGCCAACTGGAACTTTTTTTCGTCGAGTGCTTCTTTCACCGCCTTGAGTTTCTTCTTGAGGCCAGCTGAGGACATGGCGGCAGTAAGTCATGGTCGACTGAAATGCCGCGGAACTTGAACACACCGGAGTGCCGGCCCGGTTGTTCGTTGAATTGATTGATTGCCGAGGACGAACGAGAAGCTGCCAGAGTGTTTGTGCTTCTCAGTCCTGGACGTCTCCTGTACTGCAGATAGGCTCACTCCCCCCGGTTACCAGACGGCGCGCTCTGCGCGGCTCGGGTTTCTTTTACGTCCCCTTCAACAATAACACCGGGTTGACCGATATTAGCATTGATACTGGCCCCACCACGGCGCACAGAACGAACACCAATGTTATCAACACTCCCAACCGTGGATGTTGTCGTCCAAGCGGGGGGACTCGGAACAGTCGGCGCCTGGTCTTCTCCTATTTCCGAGCTGGATCTCGAAAAGAAATTGGCTGTGCAGGTAATTTATTAATCGCGTGTTGCCGTCATCTTCTCCTGCTAATTACATTTTTAGCTGGTGCACCTAGCTTCCCAATTTCAAGCCAGCGATTATGCCTGCGCTAAATTTGGTGCTGGAGGTGAGCCATTTCTTTCTTCACCTGTATGACCCAACGTTAAACTTGGCGAATGCTCGGGATAGGGTCTGCTATCACATACATCCCACTATCTATAAACCTGCCAGATCACTTTCAGCAACTCAAGCAACGCCAAGCATCGCATGCAGGCACTGAGGCTTGGTGGTTATTCGAGTCAGAATCCCAAAAGATGGATCCTGATGTGGCTCCCCGAGAACTCGTACCGACACCGCATTCGTCACACTCTGTTATTTTCACTCAAGCCTCGCCTAATCTACACCATGAACTCAGCTTCGCCATAGATACCCCCCTGATACCGTCTGCGTGGTTGAGTAGGGAATTTCCTCTCCCCAAGACGTCTGATACCCATCCAATCAGGTGCGTTTGCCTCTCCCCTTCTGGTTGTCTTGTCTCAATCAGATTCAGTGTTTCTGCTTTAATACCGGAGGAGCTTTTATCTTCAATATCCTTGCACATCTCCCTAGCTGACTCCTCATCGCCAACAATCTTCAATATCCATCCTGCTTTCTCTCTACATCGACTAGCTTCTCTACCGGACCCAGTACTTACCCCACCACCTCTTGTACCAACACCCACTACACCCATTATGCGTCCCGTTACCAAATCACCCTTACCCCGCGCTGCTGCGCCGTCGAGAACGCACCTGCAAATATGGAGCCGTGTCTCCATGAAGAGCGCGCTGCAATCTGCTCTTGCTACTAACATTCATCAACCCGCTCAACCACTTGCTCCGGCTCCGAAAGATTCTCCCGCGCCACGGTTGCCACCTTTATCAATTGGCAATATAGACCTCATAGGCGAAATATTCAGCACTTCTCATTTTGAGCTGGATGTAGACAGGTCATCCGGCACTAGCCTGCAATCGCGGCATGAGCGCACTTGTTCTGTTCCATTTACACCCTTTCAGGGCGTATCTGCAGATTCGACGCGCAGTGCCAATTACTTCCAGAACAAGCGCTCATACCCGATGTGAGTTGATTTATCGGCCGCATATCCCGCCGCCAAATATGCATGTCGTTCCTTTTTAGTTCTCCCTTGTCTTCTTTCCAAGGGACCGCGCGTCGTCCGAAGCTAGCGCATTCGGGCTCATCGCCAGTATCGCACCGTGCCTTAGCTAATGATTCATCACAACATCCATGTCCAGCCCTCGGTAATCTATATCTATCATCGTGTCCTGGTAAAAAAGGTGAAGCCCACGTGATTACTACATTTGAATGTGATTCACTAACGATATTGTCAAAGTACGCCTGACGGGACCTGTGCGGGGGCGGGGTGCAATCTGTCGCGATATCAAGCAGGACTTGCGGAGAATCAAAACACTCGGCGTTGGGTGCATCGTCTGGTACGCTAAAATTTGACCTACTTTATGGGGTCTTGATGCTCATCGACGCGCAGTTGCCTCGACGACGAGGAACTAGAATTACTGGGTGCATCGTGGCCAAATTACTCTCAAGCGGCGCGTGAGTTGGGGCTTGATATTCTCCGGTGAGCTGGACCGGAAAAAGGGTTTACGTATGTCTCTAAATTATCGCATCTGGCAGGATACCGATACCAGAGGGGCTAGCTCCAGCTTCGCTAAGCCTATTTGATGCTCATCTTACGCGACTAATTTCTGATTATACGCTTGCTGGGGTTCATGTTCTGGCGCACTGCCGTGGTGGTGTTGGGCGTGCTGGACTGGTGGCTTTCTGTTGGATGCTCAAACTCGGGCTGTGCGGGTGGGCGTCCGCGAGCAACACGGGGCCCGTGGACGAAGGGCAGGTGCGCCGAGACACGCTTGAGC
>WNFO01000341.1_pt1 | contig 33491 bp, 28 predicted proteins | sample 5400251 | NCBI WGS metagenome assembly WNFO01 (sample SAMN13153354, study PRJNA577476) | soil metagenome | isolation source: 100 cm saprolite under Madrone tree | place: USA:California | collected 2016-06-14
GTCGCCGGGCTTAAAGTTCGTGACGTTCTTGCCAACTGCCTCGACGGTTCCGGCGTAGTCGACGCCCAGTCGAGTGTCCTTTGGTTTACGCAACCCAAGTAGCGGACGAATCAACCACGGGCCGCGAATGGTGAGGTCGAGTGGATTTACTGAAGCCGCGCGAACTCTCACCAACAGCTGATCGTCATTCGGAACCGGCTTTTCAACGTCTTCAACCTTGAGAACATCGGGCGATCCGTATTCGCAATGAACGATTGCTTTGATCGGATTGGCCGGTACACCGGTCTTGCGATCACACTCGTTAGTCGACCTCCAGTAAGCGGTGAAGCCGGCGAAGAACGCCAGTATCAACACGAGCAGGACCCCACGCGCAGTCCATTTTAGAAAACGCCTCAGCTTCGTCGGCCTAACGAGGCCTGTTCCTTCCATCGTTGAACGTTCGCGCCCATCACTGTCGCCTGAGATACCGCCCGTTCGCTTCATCTCGTGTATTGTTAGATTTTGTTGTCCTGTTCCACAGTGATTACTACTTTTCCTCGAGCGTGTCCTTCTTCGAAATACCGCATCGCCTCCGCGGTCTCGCTCAACTTGTAAGTTCGGTCGATGACGGGTGTCACCTTCCCCTTTTGCATGAGGTCGCTCAACAACTTCAGATCCTCTTTGTTCAGTTTCGTAACATACCTGACGAACTTCTGACGAACGAACCGCGACAATAGATCCGCCTTGAAAGTCCCGGCGATACGCCCCCACGTTTCCGGGTGTAGTCCTGCTCCTCCGATTCCGGCAAGAACGCAGATGCCATTAGGAGTTAACACACGCCGGCGATCGGAGAAGGAGTGGTTGCAAACGTTATCAAAAATCACGTCGTAACGCTGGTCACCTTTGGTGAAATCCTCTTTGGTGTAGTCAATGACGTGATCTGCGCCGATTGATCGGACAAGATCCACTTTCCCCGTACTGCATACGGCCGTTACTTCCGCGCCGAATGACTTCGCTATCTGGACAGCGAAAGTGCCCACGCCTCCGGTTGCGCCGTTGATCAGGACCTTTTGCCCCGGCTGAATGTTACCTTTGCGAAGACCCTGCAAGGCGGTGAATCCCGCCCAAGCTACAGAGCCCGCTTGTTCAAACGTCACATTAGCTGGCTTAATAACCAATGCTCGCTCGCGAGCACACGCATACTCCGCAAGAGAAGGACGAGCCACGCCAAAAACTTCGTCGCCCGCTTTGAACAGCGTCACGTTTTTGCCAACCGCTTCAACCTGGCCGGCCACATCGGTCCCTAGCCGTGTCTTCTCTGGTTTGCGCAGCCCGCTCATCAGGCGAAGCGGCCACGGCCCGCGCATCACGCCCGGATCAATAAAATTGAGGGAAGCGGCGCGAACTTTAATCAAGACTTGATCGTCGTTCGGAACAGGCTTTTCAACGTCTTCAAACTTGAGAACGTCAGGTGAACCATACTCGCAAAAACGAATTGCTTTCATCGGATTGGTCACGGCGATCTTGCGATCGCATTCGTTAGTAGATGTCCAGTAGGCGACGAACACCCACAGTATTAGCCCGAGAAGAAGTGCACCTGTGGCCCACTTGAAGATACGTTTAAGTTTCACTAGGGGAGCTGCCTTTTCGAGTTTCCGAGCGGCCGTTGAGCTTCGCGACGAGCTAAGGCTGGTCCGACCTCCGCTTGATTGAGGTCGAGCCCATTCAATCCTTTAAACAGAAACCAAAAACACATTTCAAAGATAGTCAGGTCTAAATGAAAAGCGGTAATCGCATTGCTACGCGTTTAGCTGGTTCCACACCGGCGCGATCAACCTGACCAGAATTCGACCGTTCTATGCCTTCGGCCTGCGCTTTCCAGCGTTCGTTATTCACGCCGAATATAAGGAGCCACAACTGCAGTGGAAACTCCGCCAGCCCACACGCGACTGCGATTATCGGAAACAAATAGTGTCCGAGCGGCGGCGACATAAAGGTCATCCAACCGAACCCATCAATCACAAGTAGCACGCCCAGAATTCGAGGCAAGAAGGTCGACCTAAAGATCAGGTAGCCGGTCAAAACACACCAAAGTCCAAAAAACACGAGGTTGGTATCCATGGCGAGACCATTCAATTTGAGAAACATGTACGCCAGCGCCTGCAACTGTTGCTGGGTAAGCGCGCCCAAAGAGCTCCCGGCGGTCAACACAAGTAAGGGGGCGAGATAAAGAAGAGCCGTAACCGCCTGAATAGCGCAGCCGACAAGAATAACGAGTAATGCACAGAACGAGACGCTCCGGTTCACCGGCCTGAAGAGCTGATAAAACAGAAACGCCCAAGCGAGATGGAACACGACGCCAAAAAGGGACGATGCGAAGCCTAATCGAAATAACGTTTCGTGCTTCAAGATGTTGGCTGCAGTGGCGGCAGCATTGCCAACGACAATGAGCTGCCCGAGCACGGTCACCTGCCCCCAAGCCGACGTGAAACCTTCCAGCGCTTCAAAAACACCGGCCAGTCGTGCCTTGGCTTTCGGCGACCATTCTTTGGCTTTCTGTGTCATAGTTGCGGAGCTTGCGCGCCGGAGTTGCCTAGCGAAGTCGCAGCTGGAACCGGCGCCACTTTTGCGCCTCTGATCAGGAGCCAAAGCATGATTGCCATTTCGGCGAAGAACGCCGGTTGCAACCAGGCGAAGGCGGTTTCGTAATTATACGGGAAGAATTGCGCCGTAATGCTAAGCGCAATCCAGGCGAAGCAGGCGATGATCAGCCAAACGCCCAGCAAGCGGGGCAGGAAACCGGAGCGAAAAACAAGCAAGCCGAAAGGAAAGAGCCATACGCCCCAGAAAATCTCACTGATGAACTCTCCCTGACTGTGCAATCGGACGAACAGCATGGCGAGTGCGTCACGTTGCGGTTTATCGAATACGGTCAAAAATTCGCCGCCACGAAAAAGAATAACTGCCGCGATATTGTTCAGTGCATTCAGGAAGCCAACCGCGGCGGACACTAAAACGAAGCTCACCATCAGCAATGCCCACGTGTTGTTTACGCTGCTGAGCAAACGATACAGAGCGATCGCGAGGCAGATAAAAATTACGTGCCCAATCAGATCGCCGAAGATCGACAATCGAAACATCGTTTCGTGTGCCAGAATATTGTCAGCCGTGGCGGCGGCGTTGCCGCGTACGATGAGTTTGCCCGGAACATAAAGCATCGCGAATGGCGCAATGAGGACGAGCGACAAATAGATCGCGCCGGCGATGCGCGCGGCTTTCTTGAGTGGGTGCATAGGATTTCTCTCCTTCATTATCAGGCATGGGTTGCTAAGTTGTTATTCAACCGCTATAACGACTTTCCCGCGAGCGTGTCCTTGTTCGAGGTAACGAAGCGCTTCCGGGACATCACTGAGCTTGTAAGTCCTGTCGATAACAGGTGTCACCTTTCCGGATTGCATGAGATCGGCTAGGATCGTCATGTCCTTTTTGTTAAATTGCGCGATGTAGCTGACGAATTTCTGGCTGACGAACCGTGACCGCAGATATGCATCGAGCTCACCAACCAAACGCTTCACGAAACCGTCGTGCCATCCCGCTCCTCCGACCCCAGCCATGACGCAAATCCCATTTGGGTTCAAAATGCGTCGGCGTTCCGAGAACGAATGGTTTCCAATGAGGTCGAAGATCAGGTCGTAGCGTTGATCGGTTTTGGTGAAATCTTCTTTCGTGTAATCAATCACGTGGTCTGCGCCGATTGATCGGACAAGATCGAGATTGCGCGTGCTGCATACGCCAGTCACCTCCGCGCCGAACGATTTCGCGATTTGCACCGCGAAAGTTCCGACGCCTCCCGAAGCACCGTTGATCAAGACTTTCTGGCCGGACTGAATCTTTCCTTTGTCGCGAAGGCCCTGGAGCGCAGTAAGCGCGGCCACCGGAGCCGACGCTGCTTGCTCGAACGTCATGTTGCTGGGTTTTGGGACGACTCCGCGATCTGCCAGAGCGCAGACATACTCAGCGATGGAGCCGTCTCTCCCGCCGAAAACGTCGTCGCCGGGCTTAAAGTTCGTGACGTTCTTGCCAACTGCCTCGACGGTTCCGGCGTAGTCGACGCCCAGTCGAGTGTCCTTTGGTTTACGCAACCCAAGCAGCGGACGAATCAACCACGGACCGCGAATGGTGAGGTCGAGTGGATTCACTGAAGCCGCGCGAACTCTGACCAAGAGCTGATTGTCGTTTGGAACGGGCTTTTCAACGTTCTCCAGCTTGAGAACATCGGGTGAACCATATTCGCAGTGAACAATAGCCTTAATGGGATTGTTCGGCGCCGCGCTAGTGCGATCGCAATCATTCGTCGATATCCAGTAGGCGATGAATGTCACTAATACCAAAGCGACGAAAATAACGCCTGCACTCCACTTCACGATACGCTTCCAACGCTTACGAGGGCGGCGCTCTGGTTTTGTTTCATTCTTCATGGTTCTTCGTCCACTAGGGTGTACTTGAATCAGAGTGGTCCGCGATAACGGCGCAGCCGTACTGCTGCTACAACAAATGCCGCGGCGACTATTAATCCGAGCCAGAGACCTGGCGTGCTGAGGTATCTTACCGGTGTGAGTTGTGGGCTGTCGATCGAGTGCGTGTTGAAGGCAAAAGCCTCGGCCGCGAATCCCATCAAACGGTGTTTCAACATCGACGCGAAATGTGAAGTGCCGAACGTGATCTTCTCGAAGAACCCGATCGCGAGAAACGGCACGACAGCCCAGAGAAACGTGGCGCGCCGGGCCCAGCCTGAGACTAACAGCGCCCAGCCATAGATCGGCGCATGCCAGAGCGCGATTGCGACCAATCCGTAGAGCAGAATGAACGACTGCTGAAATAAGTTGAAATTTGTCCACGTCGATCCCGGACTCATGCCATGAGTTATGAGAAGTACGCTGGTCCAAAGCAGCATGACTAACTGCGTCGCAACGATGATCGCGAACGTAACCAGTGGCAGGGCTACCAATGGAATTGTCGCCTTCGAGAGCAGCGTGGTAAGATCGGACACCGGCAGGGATTTCCAAAACAGGATGCTCCGGTCGCGGCGCTCGCCGTGCAGCGCGTCCAAGCAGTAGAACACACCGACGATGAAAGCAGTTAGTATCAACATGATTGCTGCCATGTCATACGGTGCTTCGATCGCAGCTCGGGCTTTTGCCGGGTCAAGCAACAAGACAGCGCGGCGGCGTTCCGGCAAACCAATCGTGCTGACGAGGAAGCCGAACAGCACAACTATGGCAACGATCAGCGGCGCTATGTAGATCGATCGGTTCTCCCACAATTCTCGCCGCACCGACCAGTAGAACGGTCGCGTCGCGGATGTGTTGTACGCGGGGGCGTTGGCCCCCAAGTTCACCGGAGGTTCCGGTGTTGTATCTGACGGCGTATTCATGTAGCTGCTCCTCCTTGGCGCGCCGGAACCTCGTGCGAAGGCGGCTGCCGCTGGCTGGTGTTGTTGCTCATTACTGCAACGAACAAATCAGCAATGCTTGGCCTGCGTACGTCGCCAATTGAGGCGAGTTTCGCCCGATCGACGTGGTCGAACAAAAGAACGCTGCGCCCGAACATCGGTCGTTCATGGAGCGGCTTTAGAGCGCGTGCGGCGGCGAGTTGGTCGGGGTTCACCATCACTTCGAAATAGCGCGATTCGAATTCTTCCATGCTGCACTCGAGCACGATCCGACCGCGATCGATGAACATGAGATCGGTGAGGACATCCTGAACTTCTTCCACCTGATGCGTCGTCACCACGATCGTCCGGCTGCGATCGAAATAATCGTTAAGGAGCGAATCGTAGAACTGCTTGCGATACAGAATGTCGAGGCCAAGCGTAGGCTCATCCAGCACGAGCAACCGCGCGTCGATGGCCATGACCAAAGCGAGGTGCAATTGAGCTACCATGCCCTTCGATAATTCTCTGACCTTGCTCGTGCGCTTGATCGTCGTCCGTCTCAGAAATTTTTCCGCCTTGGCACGATCGAATCGCGGATGCACACCAGCCATGTAGTCGAGCAAGTGCGAAACCCGAATCCAGCGCGGCAAGACCGCAACATCAGCAATAAAAGAGACCTCGCGCATCAGTTGTTCGCGCGCCGTCCACGGGTCGCGGCCGAGCACTTTCAATTCTCCCTCGTACGACGTCAGTCCGAGAATCGCATTCAGTAATGTCGTTTTGCCCGCGCCGTTCGGACCGATCATTCCCAGAATGCGCCCTTCATCGACGCGAAGATCGACACCGTCCAGCGCGACAGTTGTGCCGAACGTCTTGCGGAGACCGCGTGCTTCTATGCAGGCCATTGCTTTACCGCTCCTTCCTTTTGGGTGAGCCAGCCGCTTTTAGGAGTTCGTCCGGACTGAGCCCGAGTCGCAGAATTGTTGCATGTACTCTCGGCCAGTGTTCGGCGAGAAATTTTTGCCGTTCGGCTTTCATCAACAAATTGTGCGCGCCGGTCTTTACGAACATTCCGAGACCTCGCCTCTTTTCGACCAGCTCCTCGTCCACTAATTCCTGATAAGCTTTGAGCACTGTGAGCGGATTGACACGGTACTCGGCCGCGACATTGCGCACGGACGGCAACGGATCACCTTCTTTGAGCACGCCCTCCAGAATCATGTGCACGACACGATCGCGTAGTTGGCGATAAATCGGCTGACCATCATTCCATTCACGATTCATCCGTTGGTCCAATTCGCCCTGGTGGCAGAACCGCCGTGCCTCGCTCTAATTGCTCGCTCTGCCTCATATAGTGATATAGTTAACTATAACACCATTTCACGTGCAAGCTTTTTTTTGCCGCGTCCGCATAGGCACGAAGATCCGTTCCGGGCTGAGTCTCTCCGCAGCGCTGGCAGGTGCTGCTGCCAGCCTAGTTTTTACCGGGCAAGCCGCTAGTTTTTCTCAGCAGGCGCGGCTGTGGAAGCTGCGAGATCGGAATTCCAAATATCAGCGCCGCATTTCCAATGTCCGTCAGGTTGTTTTTTCCAAACCTCGAGATATTTGCCCCGATCATTGATCGGCCGGCCCGCCGCATCATTCATTGTCAGTTCGTACGTGCCGCTCACCCATGCCAGGTCGGCAGACTTGCCAAGTTCCACTCTGGTCGGTTTCCAAGTGATGATGAGGCCGGGGCTCGCGAACATATCTTTCCAGACATTCCGAATCGCTTCCTTTGTCGTTGCGCTCGCGGAATTTGGAGGCAGGACGATCGCGTCGTCAGAGTAATAGGCGATAGTTTCCTCGAGATCTTTGGCTGCCGCAGCTTTCGACCATCGCACATCAAGATCACGTAGAGTTTGGTCGACGGGCTGGCTACTGCTCGGACTTTCAGAGGGCGAAACAGCAATTGGGTTTTGCCGAATCCAAGCCGTCTCACCCTGTGTAAGTGTCACCGGCGGTTTGGGTCGCAGCAGTTGGTAAGCAGAAAGACCAAAGGCAATGACTGCGACGCCGATGATAAATCTCGCAAACTTCCGACGGCTCCAATACGGGATGACCTCGTCAGGCGAGAGATCCTGCGTTCGCTTCAACCCCTCCGACGTCATTTCAAACGACCACGAAATGAACAGAGCCACGGCGAAGCCAAGCGCGAGTAACACCACGAATGCTGTGATGATCGACTGCGGCGCATCGAGCATTGGCAAAAGAACCGATGCGATTTCAAGCAGCAGCCAGGCCACCACGGCATAAGTCAGCGCAACCCTGAAAACATTGCGCCGCCGTAGCTCGGAGAAAAATGAAGGCTTTGTATTCATGATGCTGTGGGTAAACCGAGTTTTGCGAGCAAGTTCTTGTAGCGGGGATCGTCGCGCAAGCCGCGCATCAACGGATCAACTAAGAGACTTAGCGTTCCGGTGTCGCGATTATCAAAAGAAATTTGTAACCACTCGAAGGCTTTGTCCGTCTCCCCGCGCCACGCGTAGACCTCAGCGATCTGGTAGGCCAGCAAGTTTCTGTCCCTGGCAATCATCTCCGATAGAGCTGCATCGGCGGCGGGCCGATCCCCACGCGCATAATGCGCGAGTGCGAGTTCGAAACGTCGGTAAGCTTCGTTAGGTTCAAGCTGCGCTTCACGCAAAGCCGTCTCACCATCGCCGCGCTGGATAGCCACGAGCACCTGCCATCGGTGGCTGGCTGCGCCAGTCGGTTGCAGTTCTGCCGCCTTGCGCGCCTGAGCATCCGCCTCATCGAGTTTTCCTTCGGCCAGGAGAATACGGGCGAGATTGCCTCGCGCTACAAAAGCAAGCGGATCGAGTTCGATCGCTTGGCGGGCTAGCTTCTCGGCTTCTTGAACCTGACCAACATATGCCAATACGCGCGCAAGTAGATCGTTCGCGGTCGGATTTGCCGGCGCAAGTTCATTCGCGCGCGTCAGTTCGGCCAAGCCTTCGGAAAATTTCCATTCGGAAAAAAACCGAACCCAACCCAAGGCCGCGTGTGCCTCGGCGAGATTCGGGCCGACCTCGACGGCCTTCTCGGCATCATGTTTCGCGGCGGCCCAAGCGTCTTTTTTTTCTCCGATAGCTAGATCACCGATGAAGGTCCACGCTTCAGACCGCTCCGCATACGCCAGGGCGTAATCAGGATCAATTCGAATCGCCTGATCGAAGAACCCAACCGCCTTACGATAGTCGTCCAAATTTCGCCGCACGAAATAAAAGTGGCCTTGAAGGTATGCGTTGTGCGCTTCCACACTCGCGGTCGAAGCGTTTGCGACAACCGTATCTTTGGCGCCGCGCAACGTCAGTTCCAGCGAGGTCGCAACAGCATTCGCGATTTCGGCCTGCACCGCAAAGATGTCCTTGAGTTCACGCTCGAAAGTCCGTGACCAAAGCTGGATTCCGTCTGCGGCATTGATTAGCTCGGCGACAATCCGCACTCTGTCGCCTTGTTTTCGCACCGTCCCTTCCAGCAGCGTGCTCACACCAAGCTTCTCGCCAATGGTTTTCGGTTCCTCTTTTGTGTCCTTGAAACGGAAGGAAGAGCTGCGGCCGATCACTTTGAGTTCTTTAATTTGACTCAACGCTGCGATCAGCTCTTCCGAGAGTCCATCCGAAAAATATTCGTCGTTTGGATCGCCACTTTCATTGAGCAACGGTAGGACTGCGATGGATTTCTGGGCGTTCGACGCTGTAGCCCTTTCGTTGTGCAGAGGCGTTACACGTCCCGCAGTGTAGCGGCCGACAAAGAATAAACCGGCAGAGAGCGCCGCACCGATTAGGACAATATAAATCCAAGCGCCGCCGCGGGACCGTTGTCCTGCAGCGTCGGCGGCTTCTGTGCGTTTGATCCCTTCGGGTGTCGCTTCAAACGCCCATGCAATGATCAGCGCAATCGGAAACCCAATGATGAGGAGGAGAACTACCAGGCGCACTGCCCAATTGGGAATTTCGAAAAATGGAAAAATCTGGCTGGCGATTTGCATCAGCAGCCATGCAACAACAGCGTAGGCGACCGCAACTTTGTAGACGTTGCGGCGTTTCAATTCTCCGAAGAAACCCTTCGGGTTCATGACGTTGGTTTTGCCATAAGACCCAATTTGGAACAAGACCAGCGAGCATTTCCAGTTTGTTCCTTTCGTTCCCGAGGGAAGCGGCTTGAAAATCTAGACGGCCCGACCAAGCTCCTTACAAAATTCGACAACATCATGAGCCAATCAACTGAATCAAAGCGTCTCCTGTCACACATCATTGCCGAGTGGGCTTGCTCGCTGAAATATGAACATCTTTCACCCGAAGCGATTCAGGCCGCGAAGTTATTCTGGTTCGATTCCATCGGGTGCGCCCTGGGCGGGAGTCAGCAGGAGGATGCAAAGATCTTGCTTGAGCATTACCGCGCGATGGGCGGTCCCGCACGCGGGAGCAAAGCCACCGCATTTGTTTCCGGCTTCAAAACGAATCCCGTCGATGCGGCATTTCTCAACGGCCACATGATCCGCGCGATGGATTACAACGACATTTACTGGAAAGCCGATCCGTGTCACCCGAGCGATCTTATCGCCGCGCCGCTCGCGGTGTGTGAAAGCAAGGGGTTGAGCGGCAAGGATCTGATTCTCGCCACGATCATCGCCTACGAAATCGAGATGCGTCTTTGCGAAATCGGACGGCCCGGCGTGCGCGAATACGGTTGGCATCATGCCACACTGAGCGCATTCGCGGCGCCGGTTGCTGCAGGGCGCGTCCTAAACCTCACGCCGGAACAAATGGTCTGTGCGATCGGCATCAGCGCGTCCCGAAGTTTTTCTCCCGGCGCAGTAACTGCGGGCAAGCTGACGAATATGAAGAACACCGTCGACCCATGGGCTGGACGCATGGGCGTCGAGAGCGCACTTCTCGCGCGCCAGGGATTTTCCGGACCGGAGCACATCATTGATGGGAAAGAAGGTTTGTTCTCCGTGTTCAGTCACGTGCAATACAAGGGACAACCGGCCAGCTTCGACGGCGAAGGCTTGGTTAAAGATTTGCCGAATTCATCCACGTCGCACTATCGGATTCTCGATTGTGGAATGAAAAGCTTCCCGATCGAAGCGCTAAGTCACTCGCCGCTCACTGCCATGATGAAGACCGTTAAGGAAAACAAGATCAAGGCTGACGACGTGAAAGAAATAAAAGTAGAAGTGATCGCGCGCGCGGCGGACATCCTTGGCGATCCGCACAAGTATCGACCTACGTCAAAAGAAACGGCCGATCATTCGCTCCCCTATTGCATGGCGGTCGGACTTGTTGATGGAATGGTGACGCCGCTGCAATTCAAAGAAGAACGCGTCCTCGACAAATCGCTTATTCCGATCATGGACAAAGTAAAGGTGGTCGCGAACGACGAGTTCGAAGCGCTCTTTCCGAAATTTCAACCTAGCCGGGTCACCATCACGACCAACGACGGCAAGCAATATTCAACCCGCGTCGATGTTCCGAAAGGCGACCCGCGCGATCCGATGACCGAAGACGAGATCGCAGTGAAATTCAACGCGCTTGGCGGCGACGTGATCGGTAAAGATCAATGCGAAGAATTGCAGCACTGCATTATGAATTTGGAGACCGCCGAGAAGCTTGACGAACTCTTCGAACTGACGACGGCGCGCGAGCCGGTTTCTGTGTAGCCACCGGCCTGTGGCCGGTTAGAAAGAAGCGCTATCGTTGAAAAGACGGCCCGCAGGGCCGTGGCTACAGGCGTTTGCGTAAAATTTTACGCCGTGCCGCTCCCCTCGCCCACTCCAAACTGGATTCCCTGCGCGAGCGGCAGTTCCCTGGAGAAATTGATCGTGTTCGTCTGCCGGCGCATGTAATACTTCCAGCAATCGCTGCCGCTCTCGCGGCCGCCGCCGGTATTTTTCTCGCCGCCAAATGCGCCACCGATCTCCGCGCCACTCGTGCCGGTATTCACATTGGCAATTCCGCAATCGCTCCCCACTGCACTGACGAATCTCTCCGCCTCGCGCACGTCGTTGGTGAAAATGGACGAGGTCAATCCTTGCGGGACGTTATTGTGGATCTCAATCGCTTCGTCGAACTCACGATACGTCATCAAATAAAGCAACGGACCAAAGGTTTCGTGCTTCACGATCTCGAAATCCGCCTTCGCGGTCGCCAGGCACGGCTTCATGTAACAGTCACCGGGAACGGTGAGTCGCTCGCCGCCGTGAAGGACTTCTCCACCTTCATCTTTCAATCGCTGGATCGAATGCTGCACCAAATCGACGGCATTCTTGTCGATTAGTGGGCCCATGACGGTCTTATGATCGAGCGGATTCCCGATCGTCAAAGATTTGTATGCAGCCAAAAGTTTGTTTCGAACCTTGGACGCAACTGATTCGTGCATGATCACGCGCCGCGTGGAGGTGCAACGCTGCCCAGCAGTGCCAACTGCCCCAAAGAAGATCGATTGCGTGGCCATTTCCAGATCGGCGCTGGGCGCGACGATCAGCGCGTTATTGCCGCCGAGTTCCATGATTGTTCTACCGAGGCGGCCATGAACGGTTTTCGCAACATTCAGGCCCATGTTCACCGAGCCCGTAGCAGAGACCAATGGAATCCGCGCATCGTCAGCTAATTTTTGCCCTACCGTTTTGCGATCGCCGATGAGCAAGGTAAAAATTGCCGGATCAGCACCTGTTTCGCGGCAAACGCGCTCGCAAATTTTTGTCACCGCGATTGCGGTGAGTGGCGTTTTTTCCGACGGCTTCCAAACGGTGGCGTCACCGCAGACGGCAGCGAGTGCAGCATTCCATGACCAGACTGCGACCGGAAAATTAAACGCAGTAATCACTGCGATTACACCAAGCGGATGCCATTGCTCCATAAGCCGATGACTCGGCCGTTCCGATTGAATCGTCAGTCCGTAGAGCATGCGGGATTGACCGACCGCGAGGTCACAAATGTCGATCATCTCTTGCACCTCGCCTTCGCCTTCGGCGATGATTTTTCCAGTTTCGAGCGTCACGAGCTGGCCGAGCTCGTGTTTCAGGTCACGCAGTGCGTTGCCCAGAAGGCGAACGGTCTCGCCGCGCACCGGTCCGGGCGTGACGCGCCATTTTGAAAACGCTTCGTGCGCGCGCGTGATCGCCTTGTCGTAATCGTCGTCTGATGCAGAATGAATGCTGGCAAGTCGCCGCCCATCAATCGGCGAAATCTTATCGATTGTCGTACCGCCTCCGCGCCACTCGCCGTCAAACACGCCGGGGTTTACATCGCCGAGGCCGAGCTTTTCCAGAACCGACTGCATATTCGTTTTAACGCTTCAGCGCTTTACATGCTTCGTTGCCGACAGTAATTGCGCATCAATTCCATCGCTTCATCAATCACTTCCGCCGTGATATCGAGCGCGGGGCGGAAACGGATCGAGTTTTCGCCGGAACGAAGTGTAAGAACGCCGAGATCGAAGAAGCCGTGCCAAAATTCTTCGCGCGTTTTTGCGTCGGGCAAATCGAAGGCGAGGAACAACCCACGGCCGCGCGCGGCAGAAATCAGCGGTTCCTCTTTTTGCAACTCGCGCAATTGATCCAGAAAATATGCGCCCACTTTCGCCGCATTCTCCACAAGATGTTCCTCCTCGACGATGCGGAGGTAATGTGTCGAGCGCACCATGTCGGTGAAATTACCCCCCCACGTTGAATTCAATCGGCTGGGTAACCGAAACGCATTGTCCTTCACTTCGTCCATACGTGGGCCGGCCATGACCCCGCAGACCTGCGCCTTTTTTCCAAATGCCAGCAGATCAGGAATGACGTTGAAATGTTCGCAGCACCAGTTGCGCCCCGTCGCGCCCATGCCGCATTGCACCTCATCGAAAATCAAAAGGAGATCGTTCTCATCGCAGATCGTTCGCAGCTTTTGGAGCCATTCTCCCCTGAAATGATTATCGCCGCCCTCACCCTGAATCGGCTCGATAATGAGCGCGCAGATATCGATGTTGCGCTGGTTGATGAACTCGCGGATCTCGCGCTCGGCCTTCTGTTCGCGCTCAACCACATCGGCTTCGCGCTCCGCTTCCGGCAACGAAAAATCGATGCACGGACATGAGATGCGCGGCCAATCAAATTTCGCAAACAAATCCGTTTTGCGCGGATCAGTATTCGTGAGGCTCATCGTGTAACCGGTGCGCCCGTGAAACGCATGACGAAAATGCAAGATCTGGGTACCGCGCTCGCCGCGACCAGCAGCCATGTTCTTGCGCACTTTCCAATCCATCGCCGCCTTCAAACAATTTTCGACTGCCAGCGCGCCTCCCTCGATAAAGAGATAGCGTTCCAGCGGCGGAAACCCGACTACGCGCCCGAACGTCTCAACAAATTCCGCGTAGCCGTCCGAATAAATGTCCGAGTTCGCGATTTTGACTTTCGCGGCGCGCAAAAGATCGCGTCGCACTTCGGGATCGTCGAAGTGTGGATGGTTAAACCCGACCGGCATTGAACCGAAAAAACCGTAGAGATCGATCAACCGGCGATCATCGACTGCATTGTGTAAATATGAGCCGCGGCTTTTCTCGAGATCGACGACGATCTTGAAACCATCGAGCAAGACGTGTTGCTCGATCGTTTCGAGAACGTTCGACGGCGCGTTTTGTTTTTGTCTTTCGGTTTTTGCGGTTCGGTTTCGCGGCGAAACCGCTTCCGCAAGCACGGACGGAATACTCATTGTTGATCGTAAGCTGTGGCGGCAATGCGGTCAATCATCGTAGCACAGCCATCTTGGCTGTGGGGCACCGGTCTTCCTGCCCAATGCTTCGAAATCTTGATTGCCAGGCAAGATGCCTGTGCTACACGATGCCGTCCCGCAGCAGCGCGTGTTTTCCTGCCAACAACTCCTGCACGAGCGCGTAGCCGCGCTTGTCTACGTTGCGCGCTGTGCCGGCGAAATGATGATCGATCCTCGTTCGCGCAGAGCGACAGAAATAATCTGCGACGGAGAGAATTTCATCGGCCGGTTTGCCCTGCCCGATCAGCCATTGCGCATAGGAACATGTCGCGCTGATGGCAAATAACTCCGTCGCGATCCCGACGAATCTAGAAAGGAGCAGTTGCTCCCGATCAAGTTTCGGACCGAACCGCGCCATGGCATGAAACAAGCCGCGGGCGAGCCGTTTGCTCGTGCGCGCGGCATAGTTCACATGGCCGCGCAGAGTGTCGTGCAAATTGTCGAGGTTGCCCGCGCCGTTCGGCATCCATTGGCGCGGATACCAACCGGCATAGAATTTTCCCGAACTGAAAACGGCTTTTGCGCGGTCGGACATCGGCAATTGCGTGTTGAAAATCGCGCCGCCGACTTTCAAATGCGGATCGAGCGCTTCGCGAGCGATGAAGAGCCGCATGATTTCGCTCGAGCCTTCGAAGATTGTATTAACGCGACAATCGCGCAGGAACCTTTCAACCGCGATTGCTGGTTCGCCGCGTCCAGCCAGTGACTGCGCCGTCTCGTAGCCCCGGCCGCCGCGCACCTGCATGGCCTCATCGGCGATTTTCCACGCCATCTCCGTGGCCCACATCTTGCACATGGCGGTTTCGATACGCAGATCGCCAGCTTTACGATCGAGCAGCGATGAAGTGAGAAAAGTCATCGCTTCCATCGCGAAAACGCTGCCAGCCATCTCGGCGATTTTTCCGGCGATAGCAGCATGCTGACCGATGGGCACGCCCCACTGGATGCGTTCGCCTGCCCATTTGCGCGAGATCTCAAGCAGACGTTTGGAAAGGCCGACGCACGCGGCCGGCAGCGTCAGGCGGCCCGTGTTTAGCGTCGTCAGCGCAACTTTTAGTCCCGCGCCTTCTTTAGAGATGATGTTCTCTCGCGACACACGCACATCGGTGAATTTGACGACGGCGTTGTAAAGCGCGCGAAGCCCCATGAACCGGCAGCGATACGTGATCTCAAGCCCCGGCGTCTCCACATCGACAATGAACGCCGTGATTTGCTTGCGCTCTTTTCCGCCCACCATTTTCGAAGGCGTGCGCGCCATCACCACAAGTACACCCGCCTTTACGCCGTTGGTGCACCAAAGTTTTTCGCCGTTTAAGATGAACTCCGACCCATCGGGGGTGGGTTCGGCGCGCAGACTCATCGTTGCCGGGTCTGAGCCGGCGTGCCTCTCAGTCAGCGCGAACGCAGAAATCTCGCCGCCCGCGACGCGCGGCAGATATTTCTGTTTCTGCTCTTCGGTACCAAACAAAAGCAATGGTTGCGCGACACCGATTGATTGATGCGCGGAAACGAGCGCGGCTACATTTCCATCCCAGCTCCCCAACAAAACTGCCGCGCGTCCATAATTATATTGCGACAAACCAAGTCCGCCATATTTCTTCGGCACCTTGATTCCAAACGCGCCGATCTCCGCGAGTCCCTTGAAATTTTCCGGCGGAATTTCGCCCGTGCGATCGATCTCGTCCGGATCGACGTGGTCGCGCAAATACGTTTCGAGTTTGCGCAGGAAATCTTCGCCCGCGGCGCGATCTTCCGCGCTTTGCGCAGGATATGGATAAATTCGATCGAAATCGTAACGTCCGACGAAAAGGTTGCTGGCGAAACTGCCGCGGTCCTCAAGCGGATCGCGCGCTGCTTCTGCCAGCTCGAGCGCTTCGCGCTGGCCTTTCGCCATCTTTGATGTGTCGATGACAGCGGGCGCGGGCTTTTCTACCTTTGCGCTGGTTTCCTCGGCGATTTGTTTCTCCGGCGCTTCCAGCGGCGATTTCATGTCAATCTGTCATTCCGAGCGTAATCGAGGAATCTCTCGATAGGCTCTGAAGAAAATAAGAGATGTCTCGACTTCGCTCGACATGACAAAAACGTAAGTTCGAGCAGCGATTTCATTCCGTATAAAATTTCGTTCCCTCACTGGCGTGCTTCCGCAAAATCTCGCACGGCGAGAATTTCTCTTCGCTTCGGGCTAGCAGGTCCAATTCATCTACGACTTTGCGCAAGCCGTAATGCTCCGCATAGCGCAACGGCCCACCACGGAATGGAGCGAAACCGGTTCCCAGAATCATTCCGTAGTCCGCGCCTTCCGGCGAATCGACGACTTTCTCTTGTACGCAGCGCGCGGCTTCGTTGACCATCAGCAGGACAAGCCGGTGCGCCAAGTCCTGTTCGTTCAGCCCCGAAAGCTTTCGGGGAATGTTCGGCCGCTCGGCGCCTTCGGGCTCACCGTGCAATGCGCGCCGCCACTGCGACAGCGAATCGTTGCGCGTCTGTGTCTTGGCCTCGTATTTGTAAAAACCGGCGCCGGTTTTGCGGCCAAGCATCTGGCCGTCACGCAACCAGAGCAGGACGGCTGAAACGTGGTCGCGCCGCCCGTACGCTTTTTCAAGCGTATTGCCGATATCGATCGTAATATCGACCCCGATTTCATCGATCAACCGAAGCGGTCCCATCGGCATGCCCCATTGCACAAGCGCGTTATCAATTTTATCCGGTTCCAAGGCACGCTCGAAAAGCTCAGCGGCATCGAGCAAATAAGGAAACAAAACTCGGTTCACCAGAAAGCCGGGGCTGTCGCGCACAACCACCGGGAGCTTTCCGATTTGCCGCACAAACGCGAGACTGCGTTCACGCGTCTCCTCCGATGTTTCGTTCGCAACAACAACTTCCACGAGTTTCATCCGGCTCACCGGATTGAAAAAATGCAATCCGATCACGTGCTCGGGTGAGACCGTCACGTCGGCCAGCGCGCTGACCGGAAGCGCCGAAGTGTTTGTGGCGATGATCGTCTTCGGGCCGGCTTCCATAGCTAGCTCGCGGAAAACCTCTTTCTTGATCTCCATCTTCTCGGAGGCCGCTTCGATCACAAATTGCACATCGCGCAATTCCATTGGCGCGGTCGAGCCGCAAATCCGGGCTCGACCCTTTTTTGCCTTTTCCTCCGTCATTAATCCGCGCCTTACCGCGCCGGCATAAACTTTGTCGATATTGGCCAAACCGCGGTCGATTTGTTCCCGCGCGATGTCGCGCAGGATCACAGTGACGCCGCGAGAGCTTAGCCATTGCGCGATGCCGGAGCCCATGACGCCAGCGCCGATTACAGCCGCGTGTACCACTCGTTCCGGCGGCGGCCTAGAAGGTCCTTTCTTGTATTTCTCCGCCAAAAAGAAATTGCGGATCAAGTTCTGTGTCGATTCGGTTTTACCAAGCTCGACAATCGTGTCTAGCTCCATCCGCAACGATTCATCAGGCGAAAGCGAAAGAGTTTTGTTGATAATTTGGAAAGCACGCTCTGGCGCCGCATTTCCTTCTTTTGGAGGGCGGAATTCCTGCGACACCGGGCTCGCGGGAGCTCCACCCTCCAGTTTGCGTTTTCCGGCGCGCAGCTTTTCCCGCGTGCGATCAAGAAGCTGATCGCGCGGTGCAATTTCATCCACCAGCCCGAGCTTCAAAGCCTCCTGAGCAGAATAAAGTTTCCCTTTCAAAATCACTTCCGTGACTTTTTCGGCGCCAATCAGGCGCGGCAGGCGCGTGCAACCGCCCCACGCTGGAATAAGGCCGAGCGTCGTCTCTGGAAGTCCAATCCGCGTCGCCGGATCATCACTCGCGATCCGATAGTCGCATGCCAGCGCGACTTCGTACCCGCCTCCGGCAGATGCCCCATGTATGGCGGCGACTGTCGGGATTTTTAGATTAGCAAGCCGGCTAAAGATTTGCTGCCCTCTCGCAATAAATGCGCCCATGTCTCCCGATTGCGCCTGTTGCAACAACGTCTTCAAATCCGCGCCGGCGATGAAGATCGATTTTTTTGCCGATCTGATAATCAAGCCGCGCTGCGAGGCGTCATTCTCAACGAAATCGAGATGTTCATTTAATTCATCGAGTGTGGCGGTATCGAAAATGTTCGCGCCCGAATCGGGACGATCAAAGGTGAGCAGACAAACGTGGTCGTCGCCAATCTCGCGCCGAATCATTGAGGCTGTGGCAACTGCCGGCATCACATTATTTTGGATCGTTTCGGTCAAATGCCAAGTGCGCACGCAGCCGCAGTTAAAACGGATACAAGAATTAAAAGGGCCACAACGTTAAGCCAGGCACCCCCTTGTAACTTTGTAACTTTGTAACTTTGTAAACGGGTTCGCGGGCGGTTGCCTTGGGCAAGCGCGAGTGTTACAAACGCGACGTGGTCGGCAAAATTCTAGAACCCGAAATCAGGAGCATGATCGACGCCCGTAATTTCGCGGCGCTGCGGGAAGTCTTTCGTGAATGGCCCCCCGCTGATGTGGCCGAAGTGATCCTCGATATGCCGGGAGACGACCAGGTGATCATCTTCCGGGTGCTCCCGCACACACTGGCGGCGGATGTTTTTGAATATTTGGATATCGACGCGCAACAGAAGCTGCTGCGTGCCATGGCTCATGAGCAAGTGGTGGCGATTCTAAACGAGATGGCGCCGGACGATCGCACCGCGCTGCTGGAAGAATTACCAAGCGCAGCCGCGCGACAGTTGATTCGATTGCTTACGCCGGAAGAGCGCCACGTGGCCACCGCGCTGCTTGGGTACCCGGAAGACAGCGTTGGCCGGTTGATGACGCCGGATTTTATCGCTGTGCGCGAGGATTGGACTGTCCAGCAAGTCCTCGATTATATCCGCGAACACGGCCAGGACAGCGAGACGCTAAACGTGATCTACGTCGTCGACGATCAAGGCAAACTCATCGATGACCTGCGAATGCGCGAGTTTCTGCTGCGCCCGCTCGACGCGAAAGTGAGCGCTTTTCGCGACCACACATTCGTCGCGTTGAATGTGACCGATTCCCAACAGGACGCGCTCAATGCGTTTCGCAAATATGATCGGACGGCACTGCCAGTCGTTGATTCGAGCGGCGTGGTCGTTGGCATCGTCACAGTGGACGATATGCTCGACGTCGCTGAGAAGGAAGCCACAGAGGACATCCAAAAACTCGGCGGCATGGAGGCGCTCGACGAGCCTTACACGACCATTCCGTTTCTTCGGATGGTAAAGAAACGAGCCACCTGGCTGGTGATTCTGTTTCTCGGTGAAATGCTGACCGCCACCGCCATGCAGGGTTACAATAGTGAAATCGAAAGGGCGGCGATCCTTGCGATGTTTTTGCCCTTGATCATTTCCAGTGGCGGCAACTCTGGGTCGCAAGCGACCACGCTCGTGATCCGCGCGATGGCTCTCGGCGAATTGCGCTTGCGGGACTGGTTTCGCGTTGTGCGAAAGGAATTACTCTCGGGATTTTCCCTCGGCCTGATTCTTGGAACCATCGGTTTCTTCCGCATCACGCTGTGGCAATATTTGCACATTTTTGACTACGGTAAGTATCATTGGCTCGTCGCTTGCACGGTGGGCACAGCGCTTGTGGGAGTTGTGCTCTGGGGAACTCTTAGTGGAGCGATGCTTCCATTCTTGCTCCGTCGTTGCGGGCTCGATCCAGCAGCGTCATCCGCGCCTTTCGTCGCAACATTAGTTGATGTGACGGGGTTGGTGATTTATTTCAACGTCGCGCTGTTTATTCTTCGCGGCACGCTGCTGTGAATAGGTAAGACTGAGCATAAATAGAAGTCGCTGACGCTGGCACTTTTTGGCGGCTAGAATTTATCCAGATGTTCGATCACTTTCTCCATGCCGCTGACAACCAGCGGGAAGCGGTCGTAGTCGAGTTTGTCGGGCGTGTCGCTCGATGAGTGGTAATGCGGATAACGAAACGGCGCGGTGTCGGTGACCATGATGCCAGGGTAACCGTAGCACCAGAATGACCATTGATCCGACCAACTGACGCCGGGAATGAATGCCGGAAGCGCGGCGCCTTCGGATGGGATCTTTGCGTGTTCGCGAAATAGCGCGATGACGCGATGAAGGAGGGTCCGCGAAGGAAGGTTGCTAACGAACCCTATGAAGTTGCCGACCTTGGGATAAAAGATGCCCAACCCCGGTGACGGATAGGTTTGTGAGTGCGGCGCATCGGAAAAGTAGCCAATCGTTTCGAGGCTGATCATCGCTGCGATTTTGTCGCCACGCGCTTTGCATCTGCCGGCGTAAATAAAACTTCCCATTTCGTTCGATAAAAAGTAAGGCGGCTCCTCGTTTACAAATGCGACGAAGCGCAAGGTGTGTTTTGGCTTTGTGCCAACGAACCGCCGTGCCAGGGCGAGCGTTGCAGCCACGCCGGTTCCGTTATCATTCGCGCCAGGCGAGCCAAACACCGAGTCGTAATGCGCGCCGATCAGAAGAATCTCGGGACGAGCGCCGGCAATTTCGGCCTCGATATTGTGGCACGCTTGCCCGCGCATCTCATAACTGTCTCGTCGCGGGTGAAAGCCAGCGCGCGAAAAAGAATCTTCGATGAAATCAGCAGCGGCATTGAGCTGCGCATAGTGCCACATGTTTCGCTCGCCAATTTCACCGGCGAGTTTTTGTACATCGGCACGGAGCTCTTCGCGTAACGCAAGTTCATCAGACGAAAGCGGCGCTGCTTTCGAAATATTCTTGCCGGGCATTCTCACTCCGAACCACCAAAGTAACGCTAAAATCGCGGCGACGACGATGGTAATGCGCAGAGCGCTGGAGAGAATTCTTGAGAGCGTGGCTGAAGACACGAGCTGTGTCTCTTAAACGCTAGGGATCGATCGCCGACCTCATCCGTTTGCTTCGGCACGCCCCGCGGCTGCGCCTTGCCAGATTTCTCGGATCGCACCCCATGTTACGCGATCTTTCTGCGGAAGCGCAGCGCGCAGAGAATGAAAAGCAAGTTCGACATCAGAATGAGAACGAGAAGATTTGGCCAGTATTCGAAGAAATTTGCGCCGCGTAAGATAATCGCGCGCATGAGCGCGATGAAATATGTCGTCGGGAAGAGCGCCCCCAGCGCATAGAAAATCCAGGGCATCGTTTCCCTGGGAAAAATGAAGCCGGAAAAGAAAACGCTTGGCAACAGAAACACCATCGACATTTGGAGCGCCTGCATTTGATTCTCGGCCATCGTGCCAACGAGCAAACCCAGGCTCAGCAAGGCAAACACATACACGAGCGTTGAAAACATCATCGCAAAGACATTGCCCTCGATAGGGACGAAAAAGACGAACCGCATAATCGTGAACAAAACCACCGCCATCGCCATGCCGATGCACAAATACGGAACCAGCTTGCCGAGCATGAGACCCGCCCGGCTCAATGGGCTTACGAGTAATTGTTCGAGCGTGCCACGTTCGCGTTCGCGCACGAGAGCCATGGCAGCGGCAACTGTTGTCCCAATTTGCAAAACGACGCCGATCACGCCCGGCACAAAAAAGTTCGGTGCGCGCATGGCGGGGTTGTAAAGCATTTGAGGACGAACATCGACCGGCATCCCCTGCCGTCCGGTTTCACGCAAAAGCGATTCTAGTGATTGCGTCAACGCCACGCCGAGCCCAGTCTGAAGAGCCTGCAATGCTGTGGTGGAATTGGATCCATCGACAAGCAATTGCACCTGCGCGGAGTGGCCTGCCATTAGTTCGCGAGTGAAGTTCGGTGGGATGTCCAAGGCTGCGTAGGCGCGGCCTTTGCGCATTTCGCTCTTGAGCTGCTCGAGGCTTTGCACTTCACCCACCACGCGAAATGACTGAGTGTTCACGAAACGATCGATCAACTGGCGGCTCTCGACGGTGCGATCTTCGTTGAAAACGAGCATCGCCATGTGTTTCACGTCGTTGTCGAGCGCGTAACCGAACGCAATCATCTCGATCAGCGGCGGGAAAAAAAAGAAGAAGAGCGTCAGCGGATCGCGCGCGACGACTATGAACTCTTTGAACAAAATCGCGCCGAGGCCGCGAAAAAGTTTGTGCTTCATATTCTTACAAGGAACGGCGGTCTCTAGTCCGCCGCCGGGGCGATCTGGAGAGCGCCCTTCCTTGGATTTCCTTCGCTTCGCTCAGGATGACGTTCACTGGATCTACGCGGCCTTTTGTTGTTCGGCGGCGTGCTTGGCGGAAAGCTCGACAAACACGTCCTCGAGCGAAGGACCCATTTCGTGAATCTCGGCATGACTGACGCCGACTTTGCGCAATTGTTCGTCGATCTGGGCGCGCTTGACGCTTTCATCGACCAACAGATGCATCGATTGGCCGAACACCGTGGCGCTGCGCACCCCACGCATCTCCTGCATGGCATGCAGTGCCATGGTCAAGTGATCGCACGTTACATCGAGCCGGCGCGTTCCAGGCGGATTTACCTCCGGCAGTTTTTTCAACTCGTCCGGCTCACCGCACACGATCAATTTCGACATGTAAATGTAGCCCACATGATCGCAGCGCTCCGCTTCATCCATGTAATGCGTGGTCACAAAAAGCGTCATGCCTTTACCAGCGAACTGAAAAAGTAGATCCCACAGCTCACGCCGCGCGACCGGATCAATGCCCGCCGTCGGCTCATCGAGAAAAAGCACGGTCGGCCTGTGCATGAGGGAGCAAGCCATTGCCAGTCGTTGACGCCAGCCGCCCGAAAGCTGCCCAGCGCGCCTGTCGATGTACGGCTGAAGATGCGTCGTGGCGATCATCTCGTCCCGCCGCTGGTTCAATTCGTGGCCGCTCAGGCCATAAAGTTTTCCTGCGAAAATGAGGTTCTCATTCACGGTCAACTCGTCGTACAGCGAAAATTTCTGCGACATGTAACCGATCATTTCCTTGATCGGCTCGGCATCCCGCACGATGTCGTGGCCGCCGATTCGCGCTGTGCCGTCGCTCGGCTCCAGAATGCCGCATAGCATCCGGATGAGAGTTGTTTTCCCCGAACCGTTCGGGCCGAGAAATCCGAAGATCGATCCTTTACCCACGGTAAACGAAACGTGATCAACAGCCGTGAATGTGCCGAAGCGCTTCGTCAGTCTGTCACATACGATCATCGGCTCAGGCATAAGCAAAAATGGAATCAGGAAAACAGGAATGCAGGAAAGAAACAGAGCTACTTCAATTTCGTTGGGCCCTGCTTTCCTGATTCATTCGTTCGACTCCTCATTTCACATTTGGAAAATAAACATCTGCAGCCATTCCGGCGCGCAAACGATCGTCGTCGGGGGGCAAGCGGATCTTAACTCCGAATACCTGTTTGATCCGATCCGCGACGGTTTGCACGTTGCGCGGAGTAAATTCGGCCTGCCGGTTTATCTGTTCGACCACGCCATCGAAATCCGTGTGCGGAAAGGAATCGACACGAACGCGAACGTGCTCGCCCAATTTGATTAAACCCAGCCAGGATTCCGGAACATAAACGCGTACCCAGAGATGCCCCGTCAACAGTAGCGTGGCGGCTTCGCGATTCGCAGGCAGTACGTCACCCACTTTTACGCTGAGCACCTCGAGAACCGAGTCAGCTGGAGCAATGACCTGCATTTCCGCCAATTGCGCATCAATATCGGCAAGCTGTGCACGCGCTTGCGCGACCCGCATCTTCGCTGCCGCAACATTTTTCTCCTGCGTTTTCGCGGAGCTGTCCGCGCGCTCGGCATCACTTGGGGACACCACTCTGCGTTTTAGCAAATCCTGCTGGCGCCGTGCTTCATCCTGCAAGAATTGGACTTGAGCCTCTTGTGCATCTGCGTCGTGGACCGCGGTGTCGATTTGCGCGGCTGCAAGATCGCGGCGCGCTCGGAGTTCTGACGCGTCAAGTTGCACGATCACTTGCCCTTGGTGCAAACGATCGCCTTCCCACGCGAAAATTTTGTCTATTCGCCCACCTGAGCGCGGGCCCACATGCGCTTCGTCCACCTCGATCGTCCCCGAAACCGCCTTGCCACGATGGCTGCAACCGGCGAGCAAGAAAAGAAAGGTCAATGCTCCGGCTGCTCGCATCAACTCCGAAAGTCTTCGCGAGCCCCGATTCTTTCGGGGTTGTTCGCCACGGCGAATCCGTCCTGCGGCGGATCGACCCGCCCCAACGAGTGACGCGTTCACGCTTTTCGTCCCTTTGCTGTCAGCGCACCTTCGAGAACAATCTTGAGGATCCCGGTGAACCCTTCTTTCGGCAGCATCCCAAGTTCCTCCATCTTCGGCGGATTCATGATCGATTGAACCATCGCCAGCAAAATTTCGATCATCAGTTTGGCCGGGACATCCTTGCGCACCATTCCCGCCCGTTGCCCTTCGACGAAAAATTTTCCAAAGTAGCGCTCGATTAGCGCGGCCCGACGCCGTTCGACGAGTTTGAAGACTTCCGGAGCTTTCTGGCGCATATCGCGCACGAACGGCGGCTTAATCTCATCCAATTCCCGTTGCGTACCGGCCAACAACTCGCGCAAAGCCGTTGGGAAATCGCGCGGGTGCGCGCACGTAACTTCCTTCAGTGTCGCTTCGACGCCTGCGAACTTATCGGCCAGAACAGCTTCGAGCAGATCGATCTTGCCTGGAAAATGCGCGTAGAGCGTTTTCTTGCTAATGCCCAACTCCTCCGCCAGATCATCCATGGTCACACTGCGGAATCCGTGACTGAAAAAGTGGACGCGCGCAGCATCGACAATTCGCTGCCGGTTCGGATCGCGCTTTCGGCTTCGCGGCCACGGTTTATGTGCCCGTTTCATATCCGTGATAAAGTCTTATCACGGTGTGGAAACTAATCCAGTATATTTAGTTTCCACGGCCAACTGCCCATATTTTCGTGTATCACCTTTTACCCAGTCGCTCCATCCTACATCTGGTGTGGTGAATGGAAGTCGGCGGCGGTTTGCGTCTGGGCTGCTTGTTGTTTGAAACGTAAAAGCTCGATCGAGAAGCCGATGAACAGCAGCAGTGTGGCAAAAAACGTGTTCCCATAAAGCTGCGCGCCGCTCGGGGATATCAGGCCGAGCGCGAGCAACGCCAGCGCGGCGAGACTCCACCAGATAATCGGAGACCGTTTTCCGATCAGGACTTGTTGCGTTGCCACCGCGAATGGCAGCATGAGCCAGGAATAAAAATACCCAAACGAAAGCGGTGTCGTCATCAGCATCAGCAAGAGAAGCAAAGCGAATTCCATCGAGTCGCTCTCTGCAGTTCGCATGCCGCGGGCAGGCATCACGGCAATAAACAAAATGCCCAGAACGAGTGCGACGCCGATGACAATGGTGTTGACGACCGGAAACTTCAGGTCCGCGAAGTTCACATAAATCGGTGTATGCGGAGCAGAAGCAGCATCGGCATCCACGTGTCGGAGGAAGCGATTAGTCACGCCCACGAGTGATTGATTTTTCCATGTGTAGCTGCGCATCGGGCGCTGACCCACGCTGGCTTCGCTGTATTTTAGCATTCCGGCGCTCCACTTCTCGATGTCCCGCCAGGCCCGTTCAAAGCCTCGGAATGGCGACGGCAGGACAAGAAGTAAAAATACCAGTGTCACAACAAGACTGGCTGCCGCTGTCCAGTAACGCCGATAAGTCAGGTAAACGATCGCAATTACCGGAAAAGCTTTGATACCTGCAGCAATTGCAATCAAAGCGCCGGCAACAATTTCGCGGTTTGTACGCAGCGCAACAAAAGCGCCGAGCATCAGCGCGAGCAAAACAAGGTTTGGCTGGCCGAGATGGTAACTGGACCAGATATAAACGATCACCAGCAAACTCGGGATTATGTAGAGCCAAACATTTCTCGCGCCGGCCGATCCTCCGGCGAGAAGAGCACTCAGCCTGGCACTGCAAAACCAAGCCGCAGAGTTGACGGCGACGAGGAGAAGAATCAATCCGCCCTGTCCGAGCAGACTCGCGCCTGCGAGAAAAAGCCCACAGGGCGGCGGATACATGAAATCGTACTTCCCGGACCGAAAGAAATAAATTTCATGGCCCGCGAGCACATGTTTGCCCGTCGCGTACCAAAGTTCGTAATCAAATAGAGTACGGCCGCGGAAATAACGCAGGAGCGGGAGAGCAGAAAACACAATCGCCGTCAGCACAAAGATCACGAGCAATGCACGAAGCCCGCCCCGGCTGTTGAATCGGCGATTCAGTGCCCCAATGGTTTTCGGGGCTGCGACTGAATCTTTCACGCTTTACGCCCGCCGACGGCGATGGACGGACGCGCCTTGTGCCAATCTGTGCTTTGTTCATAGGCATGTGCGATTTGTAAAATACGCGCTTCATCGAGCGCTTTGCCTAACAACTGCAATCCGATCGGCAGGCGACGCCCATCTACTTCGGCGAAACCGCACGGTACGCTGATTCCACAGATTCCCGCCAGGTTAGCAGCGATCGTGAAAATATCGGCAAGATACATTTGCAACGGATCGGCGACGCGCTCACCGACCTTAAAGGCTAGCACTGGCGAGGTCGGCGAAATCAGTGCATCGACTTTTTCGAAAGCCCTGGCGAAATCCTGGCGAATCAGCTCACGCACTTTCTGCGCGCGCAAATAATAAGCGTCGTAATAACCGGAGCTCAAAACATAAGTGCCGAGAATAATGCGCCGTTTCACTTCCGGCCCGAAACCCTCCTCACGAGTGCGGCCATAAAGATCGAGGATGTCTTTGGGATTTTCCGTGCGATATCCATAACGGACGCCATCAAACCGGGCGAGGTTCGTCGAAGCTTCCGCCGTGGCCACAATGTAATAAACCGCAACTGCGTATTCGGTAGTAGGCAACGAGACCTCGACAATTTCCGCGCCCAACGAATTCATCTGTTTCACCGCAGCATCGATTGCAGCTTTGACCTGCGGATCAATTCCTCCGATCAGGTATTCCTTCGGCAAGCCCAACCGGACTCCATGCAAATCGTGGTCGAATCTCGCGGCATAATCAGGCACCGGCTCGTTGAGAGAGGTGGAGTCTTGGGGATCATGACCTGCAAGCGCGTTCATCATTAGCACCGCGTCGCGGACGGTCTTCGTCAATGGCCCGATTTGATCGAGCGATGAAGCAAACGCGACCAGACCGAATCGCGAAACCCGCCCGTAAGTCGGTTTGAAACCGACAACACCCGAAAGCGCGGCCGGTTGCCGAATCGAGCCGCCAGTATCAGATCCCAGTGCACCGAAAGCTGCGTCCGCGGCGACTGCTGCTGCCGAACCGCCACTGGAGCCACCCGGCACACGCGACAAGTCCCACGGATTGCGCGTCAATTTCATTGCTGAATTTTCCGTGGACGAGCCCATGGCGAACTCGTCCAGGTTGGTTTTGCCAAAGGGAATCGCACCCGCTGCACGCAATTTCCGAATCACAGTGGCGTCGTAGGCGGCGCGATAACTCTGCAAAATCTTCGACGCACAGGTGCACGGCTGACCCATGACGTTGATGATGTCTTTGATTGCGAGCGGCACGCCGCCTAGCGGAAGATCGACATTCGACTTCTCTGCCTCTTTCGCGGCAGCGTCCACATCGAGTGAGAGATAAGCGCCGATTTTTGGATCGATTAATTCAATGCGATCTCGCAGCGCATCGATGACTTCTCGCGCGGAAACTTCGCGGCGACGCAACAGTGACTGCAGATCGGCGATGCTCAGCGCCGGCAGATCTTTTTCCGTCATTCGACGACTTTCGGGACGATAAAAAGGCCGTTCGCCTGTCGGGGCGCGTTGCTCAGCGCTTCCTCCGCTGTGAACCAGTCATGAGGTGCGTCCTCGCGAAAGACGTTAAAAATTGGAAGGGTGTGCGCAGCCGCTTCCACCTGGCTCACGTCGGCTTGACGAAGTTTTTCGACGTACTTCAGCACGTCGTCCAGCTGCTTCTGAAAAACTTTCGCCTCGGCTTCACTCAGATTTATCCGTGCCAGCCTGGCAACATACGCGACATCGAGGTCGGAATTTCTGGCCATGATTGTCGCTCAAGAATGCAGATGACTGATAAGCCACATGACAGCGGCCGCGAGCGCCATCAAAAGAAACAGAAAAATGATCCGGCCTTCCCGCCGCACTTTGCGCAGCGAACGAGGCTTTCGCGTGCTTGGGCTCGCATCGCGGGAATGTCCGCCCTCGAGCGCTAGCGAGACGTGGAATCGCTTCTCGGTTTCGCCTTTTACGCCTCGATCCGCCCCTTGCGCTGGAGACTTGTTCTCCGCGCTTGCCCGCCCCTTTGTGACCATGCGCTCGAGTTTGTCAAGCTTCTCACGCAGCTGCGCTTCCTGTCGTGATATCTCTTGTTGCCTGTGACGAAGCGGCGTGGTCGATCTGCGCGAACGACGAAACATCCCCATCACCGGCTGGCCATCCAAAAGAAAAGCGCAAGCGCAACAGCGCCAAAGATAATCAGCGGCAAGGTGAGAGCGACGCCGATCTCCAACCACTGAAAAAACGAACGGCCATTGTGGCTTTCGTAAGCGTCTGGCCCGACGTCAGGCAACGCGGCCTCGCCAGGTGTTGCGCCAGCTGCTTGTAACCGGCTGCGTTGCTCGCTGTACTCGGTGCGCGCGTCGTCCACCGTGCTCAAAGCCCGGCTCAGCTCCTTGTGCAAATCGGAGGGATTCCAGCTTCTGGGATCGATCGCTTCAACTAATTCCAGATGTTGAGTAAAACTTTCCCGAGTCGCCCGGATTTGCTCCAGCCGACTTTGCGCGCTGTACGCTTCGCGCTCGAGCACAACCAGCGCGCGTGCCAGCTTATCGGCCATTTCTGTCCGGCCATTCTCCAGTTCCTCCTGGCGCCGGCTTAGTTCTTCCAATTCGCGTTTCTGTTTTTCGATCTGCTCCTGCTGGCGCTTGAGCTGGAGCAGTTGCTCTTGCGCTTTTTGCACCTGTGAATCCAGATGCTCGGCAGAAATTGCTTCGTCCCCGCTTAACTCGAGCATTTGTTCTACCGGTCGAATTTTTTCTGCCATGATAAATCGCGACTCCCTCCGGCCTCGCGGTAGCGCATATTAAGTGGCTGACTTGAGAATTCCAGATATTTCCATCAACAACGCGCAAAAATTTTCTGATCAAGAGCGTTCAGCGCCCCGGCATCATCTCAAGAAGAAAACCCCTGAAATATTCTGATTCCGGAATTGTAGGCAAAACCGGATGATCAGGCGCCTGCTCGAACCGGCGGATGCGTCGGGCGGAACGTCGGGCTTCTACAAGCGCGTCGGTGATTGTCTCCGAGAATGCTGTATCGCTCACATGATGCGAGCATGAAAAGGTCGCCAACAAACCGTCTTTCGATAACAGCCTGAAGGCGCGCATGTGCAATTCCCGATAACCGCGGAACGCGTCGCGCAGTCCGCCCCTGGTCCTCGTAAACGACGGCGGGTCGAGAACAATCAGGTCGTATTGTGCCCCCGCTTTTTCAGCTGCGCGGAGGAATTGAAAGACATCCTGCTCGATCCACTGCGCCTTCAGTTCATTGTGCGCCGCGTTTCGTCCCGCGGCGGCAATGTTCTCGTGATTTTCTTCAACACCGGTCACATCCACCGCACCTGCGCGCGCACACGTCAGCGCAAATGCTCCCTGGTTTGAGAAGCAATCCAGAACGCGCCGGTCGCGGGCGTATCCCGCGACGACTCCGTAGTTATGTTTTTGATCGAGATAGAAACCGGTCTTTTGACCATGCAACAGATCGACTTCGAGCTTTACGCGCTCAATTTCGATCGTGATTTGTGAAGGAGTTCCACGCAAAATGCCTCTACGCAATTCCAATCCTTCTGCTTTGCGGACCGGCGCATCGTTTCGTTCGATGATGGTAACGTCGCCGAACAGATCGACTATCACAGCCGTGATCGAATCCTTTCGAATATCCATGCCACACGTGAGAGTTTGCAAAACGAAATTATCGCCGTAGCGATCGATGATCATGCCAGGCAGACCGTCACTTTCGCTCCACACAACGCGGCGCAGTTTTGGATCGACGTTTCGCCGGTCGCGATACTCGGAGGCTTGCGCAATGCGGCGCTGGAAGAAATCAAGATCCAGATCCTGCCGGCGCCGCGAGAAACGGCGGGCGACGATTTGTGATTTTGAATTGTAAATGGCGCTGCCAATCAAACGGTCCTTGCCGTCCTTGAGTGAGATGACGTCGCCATCGGCCGGATTTCCAAAAACCTTCAGGACTTCACTTGAGAACACCCAGTCATGTCCATGCAAAATTCGCGCCCGCGGTTTGATGACGATTCCTGACATAGATCAGAAAGCGTCCAACGCTCGACGTCTAACGTCCAACACTCAACGAAAGAGATTCTGAATTGGGCGTTGAAAGTTAAGCCTTGCGCGTTGAGCATTTGCGGATGCAAATCGCTACACAATCCTCCGTCGAGCTGCCGGGAATCCAAAAACTGCGCAGCGGCAAGGTGCGCGAAGTTTTCGATCTCGGAGAGACGCTACTCTTTGTCGTGACGGATCGCATTTCGGCTTTTGACGTCATCCTTCCCGACCCAATTCCGTGCAAGGGCGCGGTGCTCAACCAAATTTCCGCGTTCTGGTTCAAGCGTTTTGATGGGATTGAGAATCACGTTGTCACGGCAGATTTTGAGCAATTCCCGAACGAACTGCAGCAGTTGCGGCAGCAGCTTGTCGGGCGTTCGATGATCGTGAAGAAAACGAAACCGCTGCCGGTGGAATGCGTAGTGCGTGGTTATCTCGCTGGTTCCGGTTGGAAAGAGTATCAGGAATCGCAGAGCGTTTGCGGGATCAAACTTCCAGCCGGACTGAAACTGGCATCCCAATTACCCGAGCCAATCTTCACGCCGGCGACAAAAGCAGAAGAAGGTCACGATGAAAATATCGACATGAAACTGTGCGCTGAAATCCTCGGTGAAGAACTCGCGGACCGCGTGAAAGCACTAAGTCTGGAAATTTATTCGCGCGGGCGCGATCACGCCGTCCAGCGGGGAATCATCGTCGCAGATACGAAATTTGAGTTTGGCACTGTTGACGGAGATTTGCTCTTGATCGACGAATGCCTCACGCCGGATTCTTCGCGCTTTTGGCCGATGGACGAATACGCCGTTGGCCAGAGCCCACCCAGTTTCGACAAACAATTCGTGCGCGATTATCTGGAGACGCTCGACTGGGACAAGACTCCGCCTGCTCCACGCCTGCCGAAGGATGTTATTGAAAGAACTTCCGCGAAATATCTCGAAGCATTTCGGCGCCTGACTGGGAGCGAGATCGCGAACGCCTAGATCAATCCGATTATCAATCCAGCCCCTGCGCGGACGCTTCCGCTTGAAACGAAAATGTCAGTAAGCCGGCCGGACATATTGTTTATCATGACCGACCAGCAGCGGTTCGATACGATCGCTGCGCTCGGTAACTCGCACATTTATACGCCTAACCTTGATCGTCTGGTGCGAAGAGGAATCTCCTTTTCGAATGCATACGCCACGTGTCCGGTTTGCGTTGCCGCTCGGTACACAATCCGGACAGGCTGTGAGCCGGCGACGACGCGTGTCTTTAGTAATGCGAAGGCCAATCCGTCGGCGGGACAGCCATTGGAAATGGAAGCCCGTTGTGGGCCCTATCTCGGTCGAGTCATGTCGCACCTCGGGTACCGAACGTTTGGCATTGGAAAGTTCCATACCTATCCATGGGATGAAGACGTCGGTTACGAAACGGTGTGGCGCAGTGAAGAGACTTACCATCCGCCTAAGCGCGAAGGCGATGACTACGGTTCATGGCTCGCTCGCGAGCATCCGGAGTTCGATTTCCTCGAGCAACCAATGGGAGAACGCAGCGAGATGTATTACCTGCCACAGCGCAGTCCGCTTCCAGCAGAGTTAGGCGCGGAATGGTGGGTGGCCGATCGCGCAGTCGAGGAGATTGCGAAGTCAGACGACGCTCACCCGTTTTTCGGATTCATATCATTTCTGGGACCGCATCCACCGTTGGCTCCGCCAATTCCTTTCAATCGAATGTATAACCCGGATCGAATGCCGGAGGTGGTTCTCGGTACGGTGGAGCAAGATCACTTGGATGAAGAGATTCCTTACATGCGATATGCCGTATGGGCAGACGCGATTAATCCAGCGCTGGCGAAAATCGTGAAGGCCCGATATTACGGCGAAATCAGTTATCTCGATCATTGCCTTGGCCGAATCCTTGATGCAATCGAAGCGCAGCCGAACTCGGAGAACATCCTGATCTGCTTCTTTTCAGACCATGGCGATCTCCTGGGTGATCATCACGGTTGGCAGAAGCAAAATTTCTTTGAGGCGGCTTGCCGTTTCCCTCTGCTGCTGAGCTGGCCGGCAACACTGCCCGCTGGAACTGTGCGAAGTGAATTGATCAGCCTGGCGGATCTTTTCGGAATTGTGACACAGGCGGCCGGTGGATGCGAACTGCGGGAAGGAATCGATGTTCTTAAGATGCTGCGAGGTGAATGCGCGCCGCGCGAATACCTCGTTGGTATGGTTGAAATTCCCGGCTCGCAGGATTTCAAAGTCATGGTTCTAACGGATGAGTGGAAATACATTTTTATGGCGAATGGTGGCCGGGAACAACTCTTCAATCGCGGACGCGATCCTAACGAGTTGACAAACTGCGTCAGTTCCTCGTCCGGGATAAGAAATGACCTTTATGCGCTGGCCGTGAAATCATGCCGAGTCCGGGGAGCAACGGATGCGCTCGATGGCGATAAGCTTCGCGTATTTCCTTTCCGCAAACGGCAACCGACGCGCATCTATCAATTCGATCGGTCGCACGGCGTGCTTGGATTCCCCGAGAAACCAGAAGATGCGCTAAAGGGTTTCGACCGCGCCACTCTGAAACGGGTGAAGTGACATGCAACCGCCCTCGGACGATGGAGAAGATCTTGGCGTCGGCTTGAAGCCGGGCGATCCGCATTACCGTGCTTACGTCGGCCCGCCGGAAGATTACGATTTGATCGCGGCGATGACCTTCAATCTTCTAACCACGCTTGGTCTCCGCCAGCATCATTCATTGCTCGATGTCGGCTGCGGTTCGCTTCGAATCGGACGATTGTTAATTCCCTACCTGAATCAGGGAAAATACTTCGGCGTGGAGCCGAATGAATGGCTGGTCGAGGAAGGAATCAAGCGGGAGCTGGGCGAAGCATTAGTGCAAATCAAACGCCCAACGTTCTTTTTTTCCGACTCACCCGAGGTAGTTGTCCAGGCGAAAGTCTCATTCGATTTCGCGTTGGCTCAATCGATCTTCAGTCATTGCGGGCTGGATCTAATC
>WNFO01001494.1_pt1 | contig 33475 bp, 19 predicted proteins | sample 5400251 | NCBI WGS metagenome assembly WNFO01 (sample SAMN13153354, study PRJNA577476) | soil metagenome | isolation source: 100 cm saprolite under Madrone tree | place: USA:California | collected 2016-06-14
CCTGGGAATCCAGCGAGAAGATAAGTTCCCTGCTCGACCATCACGGCGTAGCCTTCCTTAACCAGCGCGCGATTGCCAAGCCCCGCCTCGGGACGCGACAAGCCGGTCACACGCGCCAGTTCCCCCGGTATCGTCAGACCCGCGCCGTCCAGAAAACAACGGGCAACTTCGCGCAACGCCGTTCGGCGATCGATTCTGCGCGACAGTTCTTCCGGAAAACGCTCTTCGGCCAGCGCCCACAGGTAAGTGAACTTCGGGTCGTAGACGACCTCGCTGGGTATGACGATCATTGCAGCCTGCAGTTCATCCATGGTTTTCAGGAACGTCTTGCGATCCGAAACGCCCGATTCGGCCCGCAGGTCAGCCGTCCCCATCTCCCATTCCTTACGCAACACTCTCAGAACGGCGAGCGCAGCCCTGCTCAAATGCTCTTTTTCCGCGCGTTTCCGCATGCCCCAGAGCGCGTTGAAGTAGGGGATCATTCGCGGCGCCACGAACATCGCACTGCGGCGTCCGAGCTTGCCGTAGTAGAAGCGTCCGCGGCGCATGACTTGATCTTTCAAAGTCCAGGTTTGGGAGCATTCCGGGTCTTTCTGCACATTGCGGGGCAAGATGGCGTCGCGCCTGCCGCAGACAGCCACGTAGAGCGATGGCCCGGGCCGGCGCGTGTCCGTCAGGCAGGCCGTAAACCCGACGCGTTCGATGAACTGCTCGGCCTGCAGGACGGTTTCCACGCGCGCTGTCTCCTCGCGCTGCCAGTGGGCGTCGCGGTACTCTTCGATCTCGGCAGGGAGTTGAGGTCGGTTTGACGGGTGCACTGCGACTAATTCCGATCTAAGGCTATTTCAGTCTCGTTCCCGCCAGTTGCCCAACTGCGCCCAGAGTTGTTTGCGCAGCGTTGAGACCAAGACGGAAATCCTTGTCGCTGAATGTCGAGAACACATCGGTGGGCTGATGCCACGTCGGATTCCATCCTGCGCCGGTCTGCATTCCGCGCTCGTTTTCGCGAAGGCTGATCGACGGGACCAGATCCATGAAAGGCGTGGAATCGGTGTTGGTCATGTGGTTTCCGACAGCGGCAGGATAATCGGTGGCGTATCTCTCGTTGGCGTCCCGGAAAAAGAACGCCAGCTTCATGGCCCTGTCGGCCAACTTCGCGGTGGATTGGAATTCGATGTTGACGTCTGCTTCAGGCCGCTGCTCCGGGTTTAGCGAGCCATCGGGTCGAGGCATACCGTGGTCCCAGAGCATCATGTCGTGCTGGATCATGCCAAGCCACGCTGGTTCCGGATAGCGGCCTGATCCAGGAGGATTCTCTTTGCCCTGGAGTTCCACTCTCTGCTCAACGTAGGCGCGGGCGCCGTTGAGACCGGTTTCCTCGTTATTCCAGAGAGCGAATCGAATCGAGCGGTCGGTTTCCACGTCCGGCATGCTGAAGATGCGGGCCAGTTCCATGACGAGCGCTGTGCCCGAACCATCGTCGTTGGCGGCCTCGCCCCAGCCGTGTCCATCCATGTGCGCGGCGACGATGTACATCTCGTCGGGATGGATCGCGCCGACCTTGGTGCAGTACACCTCTTCGCGCGGTCCTGGTGTTGTCGGCTCCGAGTTGAGTTCACGCAGCCGGACATCCGGCTGGGCGTTCGGATTGGTGTTTACTCCCGTTCGCGCGCGGATGCCGCGCAGCCGGCTCCCTCCTGAGCTGGTGACAACTTCGCCGCTTGCGATCGCGCTGACGGGGGGCTGGGTTACACGCGGTGCGGCTTGAGCATTCGCCGGGGCCGGTGGCGCATACTCATATTTGATTCGTTCAGTATTCGTGCAGCCATACCTCTTGAGCTGCCCTTCGATCCAATCGACTGCTTTCCGATTGCGTTCGGTACCCTGCCGCCTGTCGCCGAATTGCGTAAGCCCTTTGATCGTCGCCTTATATTTCTGCAGGTCGAGCCGGCCGACCAGCACTTTGACCGGATCGTCCTGTGCGGAGAGGACACTGCTGCCGGCGGCGATAAGGCCGATCATCGCAATAATGAACAACTTCGAACGCATTATGGAAACCATCTTAAGATAAACAGGGCAGTTGGACTCACACCAATTTCTCGAGGAACGTAAGAATTGCGCGAAGCTCGCCGAGTCTCGACATCTTTTGCAACGGCGTTGCGAACTTTGCCGCGTCGTTGCAAAGTTTGTCGGGACGTCGACATCTTTTGCAACGGCGTTGCTAACTTTGCCGTGTCGTTGCAAAGTTTGTCGGGACGTCGAAATCTTTTGCAACGGCGTTGCAAAGTTTGCCGCGTCGTTGCAAAGTTTGTCGGGACGTCGAAATCTTTTGCAACGCCGTTGCAAAGTTTGCCGCGCTGTTGCAAACCGAACTGTAGCGGCGCTCTATGAAGGTGTGAATGAATTGCCAGGACGCGAGGATTCCCCTCCTAAGTTAGGAGGGGTGGCTGCGCCATCAAGAAATGCCGCGAAGCCACCGAAGGATGGCGCAGACGGGGTGGTTCCCCAGCAAACCCTGCAAGCAGGAGCTTTGGAACCACCCCGCCTGCTCGGCCTTTCTGGAATTTGATGGCCTCGCAGGCACCCCTCCTAACTTAGGAGTGGAGTTTCAAACGCCCAACTGCCAATTCATTCACACCTTCTATGAGCGCCGGTTTTTCGGCGGTCATTGACCGCCGCTACAGACAGATTTAACATTCTTAACACAAACTTTTCCCCGGCTTAAAGATCCAACCCCATTCATGCATGTAGAGTCTTCACAGAAAACCAAAGGAGGTTTCTGAGAATGAAGATTCGAATTTTTGCCGTTATTTCAATCGTGCTTGGTCTGGTTGTATCAGCGGTCGCTCAGGACGTCGTTCGAGCCCAGGGGGCCAGAACGATGATCTTCCAGAGCGGTGATTTTGCTGGGCTTCCGATTCATCCGCCAACGCCTGACCAGGTCTTAACCGATGTCCAGAAAGCGCTGAAGCTGACCGATACTCAAGTCACGGCTGTCAAAGCATTGCTGAACCTTCGAACGGAATCATCGAAAGCGGCCGTTCAGAATCTGGAAGAGAAGCAAAAGGCCCTGCATACCGTTCTCGGCGAGCAGAATCCGGCGGCAATCGACATCGGAAATGCTTATCTGGGGGTTCAGGCAGCACAAAATGCGCTCAAAGGCGTCCAAGAGAAGTTTCAGACTGACTTTCAGGCTCTTTTAACGACGGAGCAGCGATCGACAGTCCAGAGTCTGAAGGGTGCGTCGGGCCAAATCGAAGCACTCCGCCGGCTCGGAGTTCTCGGCGCGGAAGATGTTTTTTTTGACTTCGGGCTTCCAGTGCCTGGGCCGCTCGGCTGGCCGGGGCATATGGGCGGCGAAATCCACATTGAGCATCTAAAGTGAATCGATCGAAGAAGAAACCTTCGCTGATCCTGATCCTCGCAGCCGTGCTGCTGGTTCTGCTGCCGCTGCTCGCGTGGCTGCAGTACGAGTGGATCGGACAGGTCAGCGAAGGTGACCGGGAGCGCATGAACGCCAGTCTGCGGCGTAGCTCCAATCAGTTTCGCGAGGACTTCGACCGCGAAATTGCCCGTATCTTTTCGATGTTTCAGGTGGAGCCTGTCCCGGACGCGACCCTGATCCCGGACGACTACGCCGCCCTCTACGCTCGCTGGATGGAGACCGCACGATATCCGCGGCTTCTCGGCGGACTGTATGTCGCCGAGAGGCGTAACGGCGAGCCTCACCTGGAGAAGTTGAATCCGCTCAGCAAGCGGTTTGAACCGGCGGAATGGCCTGCATCGCTTATCACACTGAAGAGCGGGCTTGCCGCGACACTGCATGGACCGAAAGACGGGCCGCCTTTGTTTTTTCGTCATATTGGGCGTCCCATTGACCCGAACATCCCTGCACTGTTTATACCGATCATGCGGCCGCCCAGTATTCGTCCGGGGCACCTCGATGTCATCGAGCGCCTGGAGCCGGCAGCGTATGTGGTCGTGACACTCAGTCTCGACTGCATCCGAAAGGAATTACTCCCCGAGCTCGTTCGGGCTTCGTTTTCGGATGAAGACTTCAGCATCAAAGTCATTGATCGGAACGATCCTCCGAAGCTGATTTTCGCGGCTGGACCTGCAGCTTCGAGCGCGAGCAGCGCGGACCTCTCGACGAATTTCTTCTCGCTCTATCCGCCGGAGGTTGCAGTTGCCGGTACGCCGGGCATCGCCATACATGCAAATCCCGGAGTACAAACATATTGGTTCCGTATGGAGCACGCTTTTTCCGTAGCTGGTCAGGCCTCAACGGGAGCCGTGTTCGATGAAGAGCAGGGCGCATGGCAGCTTGCGGTAACACACCGTGCGGGTTCGGTGGACGCGGCCATCGCCCAGGTGCGGCGCCGAAATCTGGCAATCAGCTCCGGCATCCTGCTGCTGCTGGCGCTGGGCATGGCGATGATTGTGATCTACACGAATCGGGCGCAACGCCTGGCACGGCAGCAGATCGAATTCGCATCCTCAGTAAGTCACGAGTTGCGCACGCCTCTGGCCGTGATTTGTGCGGCGGGTGAAAACCTTGCAGACGGACTCATTGTCGATCCTGCGCAGGCGCGACAATACGGTGTTGTTGTTCGAGACGAGGGGCGGCGGCTGACGCAGATGATCGAACAGGTTCTCGATTTCGCAGGAATCCAGTCCGAACGCAGGAGCTACAAGTTTCGTCCAACGGATATCGGCGAGGTAATCCAGGGCGCACTCGATCTTTCAGAATCCCAGATTCGAGAGCTGGGCTTCAGCGTGGACACGGACATCGCAGCCGGCATACCGTTGGTCCAGGCCGACAAAGCGGCGCTGGTCCGTGCCCTGCAAAACCTCGTCAGCAACGCGTTGAAGTACGGCGGAACGAACAGGTGGATTGGCATCCGCGCCTGGTCGACCCCGGCGGAAGTGTGCATCACTGTTGATGACAGGGGGGCCGGCATTGCCTCCAGGGACTTGCCGTACATTTTCGAGCCGTTTTATCGCGGCCAGGATGTCGTGGACGCGCAGATTGATGGAAGCGGCCTGGGTTTGAGCCTGGTGCAAAAGATCGTGGAAGCCCATAAAGGGTCGGTGAGCGTCACAAGCACCTCCGGACAAGGTTCGTCCTTCCGGATTGTTCTTCCACAGGATGTCTAGCGTGAAAGCAAGACTTAGCCGCGGATTACGCGAATAATTCATACAAACCGTATGCAGGCTAGAAAGATTCTTCTCGTTGAAGACGAACACGGCCTCGTCATGACACTGACGGACCGCCTGAGCAGCGAAGGATATCTCGTGGAAGCGGTCTCCGAGGGAGACGCAGGTTTCGGGCGCGCTGTCGAGGAACATTTTGATCTCATCATTCTCGACCTCATGCTGCCACATAGCAGCGGCCTCGACGTTTGCCGCGATCTCCGGCAGCGAGGGATCAGGACACCTGTCCTGATGTTGACGGCAAAGAGCCAGGTTGTGGATAAGGTTATAGGCCTGAAGCTGGGCGCGGACGACTACCTGACCAAACCCTTCGAGATGATGGAGCTCCTCGCGCGGGTGGAAGCGTTGTTGAGACGAACCTCAAACGGCGCCTCGGAGTCCGATTCCGGCCAGCTCGTCAAGTTCGGCCACATCACTGTCGATTTTCGCAGTACCGAGGTATTCCGCGACGGTCAGCCTGTGGAGCTGTCCGCGCGCGAGTTCAAGCTGCTTCGGTATTTCCTCGAGCATCGGGGGCTGACGGTCTCCCGTGACGAGTTGTTGAATGCTGTATGGGGTTACGACGCGATGCCGCTCACGCGTACAGTCGATGTGCATGTTGCGTGGCTGCGTCAGAAGCTCGAACCCCATCCGCGTCATCCTCAATTCATTCTGACCGTTCACGGGCTCGGCTACCGCTTCGCCGCCGACCGCGGGTGAACTGTAGCGGCGGTCTATGACCGCCGACAGTGTCGCAACCTGGGGGAGCGCCGGCGGTCATAGACCGCCGCTACAGTGGAAACTGCCCCTAACCCCTTGCAGCGCCTCTCCCAAAACGCTAGCATTTAAAGTTTTCGCCGGTCTAAGACCTTCCATATGGTGAATGATGACCTTTAAGTCTTTATTTTTCTTCTGTATCTCATTACTTGCCGTATGTCCCGCCCGGGCAGCGGACCGCGACTACGGCAAAATTCCACTCAACTTCGAAGCCAATCTGGGGCAAGCCGACCAACGCGTAAAATTTCTTTCGCGCGGTCCGGGGTTTGGGTTCTTTCTGACGAACGAGGAGGCAATTCTCCAGCTGGTTGAGCCAGAACCGGCTACAGTCAGGATGAAGCTTGTTGGCCAGAGCGAAAGACCCACGATAACCGGGATCGACCAACTTTCAGGCAAGAGCCATTATCTAAAGGGAAACAATCCGGCTGCGTGGCGTCGAGACATTCCCAGTTACGCGCGGGTTCGGTACGCCGATGTTTATCCGGGAGTGGATCTCGTTTACTACGGGAACCAGCGGCAGCTCGAATACGACTTCGTGATTGCGCCCGGCTCCACGCCGGACCAGATTCAACTTCGCTTCGATGGTATACGCGGCCTGGAGATCGACGGTGACGGCCAGCTCGTCCTTAAGACTCCTGGCGGACGGATTCTTCAAAAGAAGCCGGCGATATATCAGGAGGGCGATGCCGGGCGGATTCCAGTCGACGGCGGTTACGTTCTTCGGGGCAAACACCGGGTCGGTTTCAAGGTTGCTTCCTACGATTCCACAAGGCCGCTGACCGGCGGGCAACGCGTACGTTACCGGCCGAACCACTTCAACAGATCTTCTGATCGTCGGCGGTACGACAGGGGCAAATGCTTGCCTGATGGACGGTTTCATCCTGAAGCTGGATCCCAAAGGAACAACCGTCATCTATTCCACATACTTCGGCGGATCTGCGAATGATGAGGGTCACAGCATCGCTATCGATGCAGTGGGGAACGCATACGTAACCGGCTTTACGTCGTCTCCGGATTTTCCATTGGTGAATGCATTTCAAAAAACCCGCGGCGGTGGGCTCGACGCCTACCTGCTCAAGCTGAATAGTGCCGGCAACGCAATCCTGTTTTCGAGCTTTCTGGGTGGATCGGCCGATGACCAGGGATTTGGCGTGGCAGTGGACGCTGTGGGCAACGCGTATGTCACGGGTTCGACGTCTTCCACGAACTTCCCAACCGTGAGTCCGTTGCAGCGCTCCCTTGTCGGAGGCCTGAACGACGCTTTCGTGACGAAAGTGTCGGCAGGTGGCGCCGTTGTCTACTCAACGTATGTGGGTGGAATCGGGATTGACCAGCCATTGAGTATCGCAGTGGATCGGGCCGGGAGCGCCTACGTAGCCGGTTACACCACGTCGCGGGACTTTCCCTTCGTCAATGCTTTTCAAGCCGAGTTCAAAGGTGGAACTGATGACGCGTTCCTCTTTAAGGTGAATGCGGCCGGCAGCGCGCTTGAGTATTCAACGCTTATCGGTGGGGAAGGGTCCGATGAGGCCACCCGGGTTGCCGTAGACGACGCCGGCGGTGCTTACATTACAGGCTATACGGCCTCCGTTTTGTTCCCAACCGTGAATCCCTATCAGGCTTTCAAGTCCACCCCAGCAAGTTGCGCAACAATTCCGGCAACTTGCCTGGACGCGTTCATCACGCGGTTTGCTCCGGATGGAAAATCGCTGGTTTTCTCAACCTTTTTTGGTGGGTCTGATACGGACAGCGGCACGGGTATCGCGTTGGATCCTGCCGGAAACATTTATGTGGGCGGTTACACCGCGTCTTTTGACCTTCCTTCCGTCAACGCGACTCAAAGCTTTATTGGCGGCAATCGGGATGCGTTCGTCTCGAAGTGGACGCCGGACGGCCGCACTCTTATTTTCTCGACTTATCTCGGCGGCCTCGAGGCCGACGCGGCTGTGGGATTGGCAGTCGATGCCGCAGGCAATATCTACATTGCGGGCCTGGTCAGTTCCACAAATTTCCCAGTCGTCAACGCCATTCAAACTGCAAACGCCACGGCTCAGGATGCTTTTATCGCCAAGTTCGATGTATCCGACATTGTCGCCGGTTCGCAATTTCAGATCGCCCAGGGCGGGGGTGGCGTCTCGTTCGAAACGAGCGGCTTCCGAACCGACGCGATTTTCGGATATGCCACAGCGGAAGCTGCAACGCCGCTGAATGGCCTGGTGGTTGTGGATCATCGACAATCGGGCGCCCTCGTCACCGAAGTCGCAGTTCCGGTAACTCCATTACTTGAAATTGGGCGGATGTTTGTGGACACCACCGGCGCTGCGAAATCCGTCATCTCGATTGCCAATCCGAACGACACGGAAGCGAGTGTGGATTTCTTCTTTACAGACGAAACCGGAACAACGGCGAACTTCGCGAACACGAAGATCGCTCCGCACGCCCACTTCTCGCGCTTTGTTACCGACGATCCGCTCCTGGTGCCGGCCGGGTTAATCGGCGCGTTGAACTTCACTTCTTCGCTTCCCGTCACGTCCACGGGATTTCGTACCTTCACCAACGAAGGCGGCGAATTTCTGCTCAGCACCACGCCCGTTGTGGACCCCTTAAAAACCAGCAATAAGCCGGCCGTTATTCCCCATTTCGCAGAGGGCGCCGGCTGGAATACGAAGATCGAGCTTGTGAACACCACCGAAGACCGATTGAACGGTGAATTGCATTTCCTGAGTCCGGGAAGCGGCAGCGAGCCCGGAAGCCTGGTTGAGGTCGGTGTTGCCGGCTCGTTTGCCTCCGTTATCGAGTACGACATTCCGCCGCGCAGTGCCCAGACCATCCAGACTGAGGGCAGCACCACCAGGTCCGATTTTTCTTTTGCAGCGCAGGGCTTCTCGTTCCGGACTCCCGGTTCGAATGCCGTTCAGTTGAATGGATTCGCGGTGGCGGAAAACTCCGCACCGAATACCAAACTGAACGGCCTGGAGATTCTGGAGTATCGTCCCGTCGCCACCACCACGAGTCAGACGGCCTTCGTCGCGCCGCCACTTCGAATCAATGGTGCAGTGTTTGTCGAAGCCTCGACTTCGGTTCGGACGATGATTGCAATCGCCAATACATCCGGCGAGGATGCCAGTGTGGACCTGACTTTCACGGATACGGCGGGCACAGCCTCAGCTCCCGTGACTGTCACAGTTCCTGCCGGTGGCCAGACTTTCAATTTTGTGGCCGACCCGCCGATCAGCATTGCGAGTGGTTCAGCGGGAGCGTTGCAGTTCAATTCTTCAGTTCCCGTCTCTGTGATCGCGATGAGCTTTTTCACGAATCAAAGCAACGACTCCTTGATCACCGCGATCCCGGTCGCCGATACCAGCAAGGTGAGCACTGCGCCTGTGGTTATTCCGGAATTCGTCGATGGACCTGGTTTGAACAGCGATATCTTTCTCGTCAATCCCACCGATGAGGAAATGCGCGGTGAGGTTCAGTTCTTCAGCCAGGGGGACGCGACGCAGCCCGGCGCACGGATCGAGGTTGGGATTGGGGACTCGAGCGCTGCAGCCGTCGAGTATGACATTCTGCCGCACAGTGCTCAGCGCATCACGACGAATGGCGCCTCTGACTTCCTTAAGATCGGGTCAATTCACGTTGTGCCCTTCACCGGCTTTAAGACGCCGCACGCTCATGCGGTTCTCAGTCTGAAAAATGACGTGACCGTCGTCTCCCGGAATGCGGTTGAGGGTCAGGTTCCGGGAACCAGCTTCAGGTTGTACGCCGAGGCATTTGGTGACTTTGCTGCGTCAAAGCCGAAATCGACAAGCACGGCTGTGGCGTTTGCAAACTTCTCCAGCACGGCCGCCACAATTCAGTTGAGTCTGACAAGCCTCAACGGCACGGCGCTTGGGACCTCGTCCCCTGTGCGGATTCCCCCGAATGGAAGCGTAGCAATGTTTCTGAATGCCGTGCCGGGGTTTCAAGGTTTGAAGGCGCCTTTCCAGGGAATCCTCAGGGTAAGCGCCACATCCGGCGCTGTTGCCGCCGTAAGCGTGCGTGCTCTGATAAGCGAAAACCTGAACTTCCTTGCCGCCACTACCGGGCCGCTGTCTGAGGAGGCTGCCGATACGTCGAAGCTGGCGTTTCCTTTCGTCACTGAGGGCACAGGCTATACAACCCAGATCATCCTGACGACCGCATCACCAGGACAGAACATTTCCGGCGTGCTGCGATTCGTATCGCAGGATGCTTCACCGCTGCAAGTGCCTGAATTGAGAGTCGGATCCGTTCAGATCGTGCCGTTTCAAGGGTTTAACACGCCGGATGCGCACGCGGTCGTCAGCCGCCAGGAGGACGGTATCACTATCTTTCAGACATTGGTCGAAGCGAAACCGCCGGCCGCCAATCTCCGGTTTTACGCGGAACAATTGGGGGATTTCGACGCCGGTGCCGCCGGCTCCACGCGCACTACTGTGGTGTTGACGAATCCTTCCGCTGCCCCTGCGACGGTTCGGCTGGATCTTACGGGTTTTGACGGCCGGTTCGTTGGCAGTTCGAGGCTGATTCAGATTCCTGCAAACGGTCACGTGTCGATGATGCTGAATCAGATTCCGGGATTCGAGGCTGTTCCCGTGCCATTCCAGGGAATCCTCCGCGCTGTCGCCACATCCGGCGCCGCGATCGTCGGCACAGGAATACGGTCGAAGTACAGCGAGCGGGGAAGAGTGCTCATGACCACGACTGGACCATTGAACGAAGACGCTTCGTCCACCCAGCTTGTTTTCGCGCATATTGCCGAAGGCAGCGGCTATACGACGCAGTTCATTGTGGTGGGCGCTTCGGACCGTGGCGATTCTGGTCTCTTGCAATTCTTCAATCAGGAAGGCCAGCCACTCAACGTAACCCTGGCCAATCAGTAGCGTGGAAAAGGGAGCCTGGCCGCGAATAGCGCGAATGACGCGAACCGTTCCCGTTATTCGCGTTATTCGCGGTTATGGCTCCCTTTTTTCACCGGGTTCCGGTGCGCCGTTCCTCGTGTCTTGGTACCGGACGCGGGGATTGCGGAAGGGCTTCATTGACAGTCAGGACGCGGCCGCCCATGCGCTGCCCATTCAAGGCGTTGATTGCATCCTTGAGTTTCCATTCCTCATTCAGAACGACAAAGCCGAAGCCGCGCGACTGACCGGTCGATCGATCGCGGATGATCTGGGCCGACTCGACTTGAAATCCCTGGGACTCGACCCATTGCTGAAGCTCCATGTCCGATGAAGCGTGCGGTATGTTTCCAACGAAGAGTTTTGGCATCGGTTCCTACTTTCTGTTGTTGATTAATAGAGAGTATAAACAGCTGAATTCATGAAAGAAGTCGGACTTGTCACGTTTCAAAGGTCGGCATATGTCCTACCTAAGAAAGCCTAGGGGAATTTTCCCGTTGCCCGGTTCATGTCACCCACGCTCAAATAGCCCGTTCGATCAGGAGGATTAGGAATGACCAATAAAAGAAGGATTCTAAAGACAGGGGCGTTGGCGATTGTTGTGACGATTGCGTTCGCCAGTTTTGTTTTTCGAGTCGAAGAATGGACAAAGGCACTTCGTTCGGATTTCGTCGTATATGGCCAGTCCAGCACCAACGGCGGCGGAGGATCACCACCCCCCCCCCCCCCCCCCCCCCACGAAGGTTCTTCCGCAGATCGCAGTCGGCAGTTTCGACGGCAACCTTACGAAGTACTCGACCGTCATCGAGATCGTGAATACAAGCTCAGCGCCCATAACGGTTTCGGGCAATTTCTACAATACCAACGGCTCAGTGTCGACTGTGGCATATGCCACAAACCTCTCCGCGACACCAATTACGGGAACTCTCCCTTCGACAAGCCTCGGCGTCAATGGCATCATCGTGATCACTGGGAATACAGCACCGACGTATTCGGCCAATTGGGCAAGAATCACCGCGACTGGAGCCGTGAGCATCGCAACGTTCTTCGAGATTCGAGACGGTGCCACAGGTACTCTTTATTCCCGCGTTGGCGTGAATGCCAGCGCTGCAACTATGAGCAAGTTCGTTATCCCGAGAGTGCGAAATTCCGCCCTTGAGGTGGCGTTTGCTCTTGTGAACACCGGAGAAGTTCCGGCTACCTACACGGCGACACTCAGGGATGTGAACGGTGCTCCCATCGGCACGAAGACCGAGTCGCTTGGCCCGCGAAGCCAGACGGCGAAGTTGGCTGGAGAATTTTTCGGATTGACCAGTCAGCCGGCGGGGACGAGTTATTCATCTATCACTTTCGAGTCGGCGTCAGCGGCGTTCGGGGCGATTGCGGTTTCTTTCGAAGGCGCTTCGCAGACCAGCTTTCCGGTCGACCAGCTTCAATAAGACTTCGTAGAAAGCGATTTTCGATCCCTCTACATCGTGCGAATCGATGAGGTGAAGTTCCAGATTGGACTTCGCCCATTGATCCGTGCGCCATTCCTGGCTATCAATAGCATTTGTTCGAATGCCGGCGTGGTACCAGATCTTGCCGGGTCTCCGCATCACTTCCTCCAGTTTGTCCCTGTGGTCAGAAGCGAACGCTGCATTCATTGCTCGCTTTCCCTGATTTAGAAAAATCTCAGGCGACGTGCTCAACACCAGGTCGTTTGGTCCGAGCTGCGACGCAAATTGGACCGAAATTTGGTGATCGGCCGCGAACGCCTCGGTGTAAGTCGAGAATCCAATGGAATGGATTTGCGGCAGGATTAAAGATAGCATCACTGCGCCAATGAACACCGTTCGTTTCAGTATGGATGCCGCCAGCACGGTGAGTGGTACAAGGAATTGAATACTGTACCGGGGATTGATTTCGAAACTTCCCGCGTAAAACAGAAGATATAGTCCGAACAATGTGGCCGTGTGCACGACCAACAGAATCATGCTTTTGGAGCGCCATGCGAAGCCTGCCACAAGCGCCCCCGCCACAATACCCGTTGGGAATGCGAAGGGATTCAGCAGGTACTTGAGATTCGCAACGAGATTCCCGGGCACAAATACCATCGACATCCACACCGGCGCTTTCTCCGCCTCTGCGAGAAGCGGCGTCACCGACATCAGCCACGCCAGATGCATCACTTCCGCGATCAACAGCCCACCGGCGATCACTTTCCACTTAATTGGGACTTTACCTGCCAGCCATACCAAAGGCACGAGGACGATCAACTCCATGCGTGTCTGTGCTGCCATTGCAAAGCCCGCCGCTGCCAGTGGTCCATTTCCTGCGATACACCCCCACATCCCCAGAGCTGCGAACAGCGCCGCGGGCACGTCCGTACCAGTGGAAACCGAGAACCAAAAACACACCGGTATTGCGCCGAACAGAATCGCGGCCACCAGGGCTTGTTTCTTCGTCTGCAAAGCTTGGCGCGCCAGTTGATAAACTGCGGCAAGCGTGAGCGCAAAAAGGACCCGCGCGACCGTAAAGGCCGCCGTCTCGCTTCGCCCGGTTAGAAGGAAAAACATACTCAGAACCACCGGCCAGCCAGGCGGCTCCTTCGAGTAGTTGGAAACTTCAACGCTATCAGGGCCACCGAGCAAGGTGATCTGGGCGACGGGCGCGCGCGTCAGATTGGACGCGATATTGATATAGATGTCTTCATCGAAGAACAGCCTGTGAATGGGAGCGAGGACCGCAAAAGACGCGATCAGTCCCGCCAGGGCCGGCGCAAGTGCGAGCCATTCGAGTTTTTTACGCTCGCGCCAGAGTCCCCACCCCAGCACGGCGAGCGTCGCGTATATGAACAGAGGCCCGGCAACGGAAAGAATTCTCGGAATCATTAGAGATGTGCCGTCTTCATTTTCCGAGTTGGCAGAATATAATGCCAGTGCAAGTTCATAATAACGGCGGGACATGAGCGACGGCATCATCGAAGAACCAGAGACATCCGTAGACAGCTGGGACACGCTGGCACCCGAAGAGCGCGTGAAGTATTTTCACGGGTTGCCGTACAGCGAGAGAGACGATTTCTTTCTCGCCCTGAGCGCGCGCGATCAGGCCGGCCTCATCCTGGCTCTGCCGGAGGGCGAACGCCGCATCTGGATGCGGCTGCTTCCGCCGGACGACGCGACGGACCTCATTCAGGAAACCCCGGAAGAAGAACGTGCCGGACTTCTTGCACTGCTGGACGATTCGGCGCGGCGTGAAGTTGTCGCCCTTCTCGCATACGCGGAAGACGATGCCGGCGGACTCATGAGTCCGCGCTTCGCAAGGCTGCGGCCGGATATGACGGTCGACGAAGCGATCGCCTATCTCCGCCGGCAGGCCGAACAGGTGGAAACCATCCATTATGCCTATGTGCTGGATTCGGAGCAGCACCTGTTGGGCATCGTTCCATTGCGCCGTTTGATGTCTGCCCAAAAAGATCAAACCGTACGCGAGATCATGCGAACCGATTTCCTGTCGGCTTCGGAAGAAATGGACCAGGAAGCTCTCGCCAAGCTTTTTTCGCAGGAACATCTCCTCGCGGTTCCGATCGTCGATAAGGAAGGCAGGATGAAAGGTATCGTGACGGTTGATGACATCGTGAACGTCGTCACAGAAGAAGCCAGCGAGGATATTCAGAAGATCGGAGGTATGGAAGCCCTCGAAGGGCCGTATCTGCAATCCGCTTTTAAGGAAATGGTGAAGAAAAGGGGCGGCTGGCTCGCGGCCCTCTTCCTTGGAGAGATGCTGACAGCGACGGCGATGGGCTATTTCGAGGAGGAGATTGCAAAAGCCGTCGTGCTTGCTTTGTTCATTCCACTCATCATCAGCAGCGGCGGCAATTCCGGCTCCCAGGCCACAACTCTCGTTATCCGCGCGATGGCTCTGGGCGAGGTGCGCCTTCGCGATTGGTGGCGGGTGGTCCGCCGGGAATTCGCTGCCGGCCTGGTTCTCGGCTGTATGCTTGGCGTCATCGGGTTGATGCGCATTCTCATCTGGCAGCGGGTGTTTCATCCTTACGGCCTGCATTACATGCTGGTTGCCCTGACCGTCGCCGCCAGCCTCATTGGCGTTGTTCTGTTCGGCACAATCGCCGGCTCCATGTTGCCGTTCATATTGAGGGGACTCGGGTTCACGGTTGCCAGCATCATCATGCGTGGCACACTGCTCTGACAGAAACACAAAGACACAAAGGGCACAAAGACACAAAGAAGGCCGGGATCAAGAATCATTTGACCCCGGCCTTCTTTGTGTCTTTGTGCCCTTTGTGTCTTTGTGTTTCTACGACCCCATTTTTCCTACTGCAACCGGCAAAGTGGAAAACAAATTTGCCGCAAGTACCGGCGACGTCACTTCTTCGCCGGTGAGAGCATTTGTCCAGTGTGAAGGCGCCTCGGGGGGCAGTTCGATCATCGTGTCCTGCCAGACCTTCGCGCCCAGGGGTGCGGATCCGGCACGCGTGAGTTTTGCCACGAGGCGGGGGACGGCTACGAAGCACCATTGGTCGCCGAGGCGGCGGGCGAACGCGATGATGTGGTCCTGGCGCGCACCGGCGGCCCGCAGCGGAATGTATTCCCCCTCCGAAAAGAGGTCGGCATGCGAGCGGCGCAGAGTCAGCGTCTTCCAGGCGACATACATTTTGATGCGCCCATCAGTCCAGTTCTTCAGCAATTCCCTGGGGCGCGCACGCTTCTGTAATTCTTCAAATATCTGGATGCGGGCGGAGAAATCCACAGGGCGGCGATTGTCCGGATCGGCAAGGCTCAGGTCCCACACTTCGGTACCCTGGTAGAAATCAGGTACACCGGGAGACGTGATCTTCAGGACCAGTTGCGAAAGGGAAGAGAGAGCGCCGAAGTACGCAATCTTCTTCTGGAGCCGGTTGAAGTCGCTCAGGAATTCCTCGGTCACATATAGTGAATCGACAAAAGCCAGCACGCGCTCCTCGTAGTCTTCATTGACGTTCATCCAGCTCGTGTGCGTCTTTCCTTCGCGGAGTGCCTTCGTTACGAACTGTTTCAGCCGGTCTGGTTCGATCGGCCAGGCACCCAGCATGGACTGGTAAATCAGCACCTGCTCCGTCGCATCCGGAGCCGACTCGCTGCGATTCAACCGGCTCCAGAGGCGCAGGGACCGCGCCCATTCGCCCGGTAGTTCCGACAGCACGTTGATTCGAGCCCGCACATCCTCGCTGCGCTTGGTGTCGTGCGTGGAACTCGCGTTCATGGTGTGAGGCCACCGCGTGTGCCGCATCTGATTTCGCCGATGAAATTGCTCAACGCCGAAATAGATCTCGGGACCATTCGAATCGCCGCCGACTTCGTTTACCGATATCAGCGGGTTGTGAACATAAAAAGTCGTATCCTCGAGTCCTTTTGCCATCACAGGACCGGAGAACTGCTGCCATCGCATCACGAAGTCGAGGTAGCCGGATTTTTGATCCTGCAGGTACCAGGCAGGATCGAGTAGAAGGACGCGGCGGAGAAAGTCAAATGCCGGGCCCTGGCCGGCAGCCGCGATTGCGTCGTCGATGTATGCGCGGTCGGTTTCCGAAATGTCGAAATCCCGCATGTAGGTGCGATACACAGGCAGGTAAGCGGTAACGGAAACAAAGGCTTCGTTCAGCTCGGTTCTGCTGAGATCCCGCGCATGACGATCCGCTTCGGCGAGTTGACACAAGCGATGAACCAGGGCGTTGACCTCGCCCGCGAATAACTCTTTCATCACTTGCCGCTTTCGTTCGTGAAAGACTTCAGCGGTTGTCGCCGTCGAACCTGTGAAGCCGTGGTAAGTGCTTTCCAGCCGATGAAATCCTTCGCGATCGATAAACGCGCCGTTCAGGAAATTAAGAAACTCGTAGCCAGTGGTGCCGTGGGTTTGCCAGTCGCTGGGGAGTTGCTCGTTTCCGGCGAGTATCTTCTCGACAACGACATATTCGCGGGGCAGCCTGTCGAGGTAGCCCTTTGGATCCAGCAGACCATCAATATGATCGATTCTGAGGCCCGTGACTTTACCCTCTCCGAGGAGTTGGAGCGGATAGGCATGCGTGGCCCTGAAGACCTCGTCGCGCTCCGCGTGGAGACCAATGAGATCGGTGATGTCGAAGAATCGCCGGTAGTTGATCGCGTCGGAAGCCTTTCGCCAGAAGGCGAGCCGGTAGTGCTGACGCGAAAGAACCTGGTCGATGGCCTCCGATCTCAGATTTTCGGCGCCTGCCGCAAGCGGAAGTCTCTGGTCGTAGTACTGGAGGACGGCCCGTCCATTCTCGATGCGCAATACCAGTTCCTGGTTGTCGAGAACCTCGCCGTAGGGCCGGCCAAGAATTGGCAGCAGCACCTTCTTCGTTTCCCAATTCACATCGAAAAACGAGGCGTAGGGTGATTCCTCACCCTTTTCGAGGACGTCGAACCACCATGGGTTGTCAAGGCTCGCGGCCATGTGGTTGGGGACGATGTCCAGGACAAAGCCCATGCCGTTTGCGAGTACCGCATCGCTCAATTCGTCGAATTCTTCGACAGTGCCGATCTCCGGATTGAGCTGTGTCGGGTCCGTGACGTCGTATCCATGCACGCTGCCCGGCCGGGCCTTCAGGATCGGCGAAGCGTAAAGATCGCCGATTCCCAGCTCATGAAGATAATCGACGATTCCCTGCGCATCCGCGAAGCGAAACTCGCGGTTGAACTGCAGCCGGTATGTAGAGACTGGAACTCTCATTTTGATGTTTGACGCGGGCAGAGGGTGTTCCCCTCCTGGGACAGGAGGGGTGGCCGCGCCATCAAGAAAATGCCGCGGAGCCTCCTTTTAGAAGCGCGGACGGGGTGGTCAGTTCTGGAACATTCGTCACGAATGACCACCCCGTCTGCGCCTTTCAAAGGAGGCTTCGCGGCATTTTCTTGATGGCGCAGCCACCCCTCCTCTTTGAGGAGGGGAATACCCTCTTGCCAGATTCTGCCGCCGCCCTGCGCCTCCTTTTCCCCCTTCATTCTCATGCTGCCTTCTGCAACTCTGGCATGGCCGGCTGATCTACTTTCATCGCAAGGTTCCTTCCGAGACCCACGAAATGGTCCACCCACTGCCTGGCGGTTGTGTCACCCTGCCCGGCTTTCTTAACCTGTTCGGGAAGAACTTTCTGCAGCATTTCGTAGTAGTTGTTCTGGGTTCTCCACACGCTCACTTCGAATGGAAGGTTCTGAGCGACACCTGCCGCCGTCTCGAGCTTTTTCATCAATTCGATATCGTGTGGGTTTTCGAGGAGCTGCTCGGATAACCGCCGCATGGTTTTCTTCATGGTGAAGCCGAGCGTGGTGCCGTCCAGCGGAATGTTCTCCACGCGCGCTTCTTCAAGCAATACGTTGATGCGCGTGAAGCCCAGGTTTTCGGGATCTTCCAGAGCTGTACGCAGGCTGCTGTTGATGGCAAATTCGGCGGCCATCAGAAATGCTCGAGGCTGCGGCACGCGCAGGTCGGAAACAAACCGCATCATCGGCGCATGGGTGTCATAGAGCCGGCGGTACACGGCTTCTGCGTCAGCCAGCGTGGATTTCATGATCGTATTGAGGATCTTCCGCTGGTCGTCATGGAATATCGATCGGAGCGAATACGTGGACTCGCCGAAGTGCCGGTCCAGAATGCGAAGCACCTCCGGAAAATCCGCACGATTGAACGGATCCACGAGCTCATTCTTGAGGGCGTTGTAATCCTCCTCACCCTGGTATGCGCGGACGCCCGCGTTCATCAGGTGATCTCCCATGTGGAGCGCTCCAAAACTGAGGAGGTCGGCTTCCCTCGTAATCTGTGAAGTTATGAGTGCTCGTCCGACGCCGAGCTTGGCGCGCCCGGCTTCAGTTATCCGGAAGTCCTCGAGCTGCACCTCGTAGCAGTAGATCCTCGCTTCTTCCGGGTAAGGATCGAACAGCGAGCTCAGCGCGTAATGCGCGGCGACCTTTTGCCGATCGACCATGGCAGGCCTGACGTATCTTTCGTAGATCACGCGCCCGTCTTTGTTTTCCGGGATGTTGCTCTTGGCCAGCTCGAGCCGCTCGAGAAACGCCGGCTCCAGGGATTCTTCAAAAATCTCCTCGTAAAGTTGAAGTGTGCGGGCGGCGTATTGAATGATCTGAGTGGTTTCGAGTCCGGACAGCTCGTCAAAGAACCATCCGCAGCTCGTGTACATCAGCATGGCGTGACGCTGCATTTCCATGAGCTTCAGTGCGACTATCCTTTGATCCGGGCTCAGCTCGCGAGCGGCTTGCTCCTGGAAGAATCGATCGACGTTCTCCGGCCTCCGGTCGAGTATCACCTTGATGTATTCGTTTCGCGCCTTCCATGGATCACGGAAGAAATCAGCGCCTTTTTGTTCGAAGCGCGGAGTGATCGTATCGCGCAGCCAATCGAGCGCCTGGCGTAGCGGAGCGCGCCACTCCTGGTTCCACTCGGGATGACCTCCGGAATTACATCCGCAGTTACTGTTCCACCGCTCGACGCCGTGCGAGCAGCTCCACGCGGTCCGATCCCAGATTTCGGCTTCATGCGTCGGCGGGTGCTTCTCGAGGTATTCGGCGTAATTGGTCAGCTTTGCGATGTTGTTGGATTCGATGTGATGCAACGCATAGGCAAGCGCCATCTCGCCGCGCTTATGATGATGTCCGTATGTTTCACCATCAGTTGCGATATGGACGATCTGCGGCCACGTCCGGCCGTCGGAAAACGCCGATGCCAGACGCCCCGACAGATTCTCGCCGCGTTCGAGCAGACGTTCGAACGCAATCGCCTGCGAAATCGGCCCATCGTAAAAGAAAACCGCGATACGTTTGCCCGAGGGTGTACGGACAGCGTAAGGTGTCGAAGGGTCCACGCGTCCGCCACTGGCATCGCGCCAGGCGCGGCCCCTCACTTTGCGTGTACGTTTGGCCTGGTATGGTGAAAGGATCGTAAAACGGATTCCGAAACCGGCCAGTAGATCGAGTACTTCCAGATCGACCGCCGTTTCCGGCAGCCACATCCCTTCCGGTTTGCGGCCGAAGCGGTATTCGAAATCGCGGATGCCCCATAAAAGCTGTGTGTACTTGTCGCGACTGTTCGAGAGCGGAAGGATTGTGTGGTTATAAGATTGCGCGATCGCCGATCCGTGACCGGAAAAGCGCGACTGGCTTTCCTTATCGGCGTCGAGAATGGTTTGATAAGTTTCAGGCTCCTTTTCCCGCAACCATGTCAGCAAAGTGGGTCCGAAATTGAAACTGATACGGGCATAGTTGTTGGTGATCTTTTCGATCTTTCCATCGCCGCCGATCATTCGAGACGTCCCATTGGGCGCATAACATTCCGCCGTGATGCGCTCGTTCCAGTCGTGGAACGGATACGCAGAATCCTGGAGCTCGACAAATTCGAGCCACGCGTTTTCGCGCGGCGGTTGATAAAAATGCCCGTGAATGCAGATATAACGTTCCATTAATCCTCGGTTTCTTTTTCAAAGAGCAACACACTTTCCGGCCAGAGCACGATTGGCCGGCCTTCTCTCGAATCGATCAAATCGGGGACGGATGAACCTTTTCCCATCCACCGCGTGTCTTCCGAGTCGAGCCGCTTGCGCCACACCCCATGCGGTATATTCTCGAGAGGCCGAACGTCACGATCGTTAAAGTTGAAGACGGCGAACGCTTCAGTTTGCCCGCTCCACCGCCGGACAACCAGCACACGCTCCTCTTCCAGGCTGACGACATCCATCTTCTCTTTTCTCAGCGTGCGGAGCGCCCGAATCGTCCTGCGCAGCCGGATCAGCTCCTTGTGATATTCCAGCAAGACTCGATGCCGTCCCTGATGTTTCATCGGATGGTTCAGCTTCGATCTTATGAAAGTCTCCTCCGCCTGAGGATCGGGCGGCTCACCACCCCAATTGAATGCCGTGAACTCGTCCCTGCGGCCCTTGCGAACCGCTTCCACCAGCTTCGGGTCGGAATGACTGACGAAATATTGGAACGGCGCGGTTTCACCGTACTCGTCCCCCATGAAGAGCAAGGGTACAAATGGGGAAAGCAAGACAATGCCGGTGGCAAGTTTGAAGGCCTCAAACGACACCAGTCCGCTGAGCCGTTCGCCAAGCATGCGATTCCCGACCTGATCGTGGTTCTGCGCGAAGACGACAAATTTCATCGATGGAATAGTTCGCGAGGAGTTTCCGTGCCGGCGGCCCAGAGTGAGAGAGTAACGTCCCGAGTAAACGAAGCCTTCGGAAAACGCTTGCGCCATGTGCTGGAAATCACCGAAGTCTACGTAATATCCCTGGCGCTCCCTGGTGAGCAGCGTGTGCAGCGCGTGATGAAAGTCGTCATTCCACTGTGCATCGAGTCCATATCCGCCCAGCTCGCCGGGCCGGACCAGGCGCGTGTCGTTCAGCGCGCTTTCGGCGATGACATAGACCCGGCGATTGAGGTCTATACGTCTCTCATGAACAGTTTCCGTAAGCTCTTCCAGAATGTTCAGTGCGGAGTGATCAAGGATGGCGTGGACCGCATCCAGACGCAAGGCATCGATGTGGTAGTCCTCAATCCATTCGACAGCATTGGAAACAAAGAAATGCCGCACCTCGTCGCTGTGCGCGTCGTCGAAATTCAGGGCCGGACCCCACGGTGTCTTATAGCGGTCCGTAAAGTACGGCCCAAATTGAGGGAGGTAATTTCCTTCAGGGCCAATGTGGTTGTAAACCACATCGAGCACGACAGCGAGGCCGCGCTTATGGCAGGCATTCACAAGTCTCTTGAGGCCGGCCGGGCCGCCGTACGAATTCTGAACGGCGAAGGGAAGAACGCCGTCGTATCCCCAGTTCCGGCTGCCCGGGAACTGAGCGACCGGCATCAGCTCGATCGCCGTGATGCCGGTTTCAGCGATCTCGTCGAGATGCGGAATAACAGCGTCGAACGTTCCCTGCGGAGTGAAAGTTCCGACGTGGAGCTCGTAGATAATGTAGTTTTCGATCGGAAGCCCGAACCAGTGGCGGTCTTCCCAGTCGAAGCCTGGATCGACAACTTCTGACGGGCCGTGCACGCCCTCAGGCTGGTAGCGGGACACAGGATCCGGGAACTCCGTTCCGTTGGCCAACCGATACTTGTATCGAGTGCCGGGCGCGACTCCTTCAACGGTGGCCTGATGGTATCCTGCCTCTTTGGCCTGCATCGGGACGACTCGATCCTCCGGAGTCACAATATGAAGGCGGACTTCCTCGGAAAGAGGCGCCCACACACGAAAACGATAACGGTTTTGGTCCAGCCAGACGGCTCCCAAATCTTGAGCCATAATCCGCGGCTTATCCTCCGCTTTTAAAGAACAGGGCTCCCAACGGAGGCACAATCAGATTCAAGGAGTACGGGCGTCCGTGTGCCTCGATCTCCTGCGCTTCCGCACCGCCTGCATTTCCGAAGTCCGCTCCGCCATATTCCTTCGAGTCGCTGTTGAGGATTTCCCGCCAGTATCCGCCGTACGGCACTCCCACGCGATAGTTGTGCCGCGGAACCGGAGTGAAGTTGAAGACCACGACAACAATTTCGCCGGCGTTCTTCGACTTGCGCATGAAGCTGAGCATGCTCTGCTGCGAGTCGCTGCCATCGATCCAGTCGAAGCCTGCAGGGTCGCAGTCCAGTTCGTGGAGCGCCCTTTCGTTTCGATAAGAGCGGTTCAGGTCCGCCACCCATTGTTGCAGGCGGCGATGCGATTCATGTTGAAGCAAGTGCCACTCGAGACTGCTCTCGTGCGACCACTCGGCCCATTGACCGAACTCGCCGCCCATGAACAGCAGCTTCTTTGCGGGTTGCGCGTACATGTACGCGAACAGCAGGCGCAGATTCGCGAACTTCTGCCAGAGGTCCCCCGGCATTTTCCCTAAGAGCGAACCCTTGCCGTGAACGACCTCATCGTGCGAGAGGGGCAGGACGAAGTTTTCGTGGAAGGCGTAAATCATCCGGAACGTCAGCTCGTTATGATGATATGTGCGGAAAATCGGTTCGTGACTCATGTACTTCAGCGTGTCGTGCATCCAGCCCATGTCCCACTTCAGGCCGAAGCCGAGCCCGCCGACATAATTCGGCCGTGAAACCATCGGCCAGGCGGTCGATTCTTCGGCGATCGTCTGCACATCGTGATGGTTCCGGTAGACCTCACTGTTGAATCGGCGGAGAAAATCGATCGCATCGAGATTCTCGCGGCCGCCATATTGATTGGGAATCCACTCGCCTTCCTTGCGTGAATAGTCCAGGTACAACATCGAAGCGACGGCGTCGACGCGAAGCCCGTCGATGTGGTACCGATCCAGCCAGAACATGGCGCTGCTCAGAAGGAAGCTGCGAACTTCGTGGCGGCCGTAATTGAAGATGTAGCTGTCCCAGTCTTTGTGAATACCTTTGCGCGGATCGGAGTGTTCGTAAAGATGCGTACCGTCGAAGTAGCCGAGTGCCCAATCGTCGGTTGGAAAGTGTGAAGGCACCCAATCGAGAATCACGGCTATGCCGCGCTGATGCAGGTAGTCGATCAGGTACATGAGATCCTGAGGCGTCCCATAGCGGCTGGTGGGAGCAAAATATCCGGTCGTCTGATATCCCCACGAGCCGTAGAACGGATGCTCGGTTAACGGCAGAAACTCGACGTGCGTGAAGCCCATCTGTTCCAGGTAGTCCGCTAGCTGCGGCGCCGCCTCGCGATAACTCAGCGACCGATTGTTGTCTTCCGGAACGCGCCGCCATGAGCCGAGATGCAATTCGTAAATCGACATCGGGGCATGAAGCGAATTGCGGTCGCCGCGCGACGACATCCAGGATTGATCATTCCATTCGTATCCCAGATCCCAGACCTTGGAAGCGGTGTGCGGCGGGGTCTCCGTATGAAACGCGAACGGATCGGCCTTATCGACCTGGTATCGGTGGTAGCGCGATACCACATGGTATTTGTATGCATCGCCCTGTCCGACCCCGGGAACAAATGCCTCCCAGATGCCAGACTGGCCTCGGGGTTGGAGCTCATGGCCGGTCTTGTTCCAGCCGTTGAAACCCCCCATGACATAGACCTTCTCCGCGTCGGGTGCCCACACAGCGAAATTCGTGCCCGCTGTGCCGTCAACTGTCATCGGGTGAGACCCGAGGTGTTCGTACAGCCGGATGTGGCTGCCCTCGTTAAAGAGATACAGGTCGTGATCGCTGAGCAAAGACACGTGAAAGTCCATCAGCGACGTCTGCCATTCGCCGGATTTTTTCGACGCCTGGTCGAACACGCCGGCGCCAGTTGGGTCTTTCTTTGGAGGTTGATGGGACATTTTGGGGAAGTACCTCCTCCCACAGATCTTCGAGATTAATAAGCACGATATTGGCCATACTGTCCGCGAGGAATTGTGCTACCACGCGGAATGTTTTTAGCCGTTGCCTGAACACTTTTCGCTGTTTTCGCTCCTCACGCGCCGCCTTTGCATCGATGAATCCCAGGTCGAGGCGATCCTCGATATCCTTACCTTCGATGAACGCCTTGAACGGAGGCATGTCGTGCGTGTTGAGACTCGCCACGCACTTCTTCGGAACAGCCCGCAGCTTCGGATTTTTGGGATTTCCCATGATCTCGTATTGCACAACATACATCCCGCGGATGTCGTGCCGCGCCATGGACGCATTTACGGCGGGTGGAACGGTTCCAAGATTTTCACCGACGATGCCTGCCTTGTAGCGATGCGATTCGAGCGAAAGAATCGCATAGCACTCTTCGGCCGGATATTCGACATAGACCCCCTTATCGCCGGTTAGCCCGTCGGGGATCCACCAAAGCCGGTGCAGGCCCATCACGTGATCGATGCGGAGCAGCCGGGCATATCGAAGATGATTCCGTATGTACGCGATGAAGTACTGATATCGGTTCAACCGCATCGCTTCGGGGTGCATTGGAGGAAAGCCCCAATTCTGGCCCTTCGTGAACACGGGATCCGGGGGCGCGCCCCCTGCGACGCCGCGGACGAAGAACTGGCGGTTGCGCCAGATATCGTAGCCGTCGGGATGCAAGCCGAGCGGCAGGTCGAGATACAACAGTTGACCGCGGGCTCCGGCTTTTTCCGAGATCAATCGAAGCTGCTCCTGGACGATCCACTGCGCGTAGAGGTGATAGTTTTTTGTGGCTTCGTCGTAGTCGCCTTCGCGGATGTCGCCGTCGCGAAGCCGCGCGGGCCAGGCTGTCCAGCCCGAGCGAAGCCGGTCGGTCACTGCACGGAATCGCGCGTAATCCTCGACACCCTGATTTTCTCGAACAAAGTTGCCGAATACCGGAAGGCGATCCGGCTGCGCATCAGCGAAGAATGTGCTGGCGAGATCCTCCAGAACGCGGCGCTTCGAGGCCATCCCCCCGCGGTAGTCGACATATTTCGTTTTGCGCGTGCGGGGGATCGGAGTGTTTGCCGCAAACTCCGGAACGCGAGTCAGGTCGATGTAGAACTCGTTCCAGAAGAGCCGGCTCGCAGGAGAGTACGGACTCGGCTCGAATGGCTCGTCCAGAAATGCGGCAAGCAATGGAAGCGTCGCTGCAACGCTTCCGCCGAGGTCCGCCATCCAATCCATGATGCTTTCGAAATCGGTGAGATCGCCGGCGTCGGGATCGCGCTTCGAGTGGAGAGCGTAGACGGGAACGAACAACCCCCAGAGTCGTTTATCCGCAGGAAAATAGGCTCGCTTCGGTGCCGATATCACGAAGGTTGGCTGACCCTGTATCTCCACATCGTGATAGCCGAATTCAAAACGTCTGCCGTCGAGCTGCCCGTCCCACGCCACCATTACCGGTTCAACTACCCGGTTGCGTAACTCGTGCTTTCTCCGCGCCAGAGCCTCACCCACATCCTCGATCTTCTCCACCCCCGCACCCATCGCACCGAGGACCAGCAACAATGATTCGGGGTCCGCTTGCCGGCGCTGTTTGGCCATGTCCAGATATGAAGTCTGAATGCCATACAGCCTGGCCAGCTCGAGCAATGCACGGTTCAAGCCGCCGCCTTCTCCGGCGCTTCGACGAGTTGGAGGATTCCAGTCAGCGGAATTCGTACCCAATCCGGGCGGTTGTTCAACTCATAGCCCAATTCGTACAGCGCCTTTTCGAGTAGATAGATATTCAGCAGGATGTTGAGCTCTTCGCGGACGGTGGGCAGGAAGGCGCCTGCCGCCGCGTGTTCGAGATATGAATTGAAGAACGTCGAACTGATCCAGGCATTCCACCGTCGAGCCCAGGGCTCGAGTGCGGCAAGGTCTTCGGGCCGAACCATGGCGCTCCCAAGATGGCCGAAGAGCGACGTGTAGGCAGCATAGTGGAACGACCGCAGCATGCCCGCAACGTCGCGAACCGGCGACCGCTTGATGCGACGCTCCGTCAAAGGCCGCGCCGGTTCGCCCTCGAAGTCGATTATGACGTAGTCCTTGCCTGTGTAGAGGACCTGGCCCAGATGGAAGTCACCATGGGTCCGCGTCCGCTTCGCGATAATCTTCCTCGAGAGAACGGTTCGGAACTGGTTCAATACCGCGGGTTGAAGGTCCAGCACCTTCAACGCCTCGTCGAGCACGGAGCCTCGAAGCAATTTGAGGTTGCTCCGAAGGAGCTGAAACATCTGTCCGGAATGATTCCGCATCGATTGATACAACGACCGCTGGTACAGGACCGAAAACGGTTCCGGCTCGAAATCGGAGTCTTCGCGATCGGACGCGAGGGCGACATGCAGTTCGGCGGTCCGCTGTCCGAGCAGTTTCACGCTTTCGAGATACGGTCCGATCAACTCGCCGGCGAGAGGCGGAACGACGGTCTGTTCCAGCCGGTTCACAAACGGCATGGAAAACGGTGGCTCGTTCACGGGATCGGCCTGCTTGGTGACGGCCCTGTCGAAATACTGGCTTAGCGCATCCAGTGTCTGGCTCCAGGCGTCGCCTTCATTGTGAATGTACTTCTGCAATATGCCGACCGACGCGGTCTCGCCCCGCTTGGTACGATACTCAATCGTACCCGCGACAGGCGGCGTATGCTGAAACGGGACCCGATCGGTCAAAAAGTGTCCGATCTCGAGATCCGGATTCACTCCGCGATCCACGCGTCGGAAGAGTTTGAGAATGAATTCGTCTCCATAAACAAAAGATGAGTTGGACTGCTCCGCCCGAATCGTGCTCACTTCGAGATTCGTTACCGGCACGCTTCGAATCTCCCGCATTGCGCGCGTAAACGAGGCGACAAAGTCTCCGGCGGTGCCGCGCAACTGGCGTCGGCGGTCGATCGCATCAATGAGCGCTCTGCCGAAATCCTTGTCGAGTATCGCGTCGTAAAGGATCCCGGTTTCCTCACCATCCTTCTTCCTCACCGTGAGCTGAGCCAGTATGGCGGCTGGAGCCGACTCGCGGATTTGTTCGGCGCGCTCACCGGAGGCGAACGATAGAGGCATAAGGTACCGCTCCGGGTCCTCTTCCGTGTATTCCACCTGAACTTCCGTGATGCAGGTTTCCGCCGAATCCCATCGAATGGGAACTATCTCCGTAAATTCAGTACCTTTGATCTGGCGCGCTTTTCCACCAAACCAGCGTCGAGTTTGGAGATACGCTGCAAGCGAGTCTTCGACTGTCACTCGTGTGCGTCCCGAAAAAACATTCGACCAATGCCCCGAGACCGCTAACTGAAGCGGCGCTCTCTGGGAGTTCGAGCGTTCAAAGATCGCCCCGACAGGAGTTAAAGCGAACCAATAGAAAGAATGTGGTCCCAGCGTCAGGACGTAGGGCGAATCGCTGATCGGAGGGAATTCCGCGCGCCCGAACAGCTCTATTGGCGCCGAACCTTTGAACGCGGAGAGATCGAGAGACGCGTACTGAACGAATCGAGAAAGGTTTGCGATAACGAGAATCACCTCGTCCTGGTATCGGCGAGTGAACGCGAGCACACGATGGTTATCCGGGTAGAGAAACTCGAGGGTCCCGCGGCCGAACGCCTTGTAGCGCTTTCGCATGGCAACGAGCCGTTTCATCCACCACAGCATGGAATGCGGATTGTTCTGCTGGGCCTCGACGTTGAAGGCCTCGTAATGCGAATCCGGATCGATCACGGTTGGAAGGTACAGCCGGTGAGGGCTTGCCTTTGAAAAACCGGCATTGCGGTCGGAGCTCCATTGCATCGGTGTGCGAACGCTGTTCCGGTCGCCGAGATAAATGTTGTCACCCATGCCGATCTCGTCGCCGTAGTAGATGACGGGAGTTCCGGGCAAAGAGAAGAGCAGCGCATTCATCAACTCGATGCGATTCCAGTCCTTGCCGAGAAGGGACGCCAGCCTGCGCCGGATTCCGAGATTGATGCGCATCTGGGGATCGTGTGCGTAGACCCGATACATGTAGTCGCGTTCTTCGTCCGTGACCATTTCGAGCGTCAGCTCATCGTGATTGCGAAGGAACAGCGCCCACTGGCAGTTTTCGGGAATGTGCGGGGTCTGTGCCAGGATGTCGATGATCGGAAACCGGTCTTCCATCCGAAGCGCCATGAACATGCGCGGCATCACCGGGAAGTGAAACGCCATTTGACATTCGTCGCCATTGCCGAAGTAGGCGACGGCGTCTTCCGGCCACTGATTGGCTTCGGCCAGCAGCATTCGATTGCGAAATCGCTGATCGATTTGCCGGCGCAGAGTTCTCAGATACTGATGCGTCTCGGGAAGGTTCTCGCAGTTCGTCCCTTCGCGCTCGTACAGGTATGGAATGGCGTCCAGCCGCATTCCGTCCACGCCCATGCTCAGCCAGAAATTCACTACCGATTTGAGACTGCGGCCCACCTCGGGATTCTCGAAATTCAAATCCGGCTGGTGGTGATAGAAGCGATGCCAGTAATAAGCGTTCGCGACGGGATCCCAGGTCCAGTTTGAGGTCTCGAAATCCTTGAAGATGATACGCGCATCCTTGTATTTCTCCGGGTTGTCGCTCCATACGTAGAAGTCGCGCCAGACGCTGCCCGGGCGTGCACGGCGGGCCCGCTGAAACCAGGCGTGCTGGTCGGAAGTGTGGTTCAACACCAACTCGGTGATGACGCGAATTCCACGCCGGTGCGCTTCGCGGAGGAACGTTTTGAAATCGGAAAGCGAACCGTATGAAGGATGAACGTTTGTGTAGTCCGCAATGTCGTAGCCGTCGTCTTTGAGTGGCGAAGGATAAAACGGCAAAAGCCATACAGCCGTGACGCCAAGGTCCTGGAGATAATCCAGTTTCTCGGTCAACCCGCCGAAGTCGCCGATGCCGTCGTCATTGCTGTCGTAAAACGCACGGACGTGCAGTTCGTAAATGATCGCATCCTTGTACCAGGACGGATCGTCGTCGAGTGTGAAGCCTTCGGTTATTTCACGCATGATTTAATATGTGTGCGGGCATGTTGCCAGGCTGCAGCTCCACGTAATTTCGTGGGCCCTGCCACTTAAATTCGGCCCCCGTCAGGAGGTCCACCATCCGATATGGGTGCCGCACATCGATTCCCAATTCGTCAAGAGGCAATTCAACGAAGCCGGACTGCTTCCAGACCGGATCCAGGTTAACAATGGTAACGATTGCGTTCTTCTTGTCCGGTGTCCGCTTGCTGTAACAGATCATCTGATCGTTGTCGATCGTGTGAAATTGCAAACTTTCATTCGATTGCAGCGCAGGATTCTTCTTTCGAATCTCGTTTACTGTCGTTATGAATGGCCGAAGACTCGAAGGATCATGAAGGTCGCGATGCTTGATCTCATATTTCTCCGAATTCAGATACTCCTCGCTTCCAGATTCCCTCGGTACGTTTTCCCCGAGTTCGTAAGCGGGCCCATAAATGCCGTAATTTGCCCCTAATGTAGCAGCCAGCACGAGCCGCGCCATAAACGCCGATCGCCCTCCCTTTTGAAGATATTCATGGAGAATGTCGGGTGTGTTCGGCCAGAGATTGGGGCGAAAGTATTCGCGGACTTCCGTTTGCGTAAGCTCGGTGAAGTACTCGATGATTTCGCGCTTTGCGTTCCTCCAGGTGAAATACGTATACGACTGTGTGAATCCAAGCTTCGCCAGCCGATACATAATGTTTGGACGCGTGAACGCTTCCGAAAGAAAGATGAGGTCGGGATGTTTCTTCTTCAGGTCCCGGATCGTCCATTCCCAGAAATCGAACGGCTTCGTATGCGGGTTATCGACGCGGAAGATTCGCACACCCTGCTCGATCCAATATTCGACAACGCTCTTCAGCTCTTCCCAGAGCGATCGCCAATCCCGCGTTTCGAATTCCAGCGGGTAGATGTCCTGATATTTCTTTGGTGGATTCTCCGCGTATTGCACGGTTCCATCGGGGCGCCACCGGAACCACTCGGGATGCTCCTTGACGTAAGGATGATCCGGCGAACACTGGTAAGCGATGTCGAGTGCGATGTTGATCCCTTCTATTTTCGCGGCGGCGACAAGGTGCCGGAAATCTTCCAGTGTTCCGAGCTCCGGATGGATTGCCTTGTGGCCGCCTTCCTTCGCGCCGATGCCCCACGGACTTCCCGGGTCATTCGGCCCCGCGCTGGGGGCATTGTTCTTGCCCTTGCGGTACGTTTTGCCTATCGGGTGAATTGGAGGGAAGTAGAGGACATCGAAGCCCATAGCCGCTATTTCAGGAAGGATGCGCTCGCAGTCCTTGAAGGTTCCGTGTGACCGCGGAAACATTTCGTACCAGGTGCTGAAGCGCGCACGAACCGGATCGACAACGACCCGCAGTTCCTTGTAAACGGTGGCGTTGGTGCGATCGGCGTAGCCCGCAGCAAGCAGAGCAAGCCGCTCGTCCACCGCCGCCGGTGTCAGATCCTTTGCCAGGTGTTTTAACTTCTTCGCATCAGCGCCGAGGGCTCTTTCTGCGGCGGCCTTCAGCAGCTCTCCGCCGATCAGGAGATCGACAGTGACATCCTGGTCCGCGGCAATTCGTTTTTGAAAATCCTTGTACCAGGTTTGAAAAGGGTCTACCCACGCCGTGATGGAGTAAATGTACTGTCCGAGTTTCTCGACTGTGAACGGCGCACGCCAGTGGTCGTTGCCGAGCGGTTCCATCGGAATCTCGGTCCACTGTTCCTCGTCCTCGTGACGGTACCTGATGACACACGCGATCGCATCATGACCATCGGCAAAAATGTCCGCTTCAATCTCAACGGCTTCACCGATGACGCGCTTGATGGGGAAGCGCCCACAGTCAACTTCGGGCTTTACATGCTGGATGACCACTCTGGCAGGCGGTCGATCGGTCATCCTAAAAGCCTATCACGGGGCGCTGGATGGCAAAACTTTGGAGAACCCGACTTCTGGAGAGTTGAGATCGTATTGGTAAACAGTGCGGCGTTTGAACTTTTTGCGGGTAATCATCTCGGCAGCCCGTCCCGGGTATCGGCGTATGCGCCCCAGCTCGACGCGCATCCGGGCCGAGCGCGACCAGGCGGTCCCTGTTTTCTACCCGACTGGAAAGTCTTTCTACCAACGAGTACATCTTTGGTACCCGACTGGAAAATCTTTCGACCGACCGGTAGATCTTTTGTACCCGACTGGAAAGTCTTTCTACCAACGGGTACCTCTTTGGTACCCGGCTGGAAAATCTTTCGACCGACCGGTAGATCTTTTGTACCTGACTGGAAAGTCTTTCTACCAACGGGTACCTCTTTGGTACCCGACTGGAGAATCCTTCGACCGACTGGTAGATCTCGCCGTAATCCATTGAAAACAATTGACCGAGGCCCTCGTCGGACAACGGTCGCGACCCGTGAGGCCATCAGGATGCCGCCGCGGCGGCGATTATCAGATTACCGTCGTCATCAACAGAGAGACCAGTCTTGCGAGCCTCCTCAATAACTGTCGGATGCCAGTCCACTTTTCCTGCGTCCGGGCCGCCAACCAGCGCAATAAGCAGTGAGTCGGGCTCATCACCCACATTCCGAAAACCTCGAAACACGCCGATCGGCACAGAGCAGACGTCTCCGCAATTCAGGATGATTTGGCGCTCCGTGTCACCTTCAAGCCAGTTCACCGCCCACTGGCCCTTCACGGAGATGAACACTTCTTCGGTCGCATGGCGATGCATTGCCGCGCCGCCTCCCTTATTTGCGCGGACGTAGACGAGCGCGAAGCCATAGGCTGAGTTCTTGATTTTCGGCACAAGATTGGAGTCCGTCGTGTTCTCGGTTACTCCTGTGCCGATAATGTTAATGATCTCGCGCTTGTACGCAGGGAGCCTTTGGTCCAGAAACGCAAGATCGGAGCCTTTCAGTGCGCTAAGACGGGCTGAACATTCGCTCTCCATCTTCTCAACGGATATCTTTGGAACGGGCTTGTCCCGTAAACGGGAATCCACGATCGGCATACTCAAACCTCCGTTTATTAGCGAGGGCATTATAAGGGAATTCGGGGACGAAGACCGCGGAAGCCACAGCGCCACGGGGGCCCTGTAGGACATCCAGGCTGTCAACGTGTTACGCGAGATCCCAATCGAAAGTGCTCCGGACGAACGGTGCTCTCTGACTCGACAGTTTTCCGCCGGAGCACTTCCGATTGGGATCTCGCGTTTCTCGGGAGTTGGCGAAATATCCCTCATCAGCCAAGTTCAGAAGCCTTGCATTCCTTTGACCTTATATTCACGCTCCTGTAGAGTCCAAGAAGCTGACACCCCACAAAAGGAAACTTTGTCCGTCACCATCGGCGCTCAACTCGGGTCTCATGAACTCATCGGCCTTCTTGGGAAGGGTGGAATGGGCGAGGTGTATCGCGCCCGCGATACGAAGCTGAAGCGTGAAGTCGCGATCAAGATCCTGCCGGATGAATTCTCGGGTGACCCCGATCGCGTCAGCCGGTTTGAGAGTGAAGCCGAAGTACTCGCCTCGCTCAATCATCCGAACATTGCCGCGATCTACGACCTTCAAGAAGCCAACGGCTCGAGCTTTCTCGTCCTTGAACTTGTCGAGGGCGAAACCTTGGCGGAGCGCATCAAGCGAGGGCCGATTCGTGTTGATGAGTCCCTCAACATGGCCAAGAGCATCTGTGAAGCACTTGAAGCCGCGCACGAAAAGGGCGTCGTCCATCGGGATCTGAAACCAGCCAACGTGAAGATCCCGCCCGATGGCAAGGTCAAGGTGCTGGACTTCGGACTGGCGAAGGCGTTCGAGGCGGAAGCATCGAAGGCCAATCTATCGCAATCACCGACGCTGAGTATGGCGGCGACGAACGCGGGAGTGATCCTGGGGACGGCGGCGTACATGTCGCCGGAGCAGGCGAAGGGGCGACAGGTAGACAAACGCACGGACATCTTCGCGTTTGGATGTGTGCTGTACGAGATGCTGACCGGCCGTGCAGCGTTCGAAGGTGAAGACGTGCAGGACATTCTCGGCGCGGTACTGAAGAGTGAGCCGGATTGGACGCGGTTGCCTGCGGAAACGCCTCCGGGCGTTCGGAACCTGCTGCGACGGTGCCTCGAAAAGAATGTGAAGAACCGGCGCAGCGATGCAGCCGACGTGCGGATCGACATCGAGGAGGCATTGGCGGAACCGGTGGCGACGCCGGAAACCTCACCGGCGCGAAGCGAAC
>WNFO01003634.1_pt1 | contig 33372 bp, 34 predicted proteins | sample 5400251 | NCBI WGS metagenome assembly WNFO01 (sample SAMN13153354, study PRJNA577476) | soil metagenome | isolation source: 100 cm saprolite under Madrone tree | place: USA:California | collected 2016-06-14
GCTTAACGTGAGCAGTACTGTGCCTCAGACTGTTGTTGACACCCGGGACGTCATCCTGACCGTATTGGTGGAGGCGCCATACACTCAAGTTCCGTGATGCCCTGGAACATGGAAGTTACATATCCCGCGGATGAATGGTTGGGGTGGGTCGGACGCTTCGTACTCCAGTTGTCACCACAGCGCTAACCGTCTTTAAAAAAAGTAGCCTATCCGAAATTGTACACCACGGTTTTCATAAGAAGCTGGAGTGCTCACAATCGAAGTCCACTGCCGGTCCGGCCGCTGGATGTCGGCATCATGTTTCTGTGCTGAAGGAAGAGTTCGTGGCTTCCAAAGGTCAAGCCGGTCAAGTATGACCTCTACATGGGTCCGCAGCATCCACTCATTACCGATTCCTGGGATAACGGACAAAAGCGTTGAGTGGACCATTGACAGTACCGTGTCATTGTACCTGACATATTATGAGGGTATGCACAAGTATAAAATCGTACCCTCTATCTATACTCCCTTGTAGCCCAAGTCGCGAGCATCCTCAAGCGTAACGACACACCTACAATACACCACAAGAATAGTCATCGGTGTTATCACATACATGTCCACCACTCTTCGTACGTATTATGCGGCTCTGTGCACTGTTTTTTCCAAGGTTAGTTCATGCTCACCACTCTTTCTCACTTCATAGCGCCCACTGTCCGCCTCAACAATCGTGGGTGGTTGTCTACGCCTCTTGGGACGGGTTAACCCCAATCCACACAGATTTCCAGGCTCTAGGGCGACTCGGGTCTATCAGCTACCTCGAAACGGACAATGGGCCAACCGCCGAGAATCGGTGGACCATAACGGTGAAGAGTAAGAGGATCTTTACTAGTTCTTGATCGTTACCATTAACTTCTGCACCTTAGTCGACGGCGAGGTAATGGGATCGTGTGATGCCCCACGCAGGGCTTTGGCCAAAGAAGCTGCTGCCGAACAAGCCCTGAAGACCCTTGGCCTGGAGTAAAAAAGTCCCTACTATGTTGTCGATAGAATCTCAGGCGAGCCATCGCTCGAGTGAATAGGTGGAATGTGTGTTTGCAAAGACGTGAGAGACTAATGTCGTTATTATGGCTGAGTAGTGTGTAGCCCTTGGTGTAGCCGATTTTTTGTTGATCACGCCGTAGAGCCGGGACGAGATCACAACCTTGACGCTCGCGCCAGATTGTGGGATTCTGATCACGTGGTCACCATAGTCACACGTAACCGAAGTACATGTAAGGGTTTGTAGTTGACGGACAAAGTACTCCCATAGCAATCAGGTAAGATGGAATGCGAGATTGGATGCATAGAGGAATACGTGGTCTGAACAGAGCCATCCTCCTCAACTCTCCATTGTGGGTTGCTGGCGTTCCCAGATCTAAAAAGAGAATTATCAGCAACAGTATGATCGCCGTGAGGTGAGACTGGTACTTGTATAACGGTCTCGCCGAGGAATATCATTTCTTTTCGTATCTCCTCTACTATGAGGTCTTGGATCTGGAACCATTTTTCATTCTCGCCACTTCCGGCACGCAACTGAACCTTCCACACGGTGTCTTCTTTATTCCGAGTGGTGCCGGCTACAGACTCGTGAATTACGTTTGCGATAAGACCGTAGACAGGGGAAGGATGCGGCTCTGCAGAGCTCAGATCTACGGGTAATAGTGAGCAATTCTCTTGACACGGGATGTACGAGTCTCGCAAACTGACAGTCACGAAGGTCGACTCCTTTCAAGGGGAAATTTACGATAGTTGGGTTTTTTTCTTCCACAAAGTTGTTCTTCGTGAAGCGCTTGTAGTGAATAATAAGATATTGCGGCAGATGTTGACAATTGAATCGACGCAGTTGGCCCCTTGATTCCTGCGAGTGTGAAACACGACGTTAGTACCAAGATTTAAAAAAAAAAGACATGTGCAGTGAATCATTTCGACCTGGGTATTAACTCCATCATATTTAGCAAGTACGCTATGAATGCCGACTTGCGGTATGATGTTTTTCTCCACAGCGTCTTGAAAAAGGGGCGGCGGAGGTAGGTCGACAGCGAGGAACAGGAAAGGAGACGTTGTTGCCTTTATTTCTGCAAAATAAAAGTGAGACATTACGACACGGCATAAGAAACTGGCGCCCGCCTCTGTCAATGTCAAACACCGGCTTATGGTTGTCAGATGCATCGGGACGAACGACGACCTGTTGGGTCTCCGCTCTGACCTTTCCTTGAAAAGTGGAGAATATAATACCTGTGCAATAACGTGGTTGTTCACTAGTAAGTAAAAGGCTCCGCACTACCAGGACTGACTAGAGTTGGCCCTTTTGCCGCCCCCTAGATCTCTGTGCAACTCGTTAAGGAGCCACCTGAGAAATTCCACGGGGTCTCCTTGAGTTTCCAGTCTGAATTTGCCGCCGCTAGCTCTACCAACTTCCTGCAAGAATTCGTGGGGGCTGACCTGACTCTTAAATAATCGAGGGTTCCATAACTTCTTGGCGAGAGCGGCAAATCGCTTAACCAACTCTGACTGTTTTCCACCAGGGCGGGAGAGTAGGAAGAAGTCTCGAACAGGCGCCACGTGAAGGAGAGAATGAATGATCACATTCATGTGATCGTTCCTCTTGATGTTGTTTAGACCTATATAGCCTGAGATGTATGGCTTCGAAGATAGGTCATAGGAGGGCTTCGACAGGTGGGCAGAAGTGGAAAGTAAGGCAACCCCTGAAGGTGAGAAGGAAGGCGAGAGTACGAAGGCAATATCCTCCAACGACGGGTCCGAGACTGCGTAACCGTCTGGTAGCACGTATACCTGCAGGTCCCGGAGGTTACATTCATCCTAGTCGATTTGCCACGTTAAGCATACCTTGGTAGTCTCAAGATTGATAAAAACATGATGGTCATCGTGAATAGAGTGGGCATACGCATAAGAATTACGACCCCGCCCTTGAAAGTATTTCCCACAGACAAGGCAGCCATAGACATTGATGTTTGACAGCGATACAGAACAAAGTTTCTCAAAGTCGAAGTCGAGAGCAGCACGATTTACCTGTCGGAGGTTTGAGATTTCGCACGTACACGGAGGAGGAGATTCATACCGTATCTAAGTAGAGGTCAGACCCTTGTGCAGCGTTGTTATTGTCCGAGACAAAGACGGGTTCCTCGACATCATGGTCTTCATGTCCATGGCTGTTTGGGGGAGATGTCAGAGCACCTCCATCTTCATCTCGTTTGGCCCTCTTTGCTGGCCGTTCATGCTCTGTGCCAGGATCCATGAGAGTGGGCTTTGTGTGGGAAGTGAATTGCTCCTCGTAATGCTGGTTACATAATCGCATGTGTGCGTCCTGCGTTAGCGCTGGCGTTGAGGACAGATGTTGTTAATGCTACGCGCTCGCTCCAGTAGGGCGCTGCGTTTCTTGCGATTTTCATCATCCTCTTCCCACCAACCAAATGCGCCTCTTGACCTTGATAAGTCTTTCTCGGCCATCCTCAGCGATATTGACAATTCCATCGCGGAGCAAAAATTAAACCGGCATCATTCTATTTCCGACATACATGAATTGACAGCCTATCCTACGGATTTTGGGGCAACAGAACTGGCACAAGATGATGAAGAAAATATTCGCGCGCAGCGCAAGTCTCCAGCGGCGGACTTCGGAAGTCAGCGACTCGGCGCCGTTGTCATTCCCCAAGAGTTAAAACAGTCAATATCTGCCTTGATATCGGGTGAAAAGGCCATTGTAACAGGAATCTCCGTGTTTATTTACAATGTCTAGACTCTGACAGACATCTTCTACGACGCGACGCCAAGCGTCTCTTCAACGAGGACGGCGACGACGATAATTGGGATCCTTCATTGAACGTCCGCTACAAGACTTATAAGCAAGAACGTCACCATGCCGAGCGGGATGGCACTGCCTTCGCTTCCGTGGCCCTACCTGCTCACTACTCCGCAATCTATGCCGTGTTACATCACGTCAAGTCGAGGTTAGGTCCTCAATGGTCTGTGCAAAATGTCCTCGATTGGGGTGCCGGATCAGGCAGCGCGCTCTGGTGATTGTGCACGAACATCTACTAGATCCAAACTTGACTTTGTGCATTACCTTTACTAGGGCTGCTGGTCATGCGTTCCAGAAGGCCAACTATTCTAGTGCAGATGAAGACCGTCAGGTGACGTTGTCTTCTACTGCTATCGTCAAGTACGTTGGCATTGAGAAGCGCAATGGTCTCGTTAGCATTGGAAAGCGACTTATTGAAGGTGATAGAACTTTGTGCCCCTGGATTCCTTCGCTTATGAGTACCATCAGATGTGCCGCACGACAATTTGGATATATCCTGGCATAAGTCTCATCATGACAGTCATCCAGAACCTCATGACGGAAGCGGAACACTTGCAATTTCGGCTTTCTTTCTGTCCACATTGCGGACTCCTTGGCAACGAAAGAGGGTGGTAAAAGAAATGTGGGAGAGTGGCGCTGGAACCATAGTCCGTAGACCCATCTCTTTCAACATTTTTACTCCTAATACCTGTGCGTAGGTCCTACTGGACCACAGCAGTCCAACCGGTTTCCAGAATATTGCCGAGGGTAGGGAACTTTTGTTGGACCTTGGCCAGAAGGAAATGGAGAATGGCGTGAACTCGATTGCTCGATCACATGTTTTAGCACCGGTATGCTTCCCTTTCCCCATCAATATGCTTGTGGCTTTGTGTTGATGGTGATTTAGTGCCCGCATGACGGCGTTTGCCCCATTCATCAGTCAAACGTTGCGAAGCTCGTATGCGGGTTCTCTCAGCGAATGGAACGTCCACCTTTCGTCCGTCATACCAAGCACTCGGGAGTTGGCCATGAGGATATTGGGTACTCCTACGTCGTCATCAGAAGAGGTCCGAGACCAAGTATCCCAGATGTCAAGGTTGGTCGGTTGGGAAACATCTGGAAGAGACAGAAGCAGCTCGAAGAAGCTAGGTGTCCTCCAGTCGAGCTGGAGCTGGATGACGGAAGACCTCAGACCTCATCCTCACACGTTATCCCAAGTACCCATTCAGAGAAAACGATGGAATCGCATGACCGCGAACCTGAAGAAATCGAAAATTTGATGAAGGCAGAAGCATTTTACTGGCCTCGCCTCGTTCTGCCCGAAGTCTCAAGGGAAGCAGCCGTTCTACGACGCCCGCAAGTCCTCCTGGGGCGACATTTTCCCACACGAGCCAAAGAACCCACCCCAAGTCAGATATCCTCGACAGGACCAACTTGACAAGGGTCGAAAGAAAACTCGTCAAAGCCCTTGACGGATACGTGATAACCACCATCCCGCAGTTCTTTGCAGACGAGTGCTACTTGTACCGGTTAACTTTAGAGAGAACTTGAAAAGCCAAGACTTGCGAGATACCTTGATACTCTCGCTTTCTGAACGCACAAGCCTGCTTTCAATCTACTAGCATTTTCTATGATCAATGTAATACGAACACTGTCGTTCCTTGTACTATAAATCCGCAATCTGAATCCCCGGGCCCTGTCCTGAGCTCAGAATTATTCTAATTATAGCGTTCACTAGTGAACCCACATGAGTTTGTTGCCCTAATGAATAGAATAAGCGTAACACACCCGGCCGTGTACTTTGATCCTTATCAGCGGATTGTGACTGATTCCCTGTGGCGCGCTTTACGACGCTGATGAAGTGGTGGACGTTCTTCACTACATCCTCAACCGGATAATGCAACTAACGCAGGTACTGAGATCTATGGTCTTGAGAAATGGCATGACACCAGACCCACCTTTGCGATCGGAGTTCTTATAGTCCCGTCTTTGTCGCCTTTCCACTCCGTGGTTCCCTGCAGGCGGCGGATGTACCCCACAATGTCATCTGTGACGGTCCCTCGGCGTTCGGAAGGCATGAGGCCACGCGGGCCGAGGACACGCCCAAGGCGCTGAGAAATGGACTTGATGAGAGTAGGGGTCGATAGAAACAATGTCGCTTGGATTCTACCACTTGCCACCTAGAATATGTCAAAGTTGAGTCAGTCTCGAAATACTTCGTATGAATAACTTCGACGAACGCCCTCGGCGAGCTCCGCCCCGCCAACTATGTCTGCGCCTGCCCTCCTGGCTTCCTCTGCGGTTTTCCCTTCAGCAAAGACGAGGACTTTGTCTTTAGGCTTGGCCTTTGGCTCTCTTGGGAGGGCAATGCGTCCTTTGGGAATTGCCGAGCCCTTTGGCATCGCAGTCTTTACGGTAAGCTCATATGTAGCATTTGGGGAGCCAACTTCAACGGACTAGACGATGATGAGGGTTGGAATAGACATGGGTGCCAGAGAAATCATGGACGCACTCGCAGGACATGTATCGCATCCGCAAGAGTCATCTTCTCCGAGTCGTAGATACTCTTCCTTGCTCTTTTCTTTGACGTCCGAGGCTTGCGTGTTGAGCCCGCTACCTTCGATTGACGAGCGAGAAGCACATGACTCGTGGAGAGGCTACGAAGGGGTAATAGACACTACAACGGATTTAATCACAGTCATTGTAATATTCGTAGGGTACTCACGCGGTGTGGAATGTATACCGAAGAGACGGTTGAACGGGGCACACCAAGAAGGGATGTGAACATGATCGCGAGACGCGACACGTCGCGGACCGGATAGCTCAAACTCAAATCCGAGCATCGATGGTCTCGTCTCGTTTGACCTCGAGTCGGCCAAAATTTCCCCTTCGTATCTCAAGCGTCTCAGTACGACATTCTACTAGGCGCGAAACTACCACAGACCCCATCAAGGAAAACATACGCAAGGCGCTGTACCCTTCAAATGTAACCAACAAACCGTCTCCAACAGGCACATGGCGTCTCGACGTTGCCCGCGCAATCCAAATTGCCATTCCTTCCAAACAAGCCCACGAAACCATTGAACGCGCCTGGCTGTTATACCAGCGTCACCAGCGTTGGAAGCGGGAGGAAGAACTGGGCAGGAAATACGAGTGTATGAAGAAGGCGATGGACGAATTGGAGAAAATCGATCCCAAACGTTTCAGCGAGGCGAATCGACTAGAAGACCCGAGACAACGTGGAACGGCGGAGGTCAAGTTGGCAAAGACCCTCCGTGGGGCCGAGAAAAAGGTTCTAGAGTCACGGCTACCGGGGTTGTTCCCGAGGGAGTTGCGCGTGCCCACCGATACACCACCAAGAGATGGCTGGAAATATGATTGGACGCCAGGCATTCGCAGGTCTTGACGAGTAAGTGGACGTACTCCAATGCGAATTCGTGCCAGCACTTAGATTCTTATTCTAGTTCCCGGCTTCCAACATCCCGTACTGGATTCATCCTCCCATTTACGCATCTCTTCCAGGCGTAGTCGCGAAACCAGATTAATGTTGCATATTAATACAGACTGCCATCTGGGTGGTGTGAAATGAACAGACTCATACATGACTCGGATCCAATTACAAGCGGAATGTCATTAGGTCTCTGGACCGTCTCTGCCGGTGCTCGTCGACGATTTCCCTACAATGCCCCCATGCACTCGACCGAGAGCTCCCGTCCATCTATCTAGGGCTGTGTATCGCCGCCTCTCAAGACTTTGCCTATTGAAATGTTAGAAGTTAGAAGATATACGGCGCAGCCACCAAAAGGGAGCATACTGTTTGTCTAACTTTAGACGCATATTGACTTGATCGATCTTTCCATCTATCTTCCCCTCGAGAATGAGATCGATCAGCAATTCCTCCACCTCATTTGCATCCACGTTCAATTGCTACAGCATGGTGAGTAGCGCATTGTCCATCTATGCTAAGTCACACACCTTCGCAAGGAACGAGAGCTCGAGCCGAGTGTAAGGCTTGATAAGATCAATCAAATATTGAGTTCTAAGACTGCGAAGAAGGTCGCCAATGTGCGAGCGAATGAAGCTGTCGTCCATAATCGTAGAGCGATTATCTTAACAAGAGTAAATCATTCGTAGATAGGCCTATTCAAGCATCTAGGACATACCTCGAATGATCTTCTCGGCCGTGTGGACTTCACGCCGCTGATAGGCGTCGACAAGATCGGTCATTGCTTTGATTTGTGGGTCAGCCTTGTAGCTAATTTGCCAGGCTTAGTAAAAAAAAAAAAAGAATGGAAAAGAATACGAAACACACGGTTTTGTTTCCTGGCTATCAAAGGGATTGACCTCGCTTCCTGTGAGCATGTTCGCTAAGACAAGATACTTGAGTACTTGGATACGCTGAGGTAAGCCAGCCTCATCGTAATTGCGGAAGGATTCGAAAAAGTCCTCGCTTGCTCGATTCCATTGACCTACGAGGGTCCATCAAATCTGACCTCGGGCAGCGATGGGACTACCAACGTTCACCCATCCACATTTTCCCGCCACATTCCTTGATAATACCCATGATACGCGGATGCGGTATTGCGGAGCGAATGCTAGTTGATGCGTTGTAGATTTCCTAGAGGCTCACGACCTTGCCCCTCGTCCATCTTTGTGTAAGTGTAGACCACAGGCTTACCTTCAGCTTTTTATAGTTCTTCATTTCATTGTGCATTTGGATCTCCAATGCATAGATCTCGAGTAGCTGGGTCCCTTTTTGAGATTGATCGTCACTGCTCGCACTGGCTTCTGTCACGGCATAGAGCTCGCGAATTAACTGTGTATAATGAGGAAATAGGAGCGAACTCAAGGCATGCAGAAGCATAGGACATACCCTATACAATCGTGTATATTCTCTGCGGTCTAGCCAAAGCTTGGCCAGCTTCAGATTGGTTTTCGCAGATAATCGCTTATCACAGCATTCAGTATATGTGGAGACAGCGTACAGGTTGAATATCATACCTCATTTCTTGCCTCCTGAAGGGCGTCCTTTGTCGCTTGATAGAACTTTTCAAGCACTGTGACCTCGACTGGACCCCCTTTTCCACCACCCACATAATCCAGAATGCCGTTGATTGTCTTCTCGGCATAGTTACGGGTTACCGTTGACTTTGTGTATACCAAAAGGCGCGTGTAAGCTTTGAGGGCATCGTTTGGTCGGTGCAAAACAAGGAACAGTAATTTGGTCGACTGTTTGAGTGCTTTGAACCCCCTGGTAGCGATCATCTACTTGAGTTGGATAGTTACTGATATTTCGAAATAATATACCAATCACTCATCGGGTCATCTTGATCCACGATGGCGGCGAACTCCTTCAATGCTTGTTCAGGGGACTCCTCTTTCTTTGCTGTGATTTCTGAATGAGAGCAGCAAGAGAAAAAGAGCCAATTACAAACATTTGGCGGTGTAGTACAAGTTCTCAGCGTCTACACTCACAGAATCGTCGGCACCATCCCCATCTGAGTAGTCAAACCCGTAGTCCTGCCTTTTAATGGAGTGTGTGTGCCAAGCTATTGAGACAATGCACAAACCTCATCATCGCTTCCTTGCATATATTCGGCATCTTCGTCGTCCATGGTAGATTAGGATAGTTAACTTGAAGCAGTGTTTTGGTCAGGACGTGCGTTGTGCGGCTGTCGTGCGGGCGCAAGGATCGCGCAAGCCTGGCACGTGCTCCTCACGCGGTGCACCGCACGGGAGCAAATTGTCGGCCTCATAACTTTCGCATAACTTAAGGAGAGGGACAGCAAAGAGACCGCATGTGCCATCTGTTAGACTTTCTCTCATCGAGAATTCAGGTCATCTTTGCTCTCATCGACTGACTTTCCGCTGGCACAATCCCTACCTTCAATTATTAGTCAGCGTTGGTCCACCGATTCGATTCGACGATCCACTTGGTGTCCACTGGCACCACAGCTAGCATGGCAATGTCCATTCCGACTCTTACCTTGGTACATCATGCGATGGAGCCCCTCTCAACAACTGCGTTCACGTCAGAGCCCTCTGATGTGCCATCTCCCTCACAAGCCAGTAGCAGACCGCTGGAAGATGTCACGAGCTTGACATCATTCAATCCGTTCTCTGAAGAGGACGAGAACGACCAATCGTCTTATGCTCTCATGACCTCTCTTTTCTCCAAGGTGAAGAACACGTTCACCACTCCCTTGTCTTCAACCCCTTCCTCCTCTGCCGCCGGGGCCAGCGCTACAGGTCCTCCCAATTCTGTCCCTACCGAACGGAGACGCCCGCCAATCTCAGCTGTGCAGAGTAATTCCTCTAACGAATCCTCGCGTTCTTCTTCCGAGCGACCTTCATCTCTGACCGTCGTCCCATCTCATGTGGCGCCTCCGCTCATTTCCTTGACTCCCGTCGTATCTGAAGGACTCTCATTTAATATTGACTTTGACCTGCCTCTCTCCCGCGGAGTGTTCAATCGAATCAATCCATCCACATCTGATAGCCTGGATGGTGGCCTGTACGGAACAACCATTCCAGGGTTCTCAATCCCCGAAGATGCCAGAAGTATTAGGACGACCACGAGTGTCAAGCGCTCCGCGTCGGTGTCCAAAGTCATCCGGAGAATTAGAGGTGAAGGTACGCCCGCGTAGCGAACACACTCAAAATAAATATTTTACATCTTACAGGGTTGTCAAGAGATTACTGGATGGATGATAAGACATGCAAGGAATGCTACGATTGCAAGAGCGTTTTCACTGCCTGGCGACGGAAACACCACTGCCGAATATGTGGTTCGTCTGTGTCACTGCTGACATTACATGGCTCCAATTCACCCTGGCAGGTCAAATTTTTTGCTCTCGCTGTGCATCAAACATCATTAAGGGTTCTCGATTCGGCCACGACGGTATGATCCGCGTCTGCAACCTATGCTTAGAGAAGTTGGCGAGCGTAGACGACGATGACGACGATCGGCGATCTATCTCGAGCGCCGTTTCTCCGTTCGCAGCGCACCAGTTTGGGAATGACTCCTCGGCCACGGGTCTCGCGGGACACTCACAATCGCCATTTGCAGCATCTCAGTTGTTTGGTCGCAAAGAAGAACCGTTTAATTTGTTCTCCATCGCCGAGACAAGAAGACATATTTCCGCGTCGGATGAGGGCAGCTTCGCGTCCAGACCATTGACACCACTAAGTCACAATTTGGAGGATTTTTTGGGACCACATGAGTCTAGACCTATTGCTCCTTTCCGGCGCGGCCTCGTGGATGACGATAAGGACCTCAGCATCATTACGGATGTCTTCCCTCGGGATAGCCCCGCAGCGGGTTCTGGGACGAAAACACCACTCGACTTTCCATCAACTATTCCCATTCCCAGTGGTGCTATGAGCACCATACAATTCCCATTGAGCTCACCAGAGCGTCAACCCGACAGTCCAAGGCCGCAGAGCATGCCGCGATCTCGCTACGATTCCTATGCTGATTTTGATTCTTCTACACCGTTCATTCGAAGTCGGGTCCAAAGCCGGCTCACAGACTTGATGGCTGGAGAGCCCGGATGGCGCACTAGACGCGAAAGCACTGCGTGCGTTCCCACCGAATATCCTCCCTTTCTCGAAGCTAGAGCTAGATCGTGGTTTCCAGATACGCCCAGGACCTGAACCTGGTTTCCATGTCCCATCTGCAATTGATGCTCCGGCAGATGCTTACAAAGGAAAATATTCCCAATGTACTGGAGTGGGAAGACACGCTTTTGAAGTTAGCCCTAAGGATCGCCCGGGAGCTAACATTCACTGCCTATCCTCACCGCCAAGGACCGGATATGGACGTTCGGCGCTACGTCAAAATCAAGAAAATACCCGGAGGTGCCCCCAAAGACTCTGAATACGTAGACGGCGCTGTGATCACGAAGAACGTCTCCCACAAGAGCATGACACGATTACAGCGACATCCTAGAGTCATGTTAGTGACGTTTCCATTGGAATTCAGTCGCGTCGAGGGCCAGTACATACCCTTTGGTCAAATAGTCCGCCAGGAGAAGGAGTACATGGGTAATCTCGTCAGCCGCATTGCAGCCTATTGTCCGCACGTAGTCCTGGCCGAGAAGTCCGTTTCAAGATTGGCTCTCGATGCACTCGCAGAGCAAGGGATTGCCGTCGCGCGGTCCGTTAAACCATCCGCCATACAATTTGTCGCACGCATGACTCAAGCAGACGTCTTTTCCTCGATGGACAAACTCGCCCTGGAACCTCGTCTTGGTCACTGTGCACGCTTCTGTGTCCAGACATTCGACCATCCTCTGATTCCAGGTCGCCGAAAGACATATATGCGGTTTGAGGGATGTACCCGCGAGATGGGATGCACGATTGTCTTAAGAGGAGGTGATCAAGAAACACTGCGGCGCATTAAGCACGTAACTCGATTCTTGACGTTCGTTGTTCGCAGTCTGAAGCTCGAGACCCACCTTTGGAAGGATTTTGTCATCGCTGTACCGGGTCTTCCTTCAGATGCAGTGCCCTCTGACCACACGTGTTATTCTGGTGACAATGTATCCTCGGAGTCAACTCCCATGGACAATCGTACCACGGAGGCTGATCTACCTGACGACGATGCTGAACAACTACATCTTTCGCGTCGTATTCAAAAATCTCTGGATCCGTACCTCACCACGTTCATCTCCGTATCGGCGACCCTCCGTTTTTCGCCCCCGTATGCTTTGCATCGCATGAAAGAATTGGATGACGAGCTCATACGTGCCAGGCAAGCATGGGAAGATGAAGTCGTCAGGCGCGAGGAGAAACAACCCCCGACACCAATTCAGAAGCCTACTCTTATTCCTAAGCCCGCCGATAACGACAATGTCAGAGCTCAAATTGAGTCTCTATCTGGCCCGGATCTCATCACGACACCTTCGTTCGGTGAAACATCGTCTACTGAGGATGTGCCTGGGTACTTTGACTACAAACCGAGCGTTGCCTCTTCCCAAATGCCACCAGCTGCTCGAACACCTTTTGAAGAGCCTTTGGTACTCAAGACGGCAGAAGATATCGCTTTGGAGAGTCGATACAACCTCATAAAATGGCAACACCAAGGACAACAACGTGTATGGGAATGGTACCTGCGGAAGAATGCGGATGACTTCGTCGTGGAAAAATATCAATGGATCAGCGTGCGAGAGTACACCCTCCCGCTTGAGGAGTATGGTCGTCATGCTGCTTGTTTTCCGCCGTCGCTCCGTTACATCACGTATTACGGAGAAAACGATTGCACACTGGGCCAATTCATCGAGTCGTCCATAGCGGATACCCTATCCTGGTCACTAAATCCCAAACAACCGGTTTGCACAGGTAAAGGATGCAATCAACCACTGGCACGGCACTGCAAGATATACGTTCATAACGAGACCAAAATCTTTGTGGCAGTCGAGCAATGGGACGGTCAGATTATTGGTCTCGGTCCAACGCCGGAACTCACCACGACATGGAGTGCCTGTCGTATCTGCGGCTCAGCCACCCCATTCATTCCTGTTTCCGAAGAGATGCAGCGGTACTCATTTGCAAAATTCTTAGAACTTCATTTTTATCCGGCCGACGTGCAAGTGGTTCAGGGCGCAGGGTGTGAACATAACATTTATCGGCATCACATCCGCTATTTCGCCAAGCGTGGAATGACCGTTCGGTTCCAGGCCGACCCAATCACACTTCAAGAGATTGTATTCCCTCCAATGCGTATCCGGGTTCGTCCAGAGACTCAACTGAGCCTCAAGAATGCCGATTACGAACGATTAATGAATCGTAATTTGGGCTGGTATGCGGCTCTGGTCCACGACTTGAATCTAACCCGGATGGACGCAGCGACAGGGGACGAGGAAATCGATGCGAAGCTCACCGCTGACCTTAACCAACTTATCCATAGAGCCGAGTCGGAGAAAGCCGAGGTTATTCGTATGGTGAACGAGATATACCGTCAATCGTTACCTACGGACACACTTGCTCTCAACCAAGTACGGTCTTACCTCCAGGACAAGATTGTCGCCTGGCAAGCAGACTTTGATAAATTGCCAAAGCCTAAAGGAGTGCGCGCCGATAAAAGTGGAAGACGAGCATCATCTAGGTTCGGAACGATCTGGCCCGGAAGGTTTGATCTGGCTGGAACGTACGATAATGCGATTACCTCGGCTGGCCTTTCAGAGGCAGAAGAAGCAACTCCCACCACTGGATCGCGACGAGTGACAAGAGATTCATTCGTATCTACATCGGATGCATCGGAGACTGAAGAAACCACAGGGAAGAATGTGTCCAATGGAGCGCAGGGATCTGAGAAGGCCAAGGAGCTTGTTACCGAGCCTCCGGGATCTTTTGAGCCTGCGCCTTTGACAAAGTCAGACCCTGACAGTGATTCCACCATTGGAGTTTCCAAGGCTGGAACAGTTACTACAAGTGGTGCCCCTGAGCCCTCTACTCCAGTTAGTGTGTTGACTTGAGAGCGTCGGTTGAGACATGACACTGTTTTATCCAGGATGCTCGGTCCTCGGATCGCAATCCCTTCCCCGACGTGGTGCCCAGTTCGAGGCTTCCAAGACGCCAAGTTAGACACCCAAGTGTGGCAGAATTGGTGAAAAAGTACTCAGAGTACTTACCGCCACAGGGCGTTGAAGAATTAGCGAAGACGGCTCTATCCCCTCACCTCGACACAGCGGAGAGTGAGCAAGAATCTGCAACTCGCTGGCCGAAGCCTCCGTCAAGCAAGAACAGGCTGAAACGATCCTTGGCAAGAAGACCTTCCACGTCCGATTTTGAATCTAGTTATGCGGCGAACGTCGCTCCTAGGTATCTAACCCATAGCCGAAGACAAGCGCGACAGCCTTCACTATCTAGCCGAATCCCTGGACCAGTTACCTCGTCTAACTACACCTCTCGTCAGCAATCTCCTGAAAAACCTCTCCTATCTGCCGATTCAGATGCTACAACTAAACACAGCCTGCAGGGCAAGGGGTTGGTCCCAAGCGTTGTGGGAAGAAGTGCTATCCCAAGACAAGGCCGTAATTTGGGGAAAGACAGGGCACAACCACGTGCTGTTTCCGGTACCGTAGGCAAGGGTCTCGCGGCGCGTCGTGGTGTGCTCCCTCCTGGGAGCAGGGTTTCCAGTATTGCCAGACACTTTGAACGCATCAGCAAAGATAACGACCGTGCCAATCGCCGATATGCAGTCATTCGCGGTCGGCGCGCCCGCCCCGTTGCTTCATCTCTAGCCACGGTTGAAGTATTAGACAGCGTAAAAGATGCCATACAGGATGAATCAGAGAGTTCTGACTCGAGCGAGGCGGACGATGAAGGTGGCGACGAGGAGGACACGCACAAATCACCGGATAAGGATAAAACATCTCCTAAGGCAACCGGGACCGTTCCGGCGCAAGGAACAGATGAGCCAAAAGATACTATACCAGCTCAGCCACCTGAGCCCAACGCCTCGCCAAGTCCAGGAAACAGTCAAGGAGTGTCCTCGGAGTCACCCCTGACTTCACGGAGGAGTACCCTGACTTCAGGGCCATCATCTCCATCTCTCTCGTCCTCTGTAGATCCGAGGGTTCCCATCCCTTCGCCTCTCTACGACCTCGACTATGGTGCCCCAGGTCATGAACGCCCCTCTTTCCTCAAAGCCCTGTCCGGTTTCTGGCCCCAGAACATACCTCATCGTAGTGATGAACCGGACGACCCCATCAGGGATCCCGAACATATCTTCAGAGATTCCTCGATGGTAGTGCGCACGGATGAACCTACTTCCATCATCGCTCTCGCATTGAGGTAAGCCATAATAATAATAATTGTAATGTCCTCTAACGAATCCCATTCCACGACAGTTCTCTGCAGTATCGTGAAATGCTCGCCAGGTCGCGGGCTGAGAAGCGCCAATCGAGAGAACCACGACTGACGGAAATTAGTGAGGTCTTCATGCCAGATGACCGTTCTGTTGCAGGATCGACCTCTACTTGGGGAGTTGTTCACCTCGATGCATCCGAAAATGGCGATCCTACGGATGAGTTAAGAGCCCCATCATCTAAGCTTCCGTGGGCCATCAGTACGTTTCACGATTATTACACCTCCCTCACAAGCTGACAATACCACAGCCTTCGAGAGCGGCGGGCTAACAATTAGCTGTACTGTCCTATACCCTGAACAATTCGACGCTCTACGCCGAACGTATGATTGTGAAAAGAGCATGATTGAGTCTCTGGCTCGCTGTGTCAAATGGAATGCGAGTGGTGGCAAATCAGGATCTGCGTTCTTGAAAACACTGGGTAATGAAAAAAAACATTGCACTCAAGGTCTTTGCTCACTTGAGACTTTTCCTCCAGACGACCGTTTCATCGCGAAGGAAATGTCCAGGACAGAGTTTCAAACAATGGAATCATTCGCACCAGCTTACTTTGCGTACATGTCTTCCGCCGTCTCTGCAAACGTTAGTCTGCTTAGCTTGCCATTTGCTCTCGCTGATTAAAACAATGCAGCGTCCGACACTTCTTGCGAAAGTGTTTGGTTGCTATAAGATTTCATTCAAGAAATCCGCCAAGGATAAACCCAACGGTAGATGGAAGTCTACACAGATGAATCTCATCGTAATGGAAAACTTATTCTATGACCGCCGATTTTCTAAGGTACGCAAAGTTGGATTCCGTGCTTTAGAAGGTTTTACTGAACTCTGGTCCAAGATATATGATTTGAAAGGTTCCACCCGTAACAGACACGTGAAATCAACTGGCAGGGAGAACGAAGTCTTACTGGATGAGAATCTTGTTCAGAGTAAGTCTAAAAAAGCCGATGTCATACTATATCCCACTCACCTGGCACACAAACGCACAGCCGCTCATTTAGCGCCATTCTATTTACGTGAACATTCCAAGCGTATCCTACGGGGAGCATTATATAATGACAGCAAGTTCCTGTCGGACATCAACGTAATGGATTATTCGTTAGTGATTGGTGTCGATAGTCAGAAGAATGAGCTGGTTGTGGGTATTGTCGGTAAGTAAGAATCTCACAACATCGTAACACACTCTAACATCCATCAGATTACGTCCGCACGTACACCTTGGACAAGAAACTGGAGACTTGGGTCAAGGAGTCTGGGTTCCTTGGTGGCGCAGGCAGGGGTGAGCCCACAGTAGTTACCCCGAAATTATATCGTCAGCGATTCGTCAGCGCTATGGAGCGCTATTTTCCACTGGTAACCCCATCCTTCCTGACCTTCCGCCACGCTGAACTTTAATCTAATCGTACTCTTTTAGGTTCCCGATCGATGGATGAAGCAAAAAGATGCCCCCGAAGATGAGGGAAATATCTTACTGGATCTCTGGCCAGACTGGTGATCAGATTAGCTATCATTGTTTTGCCCTTCGTCACAGCTATCATTTCAGCCTCATGTCATCGTACAAATATTCTATAGTTGTCTATACCCAAACTAGTCATGATACCTAACGTCGATTAAAGACCACCAGTGACGATTGCCCTTAGTGTGCAAATCATAAATAAGTAACTTGTGCACCTTTTCGTGCAAGTATCTGCGATTGTTGCTTGACGGCAGCGGAAAACTGCTCCTTTTTCTCTTTCTTCTCAATACGACGTGCTTGCCTTTCCGCCTTCACTGCACGTTTGCGCTCCTTTTTTTCCTCTGCAGACTCGTCACGTCGTCGTGCTAGAACGCGGGGAACTACAGTAAGGTTCGCTTGCCGAGATATTGATCAAATCAAGACGCACCCGCAGCCTTCTGTCCTGGTAAAGATGGGGTAACATTTGCTCTTAAGACGGAGTTGCTTTCAGTGAGGGGTATTCCCATCTTTGGATCCAATCGTATCTTTGACACCTTCGGTTTTTCGCGAGCCTTGATCAACCGCGGGTGGTTTTCAAGGTTCGTGTACGTTGCTTTGGGAAACGATAAGAGACTGCTTGCCCCGAGTGTAATGCGACTTACTCAGAACCGTCTCCACGTCCCAACGTTGTGGCCTCTCGTTCTCGATCATAGCGTAGATGTCATCATCTTTTCCCTCTTGGTCAGAATCCTGGACCGTCATACGCCCACCGCGGCCCATTGCAAGGCGCAGTGATTGCAATTTCTCGGGGCCTGAACCAGGAAGTGATGGTTTCATCTTGCCACCAGACACCTCATAATTGTGTAGAAAGTCGTCCATGAGAGATTCGAAATCTTCTCGCGATGTGATGAGCTCCGGTGCCGAGTCAGAATCATCCGAATTCGGAGGCTCGTCTTCGCTCCCTTCACTTTCGATATACTCCTTCTCAATCTACAAGTTGCATCAGCACATAGGTTTGCTGAATCCCGATGCGTCCGAGGTCTCCTGTCGTCTGCGTCTGTTTCCTGCGGCCGAGAACTCTGGCATCTGACCAACGATATCCGCTTCCTCCGACTCGCAATCAGAAAGTGGAATATCCGCTGCTTTGCGACCTTGCTGCGTCTTTTTAAAAGCGGCGAACCTAGCTAGCCACCCTGTTTCGTCTCCATCACCTTCTTCGTACACCCCGTCGACATCGTTGCCATCGCCAGGCAAACCGTCTTCCCTGAATTCATACTCAAACGGCTCGTTCGCATCACGTTCGCCGTCCTTGATGAGTTCACTGAAAAAATCGTCATCCAGATCATCGTCCAAATACGCGTCATCTTCCAAGGCTCCCAAAATTTGTCTCAGATGGGGGTCCATGTCTGGTTGTAGTCCAGATATTGAACTCTGGACAGCTGCCTGGCTCTCAAAATCGCGGGGAAGCTCGGAGGCCGAGGGGAGGGCTTCTGGGGGTAGGTCGTGGAGGGATATGGGTAAATCGCTGGTCTTTTTTGAGGTGGTCCGCTTCTTTGGTCCTTCAACCAATACAGACTCAAAGCCATCTTCTCTCTTCCCCACAGGTCGCAGATGTTGCATGTAGTCGTACTCTGTATCATCAAAATAGACTCCGTGGAGCGAGGCTTCACCAACGTTAGACTGCCCAAACGAGAGCGCGAGGTCTGATGGGGAAAGAGATTTCTCCAAATCTGCTCTCGACTTGCCCTGCTGGTAAGAGGTTACTATTTGTGAAAGACGGCCGTTTGAAGACAATGACCTTTCTCGCATCGCGAACAACTGGCTTGAGGACATGTTGACTTGCATCGGGGTCATTTATAAGAGGATCCCTTTGTGAGCGATGGACCAGCTGAAAGTGCTGAGTACCTGGCTGTCTGAAGATTGACTTTGATGGCATATCGGGAGAGAGAAGTGCACGTGATCACGGCGACGGCGTGACGTTCCCGTTCACCCTCGTTGGCACCGACAAGCACCTTATGCATCGTGAAGACTTACGTCGAGGCTTCTCAATATACGTACTACTCCTCATATCCCCTTTTCTCTCTTAGCTTACCCTCCTTTGTCTCTACTAGCCATCAGAATGTCGTTCTGGAAATCGACTTTGCCGGCGCACTCTGGGTAATGCTTTCCCCTGTCGTCGACTTATTTCTTCTCTAAATCTCCCCCAGGGCTACACGGACATACTTATCGTTCCAAATGACAAGACCCTCCGAACCATCTATCTTCATTGTCGTCAATGCAGTACGTCGAACATGGATGGCGCCGCTGTTATTTCCACCTGACGCGTCGCCGTAGCCGTTCACAGCGTGACGGTTGCGTCTCATCGTGCAGAATTTGTGCAATATGACCCTCTGGAGAATCTGGCAATTTCAAGCCCCCAAGACGTGCACACACATCCCGAATTGAAGCGAAAACTGTACTCGGCCTTAGCTGAGGCCGACGAAGGCGAACTATCAATCGCAATTCCGAAGGACGTGCCACTGAAAGCGTCTGGAAACTTTCATGCCGGTATCACCGCCAGTGAGGGTAATAACCCACCCTTCGTCGTCAGAACTGCTACTGATTGGTCCTAGCCGCTACACCGGAGCCACAGACCCCTGGAGCATCCACCCTTCCTACCCTCGAGTTTGCGCCCCTCACTGTCCACATCGAGTATAGTTTACGCAACCCTGCCGATGGACTGGCATTCGTTCGACCCTCTGAAGCGTATCCTTATGTACGTGAGGGCTCCTTGCATTATTATACTTTATTAATTGGCCGCAGCGTGTACCCCACGTATTCACAACACCGTCTTCTCCGGATGCAGCGCGTTGCTGGGTCCCGTGCATCGACAGCCTCTGGGAGCGGTGTACCTGGGACTTTGAGTTTGTGGTTCCGCGCAGTCTCGAGGATTCCCCAACTGCCCTGGATGAAGACGCTCAAAGTGAACACCCAACTTTAGTGATATGTAGCGGAGAACTCGTTGAGCAGGTACTGTAACACACTACGCTCACTTGATGACCACTTAGTCCTGCCAAACCAAAAGGTGGCCCACCCATATAACTCCAACAAAACCATCTTCACCTTTTCGCAAGCCACACCCACCTCGGTACAACACATCGGGTTTGCAGCTGGTCCATTTCACGTGCTGCCCATCTCTGCCGGTGATGCGGCTGGGGACGACCTGGGCAATTCCTTGCAACCATTGATGCATGCCTTCTGTTTACCCGGACGCGAGACTCAACTTGCCGCTTCTGTCCCTTTCGTCCGGCAAGCTATGACCTTCTTCACAACAGAGTTTGGGTCTTATCCATTTGGGTCGCACAAGTTCGTGTTCGTGGATGAACTTTCAGCGCTCCGTTCCGATGCTTCCGGTTTGACAATCGTCTCGGTGGACCTTCTGCATAGTGAGGACGCTATCGACCAAGTCTATGAAACTAGACAATCCTTGAGTCATGCATTGGCTTGCCAATGGGTTGGGATCAATATCCTTCCAAAAACTTGGTCAGATTTGTGGCTTGTTAACGGGCTGGGTTTATACATTTCCGGACTATTTCTGCGCAAACTTTTGGGAAATAACGAGTATCGTTTCCGCCTCAAGAAGGATATGGAGCGAGTGGTTGAATGGGACCAAGGCGCAATGCCGCCCGTATGTCAACCTCAGATACAAGACCCTCCCGATGCTGCAGTCCTTCCGTTTGTCAACCTCAAATCACCCCTTGTTCTCCATATCTTGGATCGTCGTTTGTGCAAGTCTGGCACGTCATTGGGATTGTCGCGTGTCCTTCCCAAGCTTTTCCTTTCCGCCATCTCGGGAGAGCTGCAACACAACATATTATCGACATCCCACTTTCTTAGGACATGCAGGAAAGTCAGTGGCGCCGATCTCACATCGTTCACGGACCAGTGGGTCTACGGCAGTGGCTGCCCTACATTCGGTTTCTCGGCCAGTTTCAACAGGAAAAAAATGGCTGTAGAGATTACGATGCGCCAAGATGCACCAGCTTGGAAAGGCTACGAGCATGATGAAGTTCGTAGGACCCTTCTCAACCCAGTACCATTCTTCGAAGTGAGATTCCACCCCACTCCCACCTTCCGGATTACTCAAGAGTCGGTTTCTTCTAGGGTCAAATGACTATTCGAATCCATGAGGCCGATGGGACGCCATATGAACACGTCCTCGCACTAAGCGTTATCTAGCTCGCCAAGCTGCCGCACAAGCTGCGGCGGAGGGGGATGCGGAGGCCGCAGAAGCCATGGGTATGGTTGATATGGGCTTTGGGCTGGAAATCTGGGAGAAAGAGAAAGAGCGGGAAAACTGGAAAGTAGCCGACTGGACTGAAGATGACGAACAAGTCATGAGCGGGGCAACCTACGAATGGATACGAATGGATGCAGACTTCGAGTGGATTGCGACCATTGAATTTACGCAACCCGATTTCATGTGGGTCTCACAATTACAGAGAGATAGGGATGTCGTCGCACAACTCGAGGTATTGCATAGTACTTGTTCCGGTTACTGTTTTGATTCACTCGAACTCTTCAGGCACTCAGAGCATTGTCAAAGATGCCGAATGCTATTGTCTCGAGCACATTTACAAAGACCGTGTTGGTAACAAACTACTTCTACAGGATACGCTGCGAAGCTGCCCAGGCACTTGTCACGGTGTGTACCACCATCTCGTCAGGGAGTTTATTTGCTTATCCCAGCCCAGTGTGCCTATCAACAACTTGATTTTCTTGGCCTGTTTCATCTATTTAAGCTCTTTCTGCGTTACTGTTATGATCCGGATGATCCTCAGCAAGACCTCTTCACTCACTCGTATGTACCAAGGCCAAACGACTTCTCGGATATTGCAGAGTACTTCGTGCGGAGAGTGAGCACTTCAGACTATATACAACTTTGACACCACTGATCCCTCTACTAAGGCAATTGTTAAAGTCACCTCGCAGGTTAGATTCGCAAATGGCAAATGTCCAACAATTATCCGGCAATTCCTAATAGATCAGTTAAAATACAATGACAACACCGCTAATTCAGTGCGCCTTCCGCCACAACACTTGGAGCAATATGCTAACTGTTCTCAGTACACGGATGCGTTCTATATTTGCACCATAATATCTGCTCTGGCGTGCGCAAGTGTCTCTACCGTCCCACCCGAGCGTGGCGAGCTATTCCCAACGGAGGTTAAGAATGACCAAACTTCCGAGGAAGCCAACCTCTTGAAACAATCCTTATCCGAGGTGGATAGATATCGCAGCATGGACAGACTTATTCCCTCGCCCCATAACGTTGTGACGATAGCGACGCTAGAGGTGAGCTTGACCTTTTTTGGTCTCGCACTTTGGACTGAACTCTAGATCAGTTTCGCTTTATATTGAGTGTCACAGGGTTGATCCCAAATGACCCTCGTGTATACTTCCCACTCACGCGGTAGCTAACATTCACATTCCTAAGATGCAATGTTGTCTTATTTTTTTCTCAGCGAGGGTAATTACACACAAGTCCGTGTAGCGGCTTTTGATGCGCTGTTCCTCACCAAGTGGTACACTCCTAAAATCATGCGTTATATTCTGGCCGTTGCCGCGGGTGATTCCTCTCGTACAGTACGCCGTCACGTGGCACGTAACGCTTGCCAGTCTCTTGCGCTGCTGGTATCTATGGGCGAGCTGAAAAATTCTGCCAAAGAATCAGAGTCGCTCCTCATTGAAGAGGACGGGTCGGCTCAGGACAAAACCAAGGAGACGAAGAAGAGTGAAGTGGACTCTCTTGTCAGAACCCTCAGGAAGGATAAGGAAGTAGGTAAGAATGAGATGATTAGGGAGTTTCTCGTACCTATTGCACTGTAAGTCGGCCCTTTCCAGCCTTTTGATAGTTATTTTTACTCATATGGTTCAGTGCACCCGATATCGATCAGGATGTTCGGTGGTCTATCATCAAATTGGCAGATGTCCTTGTTCGTGGTGCTGAAGAGGCTCCTCCAAAACTCTCTATCCACCTACCACCCCCTACACCCGTCACCGAGATACCCCCTCCCCTACCTCTTGTCAAGATCCCCGTTCCGCCGAAGCCGTCGCGAGCCGTTAAATCTGGTGGTCCAAGGAATACACCTGTGTCTACCCCAGTCACACCGAAGATCCGTCTTGTTCCCACTGCACATGTTGAGGCTGCTGGTACACCAATCACTGGGCAGCCCGCCGTTACTAAACAAGGGTCCACGGCTAAGACCCCTGCCGGAACGAAGTTAAAGGTAAAAACAAAAAGTAAAGAAGCGAAGGCCGTAGCGAAAGCACAAAGCGGTGGAATGACATTCTTTGATCTCAAAGCGTGTCGAACAGCCTTGCAGAAGCTGAAGTCTAGTAAACACTCCAATTTGTTTCTGCAACCCGTTGATCCAGTCAGAGATCGTGCTCCTAAGTATGCTTGGACGTGCTATCGGTTCCACGCTTAGACTGATGGCCGTGACAGCTATTTTGAAATCATCAAAAACCCGATGGACATCAGCGCTATGAATGCGAAACTCGAGGCCGGGATGTACAAGGAACGCTTTGGGTTTGAAGCAGACTTTCATCTCATGATCCGCAACGCAAAGACCTACAACATGCCTGGTACCTTTGCATACAACGAGACCCTTGCTCTGGAATCTGTCTTCGATAAAAGTATTCCCCATCTGTTCGCCCGGTAATGTCTCGTTTACATCATTTTAATAGGCTGGGCACGCATCAATAATACCATCGACATGAAGTCCGCAAATCAACCCAAACATATGCCTCCTCCCCCAGTTCCAATTCAGGCAAAGACGGTGGCGGCACCCACCAAGCCACCAGCCACGCCCGTAGCATCTACTGGCGCCACAACACCTACACCAACTCTGAAACTGAAAATCGGTGGAAACCTCGCCGCACGCGCCACACCCCCTGCACCCTCCGACAACACAACTACTCCAAGGACTGTTATTTCTGTAAAGTCCAAAGGACGGAAACCTAAGCCGGCAGATACACCACCTGCACCGGTGGTGGACGATGGCTCCTTTGACCTATTGGAAGAGGTGATCGCCATCGAGAAGGAGAAAGAAAGACAAGTTGTTTCAAAGAAGCAGCGTCAATCTACGGCCGGATTGGAGGCCGTTACCCCTGTGAAAAGGAAGAAAGACTTGTTGGAGGAGTTAGAGGAAGATGAAGAGATCCTGGCTCTGGCTTCCCCTAGCAAGAAACCCAGCCGGAGTCCGCAACCAAGCTCTATAGAGAAAGAGGTGCGCGCAGCATCTCCCGCAAAGGTCCCCGGGTCGATCAATGTCAAAAGACCCTCAATTTCCGTCTCGGAGCCTGCTGTGAATTCAGAAGTCAAGCCTCCTGCAGAAAGTCGTCAGTCACCGTTGAAGGGTAAGGAGAAGGAAGGATCGTCTCCAGCACCAACTAGACTTTCTGCCGCCACAGAGGCACCCATCAACAAGGCCAAAGCTCGTGAAGTACTGAAAAACCTATTGAAATTGCCAGAAGCCGCTATATTTTCAAGGCCTGTGGACCCAATACAAGATGGCTGTCCAACGTACTCCTTCCTCACTCATATGTTGGCACCAACTAATTCAATGCTATCTGCAGGTACTTTGACGAGATTAAGAACCCTATGGACTTTGGCACGATGATGCAGAACCTCAACTCGAGCAAATACTCTACGATGGAGGAGGTTTATCAAGATACTGAATTGGTTTTCAGCAACTGTCGGCTCTTCAACCCGCCGACGACGTACCCTGTTCAGTGCGCAGACGTAGTGGAGCGTGTTTTCAAGAAGGAATGGGCCAGAGTTGCGGAAAAGAAGATGCCATGGACCGAGAAGCGAAGCCTGCAGTCCATGATGACTGCTCTCGTGAAAGACCCTTTGTAGGTTTTCCTTCAGTAACATAGTTCCACCCCTTTGACTTTTGACCCATTTTAAGGTCCTTTGTTTTTCGAGAACCCGTAGACCCAATTGCTCTCGGGATTCCACAGTATCACGAGATAATCCCTCGCAAGGACGCACGAGACCTTAGGGTGATACGGCAAAAGTTGGATGCAGACAAGTACGAAACGCCTGAGGGTTGGGAAACCGATATAGACTTGATGACCCGTAATGCCATCCACTTCAATGGTGAGGAATCTGAAGTGGGTCAAATTGCCGTGGCATTCAGGAATCGGATCAAGGAGCTGCGGGCACAACAGGGTTCGAAGAAACGGAGGGATAGTGAAAGGCCTGGGGATCAGCAGCAGCAGCAGCCTGCGACAAAGAAAGCTAAGTTGAGTTGACGTAATTTCGGTGTATTTTTGTACGTACGCTGCCGTATCTAAGTACCATTATCATATCAGAGCCAACAGCGGCCTGACCTGAGTCTCTCATCATATCCGAACCACCCTCAGCATGAACTGCCCATTTTTCCCATTTTATTTAACATGAAGGGTTCTTTGGAGTGGGACGTCCAGGCTTTCGTCTAAAATTGGTTTGTCATCGTTCAAACTTTACAACTGACAACGGAGTGATGTCCCTGAACAATACAATAGACAAAGATTTTGACACATGGCGACAGGTGACAAATAGATTCTCGGAGGGAATAATTACGCCCAGATAAGGCCATGACTGTATGCGCGTCATCTATTCCGGGACATCGATGGATAGGAACACAAATATTAGATCAGAACTATCTAGTGGCGCACGACGTTTCCATCCGAACACGCGGCCGAAATCAGCGAACGGCCTTTGATATCAGGCTCCTAGTCCCCAGTCCCGTTGAGAACCATATGGTAGGGATCCTTTTAGATCTGGTTCCTTTGTACACGCATTCGAACGCCTGTTATCTCGTACCAACTGGTGCAAGAATACACCATTGTCAGACACGCGATCTAGGCCCAGACTGACAGAGTCGATACCCCAACTAAAACGGCGGTCCTGCTGCAACCCTATTTTCGCTACCTCGACCAGGGAGTCTCTCTAACCCCTCAAGGACGAAGTGACTGATCGCCCTGGCCATACTTTCGCTAAGCATCGGGTCACTTTGTCACAGAAATTGAACTTTGATGCTGTCCTTATGGAAGCCGCCGTTTGCATATCCATCATTCAGTCTCGTCGATCCTATTCTGTGCGTCAACGCGTCAAATATCGATCATGCATCCGTGCCAGTGGGTTTGACTCTCGAACCCATACCGCCAAACGTTCTATATGGCGGAGGCTCCTTGTATATGGACAAGGTATTGAGAGGTGAATTAAAATGCCGACATGTTTTGGATGAAGATGAGTGCGTAGTTGCTAGCGCACTCATTTTCATCCAAACAATGCCAGTGAACTGTATACCTTGACAGTCTTCTCAGGGAGTATCTCGGCTAGGTGTTGCTCATCCGCAGCCTGTCCTGTCCGAAGTAAATTCTTGCATGAACGCAAGACTAGGTAGAGATGGAGCTTGCAGTACTGCCATATCCACCTTGGGTGACTCCGAGCCAAGCAAAGCCGTCGTTGACATCGGCAACCAAACATGAGATGTTTAACTACTTCTGGTCCGTCCCATAGTCTGGATCCGTCGGAGCCTTGGAACATACATGATCACTGGGGCATTGACCAAGGTCAGTCCTAAATGTGACTTATGCTGAATTCGGCTTCACCGCTGACACACCGGACAATGGTGAGACCTGAAAGGGATAAAACAGCGGGTCCTACATTGCTATAGCACCTTTCGTTGTTCATACAAGGTCCCACTCACGAAGCACTCATTCCCCTGGGAACTCAGAAATGAACATGACAAGACACGCTTTAGCGAGGTGGCAAGCTTCTCGCTACCAACAAAGAGGAACAAAGGTTCGCTAGTTAGTTTGTACTGCATTGTACCAAACATCTGAACGCTACCCTGACGTTTTCAGGCTCAGGATACTGTACGTCGAAACGTCCCTTAAAGAGGAAGCAGTTGTAACTTAAGATTAGACGAGCTAAAAATAAAGGAATGGAGTAAACGGCAATCTCGGCCGTAGCATGCGAGCGCCGAATAAAAGGGTTACAGAACTATATGTCAAGTTTTCTATGGCCGAAATATCTCGTACAATGGAAGCGACTAGTCCGAGCGCTCTGAACTCGACTCGGAAGATCAATCATACCGACTTATCCGCACGAATATACTGTATGGGAATATGTTAAGGCTGATGAGCGGTGAATCAGAAAGTCTTGGCCGCCGCGAGTGGATACTGCTGTGGAGAGGTTTGAAACCCCACAGCCAGCGGCGCTGATATGAGAGCCATTATGAAGAGATCTGCTGGTAATGGTTCTTCGTGACAACAACAGTACCCAGGCGCAAACTGCGCCGATCCCATTGACACAAGGAACGAAGGAACGTCGACGGAATTTACGGAGCTTGCTTTAGACCCGGCCAGGCAACGAGTATCAACACTCTAGGGAAGATCAGGAATACGATGGCGACAAAGGCTCTCGCTGCTGCGGTGGCGATGGTCTGCTGCGGCCAATACAAATAAAGTGTTATGTGATAAAATATGCGCGCTTTGGTGGCGGATTGCGAAAGCAGGTTTCACACAGACAACCTCTTTGAAGGTTCTGAGGGAGAGGGCTCTAGCCCAATGTATGGTGATCCATGCCAGTAGCTATGGGCCCACTTTTGCGACAGGGTGTACCAGGGGTCCAATTCCAAAGAGAGATACTTGGCACACTGGTACAACGTGGTAACTGAAGGGGGCAAGACCAACGCCAACCAGGCTGTGCAGATGCAGCGCAGCAGGTGTAGTAGTAGGCGGCGTCCATCAGACAAAAGACATCAGAGGGTCTGTCTGACAGTTAGCGAGAGGGCCTGGCCGAGGCGCGACTCGGTCGGAGCGCTGGACAACAAACAAACATGCCCCCCCCCACATCCCCAAAGAGACAGTGAAGGGGATCACCTGGCAGACCCATAAAAAGCAGAAAAAGAACAAGACAAATAGCTCAAATAGCTAGCTCCGCGTCAAGTGAGCGTGTGCGGGGTTTTTTTTCGACTAGACCATCTATGTATGTAAAAGCGGGGTGGGTGCAAGTGGGTGGGGGGCGCCACTGCCATCTGCCATGCCATGCACAAACGGGCAAATCCGGAGTCAATTTGCCGAAAAGCGAAGCGTGGAACGCCAGCCGGCGGACGATTGGCGCTCGGACCCCACGGCGGACTGGACTGGGGTAGAGTCCGCGTCCAGTTTAACGCCAAGGCGTAAAGTCGTACACATTTTTGGCTAACGGACCTTGTGAAACTCAAGGTATCAGCTGTCAGGAACAGAACCCGAGATGAGCCGTTGGCTGGGGAAGGGGTCTTGATGTTCCCAATGCTAATCGTGACCCATCTTCACCCGTACTTGGCCCGCAGCCAAAAAAAATTTCGGTCCTCTTATGCAGCAGCGTGAATACCGGTGGTGAAAATTATTTTCAGCAGTGAGGCTTCGGGCTTCAGGCCTTCAGGACTCAGGGGAATGGTGGCTTCCCGTTGCTTCCCGTTAGGTCACGTCTTGCTCGCGTGCGGCACCGCAACAGTTGCTTAAATCTCTTCAACACAGTACCAAAACTTTCACGCGGGCCTTAATGGTGTCACAACATGAGCTAACGAGCGCTATAATTCAACGAATTACGCGTAAGGACGATCTCGGTGTATAGGTACCTAATGAGGGTCAAGTGCGTACGTGGGTAAAGAAAGGTAGCTATCATGGTGACGTAGTACGAGCAACAACCCAGGCAAGGTAGGTGAGTTCGGCAAGCCCGGCTGGCGAGTGCGAATCACCAAACCTACACTCTGGACAATCGACCACGGACATCCCACATCACCGCATCCTCGACAAGGTCGCTCAAAGCATGCGCATCAACTCAAGACTCGAACGAGCGGGAACTAGCCCCGCCACATAAGAGACGAGGTGCACGAGCGTGAACAGCCGAGTCGAATCAGCAGAACGAGGGTGACGAGGTGAATTCCGAGTGCACTGCGAGGGTTTGGGCTGGACATCACTACTGAAAAGAACAAAAGCACGAGTGCCGTCCCGCCACCATACCCAAATGCCCTCAACACCGCGTGCTCAATTGGAGAGCGAATAGGTAGGAGGGAGGCGTAGCAGACATCACCAGCGTTGATCAGACGCAAGGGAAGCCGTGTTAGGCATACAGGGCATAAATCAGTTGATAATAAACGTTAGTGTGCAGAATGACGTCGCAAGGGTCGCGGGGGCTGGACGTTGACTGGGGAAAGAAACTTGAGGTCGTGGATGCGTTCCGATGAAAACGAGAGAGGCGAGAATGCCGGTGTATTGGCGCACATATATATGATGGTGAAGCGATGCCCAATGAAGGGATAGCTTGATGTGCAGGCGAGTGGATCGATCGGGGATGGAAGAGACATGAGACGGTGAAATACAAGATGAGCCGGTCCTTGAGGCGAAACGCTTCATTGCTCACGAAGGGAGCACAGCGTCTACAAGCCTCCAAAGGTACGCGGTCTTGTGTCAGTGCCTTGTCATCTAGTCATCGAACCGAACGAGAGTAATCGCCTTCTTGACGCCTTTCGTCGTTATCGGATATCACGATGTCGCCACCAACAATTGACCGCGGGTCAACCATCTTCGGGGTGGACGACATGAAGTACAGAACCAACGGCTCGGCCGAATGGATCTGACGACCTCCAGACAAAATGAAGGGACTGTGCATCGCCGAAGCACACCCAGTCGGGTCCGTCCCAAACGCGAGAACACCAATGGAAATAACTGTGGTGGGGCGACGGAAAAGAATATGCAGAAAATAAAAAAAGATAGAGTGCGGGTAGAGTCCATGCGTTAATAAGAAATGCATCGTCCTGCAATCCGGGCAGGTTCAAATATCATCGATCATCAAAACGTGAGGGCGGAAGGGTAGTCCGCTTTTCGTAAGACCACAACGGGGAAGGGGAGGAAGGCAATGAATGAATGACGAGAAGGCTCCAATGATGGTGAATCAGAAAGACGACTGCTGAACGGCGGCCACAGCGGCGGCAGCAGCAGCATGACGTTGCTCGGCAGTGCCCAGCATCAACGCCTCGTTGACCCTTGATAAATAATGTCAGTACAATGACAAGGTATTTGCTCTAGAAGCGAACGCACTGACGAAGGCGGGCAGTCTCATTTTCTGCCTGCTGGAGCCTCGTCTGAAGCTGCTGTTGGGTCATCTCCAAGTACTTGATGTGGGTGGTGGCACGGTCCAAGAGAGAAACCTTGCTGGACTTCTGGTTCGAAACGGGAAGGGCATCCTTGAGGCGACGGTAGCCATCTCTGAGCTCATCGCGTCTCCTTTGCTCCGACTCGATACGTTGGCGACGAATTTCCTCGCGGCGGCTGTGATGAAAACATAAGAAACGAATAGTCTTGGTAATGGAAGCATGACTTACACCTCATTTGAGGCCGTGGGGGCACTAGCGGGGGCAAAGTCGTCGTCGTCGTCGGAAAAGTCGTCCTGCTTGCTCGAACGGCGCTTGCGTTCACGACTCGAGCGCGCCACAGAGGGGACACTGATGGGGTTGTAGCGCACGGAGCGAGGCACAGAGGAGAGGTTAGGCGAGTGGGAGCCAGAACCGCGGCTGGTGCGGCCAGAGGTGCTGTCCGAGGACATCTCGCCTGCGCTCAAGGACATCAATGCAGCGGGGTAGACACTGTGGGGAGGAGTGAAGGGACGGCCAGGAGAGCCAGTCGCGTAAGAGCTGCCGTAGGTGTACTCAGCCATAGGAGCGGCAAGGTTCAAGGTGGGGAAGCCCAGACGGGGGGAGGCTATATTGTGACGATAAGCGGACGAGTTATTCGGATGGAGAATAAATTACGTACGGTGGATGGAGGGCATGCCAAACGCTTCTGTATGGGGGTACTGGAGATAGTCGAGGCCAGCGAGAGAGTCGTAGGTGAAGCCAGAGGCTGCAGCGTCAATAAAGTCGGGGCTCTTGGGGTGCTCAAGAACTTGCTCGAGGGGGCCTTCCATTGTAGAGGTGGGGAGAAAGTGGTCGTGAAGATGTCAAGTAATAAATGAAACGGAAATAAAAGCGTGGATGCTAGGGGGGAAACAAGGAATTATGGGAAGGAAGGGAAAGAGAGTACAGAGAGCGTTGGGAGATCCTCCACGGCCAATCAACACTTGTCTTATAACATGACCGACCCGGCGCGATCTCCCGATACCGACAAACTGGGCAACTCGGTCCCCACCTATTCTCCATTCCATCTCTTTTCGTCCGTCACACCTGCCACAGATCGAGATCCGCCTCCCTTCTTCCCTTGCCCCTCTCAGCTCGACATCCCCTTCCCCTCCTCTCGAGACCGACCGGAGCTCCTCAGACTGCTCTGCAGTGTTGCGATGTCCCGCTCATCCCGTTCCCTCCTATCCTGCTCCTCGTTTTGCCACACGAACCCTACTTGCATGAGGCTGTTCCCCCACGTTGTTTTAATCATCTATACCTTTTCCATTTCTCGGCTCTTTTTTCTCAGCTTTCCGATCAGACAGGCGAGGCTTTCATCTCACCCCTTATCCACTTATATGCGCGGCCGGCTTTTCCCCGGATGTTACTTATACTTATCCTTTATCCCTTCAGAGCTTGACCCCGCCAAAACAAGCCTGAGCGCTAGGCTTGCCCGGCTCTTCTTAATCATCACGTCAATCCAAAGAAACGCTGGTCCATAACCCATTTCCTTATTTGGCACACCGGAAATAATCGTCACAGTGTAAGTCATTAGTGGAACCGAAGCAACGTTACAGGTCGTACATCGTGGCACAGTCGTAAAGTCGTAACCGTAATATATCGAAAGAGACGCAGGAAAACGAAAGATGAGGTCCGCCAACAAGCCAAAATTATCCACAAAATAACAGTCGGTGCCTCAACGTCTTGAGATGAACCCAATCCGTCCAAAGCTAATAAACCCCGTCAGAGACAATCAGATCAGGAAATGAATCGAGAAAAAAAAAGACAGTTTTACCGGATCAAGCTTCCACGTATTTCAAGCTTGAGTAGTGTTCCAGCCTTGTCGAGTAGCGCCAGACGATGAACATCATATATATCTGCCGGAACTGTCAGATACATGCGTACCCACCACGTTAATCACTATCCGCGACAAACCTGGAACACGAGGTCCACCAATACGGACACGATGAACGCCGCGTTCAAACTGGAAAAACCCGCTGTGCAAAACACAGAGGGGGTGTTCCCGGTACCGTACCCGGCAGTGGCTGATGCCGTCCACAGTTGGCCGCCGTTTGCACATTCCCATTGAATCTTCTCTTTCCTGTCACATGTCAAACAAGTTTACTGAGCGCTGTGCGCTATCGCCGAATAATTAAACGCTTTACCCCCTCTCGAGTTCCACGATAATGATAACGTCACGAATGGCGGAAATGACAATCAGAATTGGCCACAGGACAACGCAGGCTCGAGTCCATGTATAAGACCGCTGTGATAGGGATGAAATTGCGATCAGCACTTCACAAATACGCGAATGAATGGAGAGCTAACATTGCCCAGAGCGAGGGTGGTTATTGCAGCGACTAGAGCGACGGCGAGTGCTATTCCGCCGTAGATTTGCCTGCATACAACACAGCAAATGAGAGAGTGATGTCACAACGCCGAGATGGGGCCATACCACTCTGGATAGACAAAGAAAAGGAATGGCCCATAACGAAAGAGGATTATTCCCCCGATGAAACTATACAGCTGTATGATACATCGATCAGGCGCGAGGCTGAATGCGTGTTCCGAAAAGGAGACTCACGAAGATGATGGTCGCCCATATCATACCTCCGACACGCTGGTTAGTCACACAGGTGAACATCAGAAGATCGCGCAGCATGTATCGCATACAGACCAGAGGGAAGATCAAACAGCAGTTGTCGCACCTATGGAATGGCAAAGAGGTAGAGATATGAGATCAAGGAGGCGCCAAGACGGCTAGATCATCTTACCACATAGCACACTCAGAGATGAATTGGTATCACACAAAAAGGAAAGTTAGTGGTATACAGGACGCAGGCCCGAAACCAGTTCGTTAGATCGTGGAGAATAACCTTGGATGGCCGGGAGGCCAGAGAGGGACGGCTTGGCGGTAAGAGAGAGATGGGGGGATCCGAGACTGGAGCAGGTTGCGCACAACCCGGAAAGGGTAAGGGTTGCCGTCATGTCGTCACCAAAAAAAACAATAATAATTAATTTTATTATTATTGTTGTTTGTTGAAATACAATATTAACTTCGCGTCGCCAAAGAGTC
>WNFO01004378.1_pt1 | contig 33279 bp, 21 predicted proteins | sample 5400251 | NCBI WGS metagenome assembly WNFO01 (sample SAMN13153354, study PRJNA577476) | soil metagenome | isolation source: 100 cm saprolite under Madrone tree | place: USA:California | collected 2016-06-14
AACGACAGCCGGTGAATGTTGACGAACGCCTGCACCGATCCGCCGCTTTCGAGGACAAACGTCTGCGATACGGCGCTGTTCAGTTGTGCCGCGAGTCGGGCGACGGGCCATTGCAGCGCCCAGTCGCACCGCGCGGTAGACGCCGCCAGGAGGTCCGCGCAGCGCGGCAGGTCGCCGGGCGCATAGGGACGCACACCGGCGGCCGGCCGCGACGGTATGCCGCTTAGGAGCGGGCCGGCGACGCGCACACCGAGCCGCTCCCAGGCGCTGATGCCCGCGGCCGCGATCCGGGCCGGGTCGAGCATCTTCACCCACAGGCCGAAGCGGAAAAGGAAGCGCAGGTTCTGCGGGAAGGTCTGCGCATACTGGCTCCAGAATTGATGCGCGAGCGAGGCGCGGTCGCCGCTGATCACGCCGAGCGAAAAGGCGAGACCGTGCGCGGCATGCCGCTCGCGCAGCGCACCGATGAGCCGCATCGCCGACCGCCCGGCGCGGTATGCCGGATCGACGGTGCACCAGCTCGCGAGCCCAACCGGCAGCGTCTGCGACCCGATGCGCAGCTTGTGGGGCAGGGAGAAGAAGGTGCCGACGAGCCGGTCGCCATCGTAGAGCGCCGGCGCCAGCGCCTCGCCGCCGATCTGCCAGCGCAGGAACGCGGCGTCCCACAGCGGGAACCACATCGTGCTGCCATAGGTTGCGGTCCACACTTTCTGTCCGAGCGCGGCGACATCCTCGCAGTCGCCGGCGTAGTCGCAGATGGCGAGACCACTCACCACCGGACGAGGGCCGAGCCCCACGACAGCCCCACGCCGAAGCCGCAAAGGAGCACGAACTGCCCCGGCTTGATGATGCCTTCGCCGATCGCGTGATCGAGTACGATCGGGATCGAGGCCGACACAGTATTGCCGATGGACTGGAAGTGCCGCAGCACCTTCGCCGGATCGGCGTCAAGCAGGTTGGTGAGCGTGTCGAGCACCACGTTGCTCGCCTGGTGGAACACCAGCCAGTCCACGGCGTCCAGGGCGAGCGCATTGCGCGCCAGCAGATCCTTCACGTGGCCGGGAATGTGGCTGCCGACGAAACTGAGCATGTCGTTGCCTGCCATGTGGATGTGCGCCGGGGATCGCAGGTTGCCGCTCGGATCGCGCTTCTCGTCGCAACGCACGGCATCGGTGACCGGCATCCGCGTGCCGCCGGCCGGAATCAGGAACTTGCCGTGGCGCTTGCCGTCAGTGCCGCAGCTCACATCAAGCACACCGCGGCCTTCGGTCGCAGCGCCGATCCAGGTCGCCGCTGCTCCATCGCCGAACAGCAAGCGCGTCGAGCGGTCCTGCGGGTGGATGAACTTCGAATAGGTGTCCGCAGTCACCACCAGCACATTCTCTGCCGAGTTCGACGCGATCAGCGCTTGCGCGAGCTTGATCGCATAGATGAAGGCGGAGCAGGCATGCGGCAGGTCGAACGCGGCAACAGCGTCGCGCAGGCCGAGGCGGCCGTGCAACACGCATGAGTTCGGCGGCAGGATGTAGTCTGGAGACTGCGTGCAGAAGATCAGTGTGTCGACACGCTCTGCCAGATTGGGGTGCGCGACGAAAAGCTTGCGGCAGGCCGCTTCGCCGAGGTCGAGCGCGGTCTCGCCCTCGGCCGCGATGTGACGACACAACACGCCGGTGTGGCGCAGCAGCAGCGCCCGCGTGCGGTCGTCGGCGTCCGCAGTCATCGTCTCGTTGGAGAGCGTCTGTTCGGGCAGCGCGACGGCGACCCCATTGATGGCGGCGCGGGCGAGTTGGTGGGATTGAGGCATCATCGGCGTCCCCGCTGATATTCGGCGGCGCCTTGTCCGGGCGGAGGTGAATCCAGGCGATGAGCGGTTGCCGTCCTGGCTTCGTAGACCGCTGCAGGCGAGGACGGGGCGAGCCGGCCGTCGGCGCCCGCGGCTGCATCGCCATCTTGCTCGGCGAGCCGCTCGGCGAGGTAACCGGCGAGCGTGAGGACGCTGGCGCTCTGGATGATCTTCGCCAGTGGTACGTTGAAGCCGAAGTCCGAATTGATGCGGTTGCGCACCTCGACCGCGATCAGCGAGTCGAGTCCGAGGCTGAGCAGCGACTGGTGCGGATCGATGCGCGACGGCGAGGCGCCGATAGCGCGCGCAAGATGGTCGCGGATGTAGCCTTCAAGCAACGCCGGCCGCGCCTCGGCATCGGCGTCGAGGATGTGGCGCAACCGCGCGTCTCCGGTCCCGCCCACTGTCTCAGCGTCCAACTCGCTGACCAGGCCGGCAAGGCGGGCGGGGAGCTGTGAACCGGCAAGCTGGCGCAGTTCGCTCCAGTCGACCTTGGCGAGCGTCACCTGCACCGCATTGCTCGCCAGCAGCTCGTCGATGCCGTCGAGCACGTCGGCGATCGGCATGGCCATTGCCTTGTAGCGGTCGAGCCGCTCCGAGGCGTCCTTGTTACGGGCGACGTAGCCCACCTCGCCGATATTGCCGAGGTTGACGGTGAGCGCCGGCAGGCCCCGGCCGCGCCGGTAGTAGGCGAGAGCGTCGAGGAACGCGTTGCCTGCGACGTAGTTCGCCTGCCCGGGATTGCCGATGGTCGAGGTGATCGAGGAGCAGAGCAGCAGGAAGTCCAGCGGCACGCCTTCGGTCAGTGCGTGCAGGTGCCAGGCGCCGAGCATCTTCGGTGCCATCGCCGTCCACATGCGATCCTCATTGAGGCGCTCGATCGGCGCGTCGTCGAGCACCATTGCGGCATGGATAACGCCGCGCAGTGGCGCCACCGCCTGCGCCGCAGCAATGGCGCGCGCGACGGAGTCACGGTCGGTGACGTCGGCGCGGATGGCGACGGCCTTGACGCCGCGCGCGGCAAGCGCGTCAAGTGTGAGTTGCGCCTCCGGCGACGGCGCGCTGCGGCCGGCGAGCACGATGTAGCGCGCGCCTCGGTCGGCGAGATGCGATCCGAGCGCCAGCCCGAAGCCGCCGAGCCCGCCGGTGATGAGGTAGCTCGCCTCGGCGTCGATCGGCACAGGCTGCGGCCCGCGCTGCACGCGCAGGCCGGCACGATCCTGCATGGACACCACGAGCTTGCCGATGTGCTGGGCCTGCGCCATGGCCCGGAACGCGTCAGGCACGCGGTCGGCCGGGAACACGCGGTAGGGCAGGGGCGTGAGCGTGCGACCGTCGAAACGGCCGATGGCCTCGCGCAACAGCGTGCACGGAAGATCGCCCGGCTTGTCGAACACGCGGCTGAGATCGACAGCGAACAGCGAGACGTTCTTGCGCAGCGGCCGCATGCCGAGACGGCGGTTCTTGTAGATGTCGACGAGACCGATCTCGACGAAGCGGCCGAACGGCCGGAGGATCGAAAGGTTCTTGTCGATCGCCTCGCCGGCAAGCGAGTTGAGCACGATGTCCACGCCCTCGCCGCCGGTGAGGTCGAGAATTTGGTCGGCGAAGGCGAGGCTGCGCGAATCGAGGACGTGGGCAGCGCCGAGCGTCTTCAGCAGGTCGCGCTTCTCTCGCGAGCCCGCCGTGGCGAATACGGTAGCGCCGGCCGCGAGCGCGAGCTGCAGGGCCGCAAGGCCAACACCGCCGGCGGCGGCGTGGATCAGCACGCGCTCGCCGCGCTTCATGTCCGCGAGCGTGTGCAGCGAATAATACGCGGTGACGAAGGCGATGGGCAGCGTCGCCGCCTGCTCCAGGCTCACGGTCGCGGGCTTGGGCGCGGCGAAGCGGTGGTCGATCGTGATGTGGCTCGCCAGGCTTCGCGGCGCCGCAGCCACGACCTCGTCACCGATGACGAACTCGGTAACGTTGCTACCGACGGCGACGACGCGGCCGGCGCATTCGAGGCCGAGCAGGGTAGCGGCGCTCGGATCGGCCAGCGCCTCCTTGGGCACCATGCCCATGGCCGTCATCAGGTCCTTGAAATTGAGTCCCGCAGCCGCGATCTCGATCTCGATCTCGATGGCGCCAGGCGCCCGCCGCACGAGCGGCCGCGCCGTGAGCGAATCCGGAAGGCCCGGCTGCGCCAGTTCGAGTCGGAACGGATCGGCGAGCGAGGCAGCCGGCTGACCGGTCGCGTGCAGAGTTGCGGTCGATACGGCGGTAAGCCGGCGCACGTAGCGCAACTCGCCGTGGAGCGCGAGCTCGTCCTCCTCGGCTTCGCCGTCGGTCAGTTCGGCGGCAAGCATAGCGATTTCCGCCGCCGAGGCTGTCGCGAGATCGATTCGCACGCAACGCAGATTCTGGTACTCGGAACCGGCGACGCGGCCGAGCCCCCACAGCGGCGACTGGATGACGCCGTCCATGTTTGCGCCGTCGACGCCTTGCGCGGCGCGGGTGACGAGCCAGAGGCCGCCGACCGCAAGTTCGCCTGCAGTGGCAAGGGCTTGCACGAGATGCAGCGCCCCGACGCAGCCCGCGCGTGCGCCGTCGACGATGGACTCGTTCGGCATGGCGGCGTCGGTTGCGAGGTCGAGGCTTCCAAAATGGACAACGCCAGCCAGATGCTTCGTCTCGCGGCTGACGGCGGCGAGAAGCCGCCGCATGTCGTTCGGCTTGTCGGGACGGATCGTGAAGACCGATGCGCCGCTGCGGGCGAAGTCCGCGCCCGCCGTCACCTGGATCACCCGGTCGCCGCGCGCCTCCAGATCGACCGCAAGCTGCGCGCCCGCGCTCGATCGCGTCGGGCCGCCGCGGTCACTCAACACCAGCCACACGTTCGGATCGGCGTCGGGGCGAGGGGCTGGAGCTCTGCCGCGAACCGCGGGTACATCCGCCGCGCGGGCAAGGATAAGCGAATGCTGCGCGGTCGCGGCGTCCGGTGCGTCGGCGAAGCCATGCGTGCTATCAAAGCCCGCGCGCCCCAGCAGTGCCTGCCACTGCCGCATCGGAACCACCGGCTCAAACTGCCGAACGTCGCTGTCCTCGAACAGCCACCAGCCCGGCAGCAGACCGAACACCAGCGTGGTGTGGAGCCACGGCCGCGTCACTTCCAGCATGAGCAACAGTCCGCCCGCGCCGAGCAGGCCGCGGACGCGGTTGAGCGTGCTGCCGAGATCGCGCGTCGCATGCAGCACGTCGGAGGCGACGACGAGATCGAACGCATGCGGCTCGATGCCCTGTTCGGCGGCGTTGCGCTCGATATCGAACGTACGGCATTCGACGAACGGGAAGCGCGTGAAGCGCTGCTGCGCGTGGCCGAGGAAACGGGCGGATACGTCGGTGAACACGTATTGCGTCGCATGCGCCGGCAGCACCGGCAGCAGGAAGCCGGTGAGCCCGCCTGTTCCGCCGCCGATCTCCAGCACACGGAGGGCGCGGCCCGGCGGCAGGCGGCGCACGATCTCTGTGACCGCCTTCTGCGCCAGGAGGTTGCTCGGCCGCAACGCCGGCGAGTCTTGGTAGAGGTGTTCGGCCGCCGTCACGGTGCTTTCGGGAAACACGAGCTGCAGCGGATCGGTCTCGCCGCGCAGCACCGAAACGAGATTCTCGCCGCACAGGCGCGCCATCGTCAACTCGACCTGGCACTCCGGGAAGCGATGCCACACCGCCTTCCACAATGGCTGCGGATCGGCGCGTGACGCCAGTTCCGTCGGAGTCAATTCGTGCAGCATCAGTGCGAGCCAGCGCCGGTACTGCGGCGCGAGCCCGAGCCGGTCGGCTAGTGCAGGCGGCGGCAGCGCCGACATCGGCGGCGCAAAGCCGAGTTCGCGCAGGGCGCGGGCGATGTATGCCGCGGCGGCGGCACGTGCCATCGGCTGAAACTCGTTCTCGAATCGGGCGCGGTCAAAGCGGCGATGCAACGCGGCCGCTTCCGCCGCGAGCACCGGTGACAGGTCGGCAGGTCCCGGCATGTGATCCGAGCAGCGCTCCGCCATTGGCCTCGCCGAATGCTTGAGCTGCCATTGGTACTCGTATAGCAGACCCTGCAGAGCCGCGGCGCGCTGGTCTGGCGGCCGACAGACGAGGCCGTTTACTGCCACGTATACCCGTCCGTCGGTGTCTACGAGGTCAATATCGACGGTGAGCCCGTGCGCCGAAAACTCGCGCACGCGAACCGCCGCAAAAAACTCCGCCGCCGGGGTGGCGTAGAAACGGACCCGGTCAATGCGCACAGGCACATAGGCGCGGCCTCTGCCGGAGAGTGCGCCATCTGGTAGCACTGCGAGCGAGGCCTGTAAGCAGGCATCGAGCACGGCAGGGTGCAGGCGGTAGTCGGCAAGTTCCGGCTGCAGCGACGATGGCAGACGAATATCCGCAAGCGCCTCGCCTTCGCCGCGCCACAGCGCGTGGAGGCCATGGAACGCCGGCCCGTAGTGCAGCCCGAGCGCCGCGAACCGCCGCCGGCATTCGTCGCCGCTGAATTTCTCACCGCAACGTGCCCGCACTTTGGCGATTTCGAACGTTACCGCCTTGGCATGTGGCGCGCCGCGCATGTTGCCGCGCGCATGCAGTATCCAGGTATGCTCCGCGGCATCGGTGCGCGCGTGGACCGACAGTTCGCCGGCCTCCGAATCGAACGCGATCCGAGCCGGCGTGGCGGAGCGTCCGTCGAGCGGCAGAAACTTCTGGAACTCCCAGTCCTCCAGCGTGCACGGCCCCGCACCGAACGTCTCGCGTGCCGCGGCGAGCGCCATCTCGATGTAGCCCGCAGCTGGAAAGATGACGGCGCCGCCGAGGCGATGGTCGGCGAGATAAGGAGCCGCGCCGATGTCGAGGTCGGCCTGCCATGACGGTGCTGGTGCATCAACGCGGTTGCCGAGCAGAGGATGGATGGACGTACCGACGCGCTGCTGCCGGCTGCGCTCGGTCTCGCGCCAGTGTACCTCCGGCTGGAACGGGTAAGACGGCAGCTTTACCGTTGTGCCCGCCGGCAGAAGCCTCGTCCAGTCGAGGTCGCTGCCGAGAATGTAGAGCCGGCCGGCAGTGCCGAGCAGCGTGGCGCGCTCGGGCGCGTGGCGGCGGAGCGAACTTAGTACTGTGCCCGACGCGCCATTTTCCTTAAGGCACTCGGCAAGGTCGTTGCGCAAGATCGGATGCGCGCCGATTTCGAGGAACAACTTGTGGCCCGCGCGGATCTGTTCGCCGACGGCATCGGCGAACAGCACCGGCCGGCGCACATTGCGGTACCAATACCGCGCGTCGAGTTCCGGGCCGGTGACCACGCGGCCGGTGACCGTCGAGAAGAGCGGCATCGACGCCGCGCGCGGACGAATGCCGCGCAGCGATTCCAGCAGCTCAGCTTCGAGCGGGTCCATCTTCGCACTGTGGAACGGCACGTCGACCTGTAGGGTACGGCAGGCCACGTCCGCACGTTCGAGCATGTCGGAGATGCCGGCAAGTGTGTCGGCGTCACCCGACAGCGTAACCGAGCGCGCGCTGTTGACGGCGGCGAGCGAGATGGTGCCGTGGTAGGCAGCGAGCCGCTCCGCCTCCTCGCGCGAAATGCCGGCCGCGAGCATTGCGCCCTGTCCGGCGGCGCGATATTGCAGCCGGCTGCGGTGGTAGGTGACGCAGGCCGCGTCCTCGAGCGTCAGCGCACCGGCGATGTATGCCGCCGCCATCTCGCCGGCGCTGTGGCCGACGACGGCCGCCGGCTCGATGCCCCACGACTGCCATAGCGCCGCGAGTCCAACCTGCAGGGCGAATATCGCGGGCTGGCCGATGTCGGTGTTCTGCACCTCCGCATGCGCCTCATCGGCCATGAGCTTGTCGATAAGTGACGGGCCGCCGAAGCTTCGATGTAAGTCGCTGACGGCCTCCACCGCGCGGCGGAACACCGGCTCCTGTGCGAGTAGCTCGCGCCCCATCGCCCACCACTGTTGGCCCATGCCGGAGCACACGAAGACAGGACGTCCCGGCGCATCGAGCTTCCTGCCGGTGGAGGTACCGGGCCGTGCTTCGCCGGCGAGGAATGCATCCAGCCGTTCGGCGAGCTCGGCCTTGTTGTGCGCAACCAGGGCGAGGCGGAAATCGTGATGCGAGCGGCGCGTCGCGGCAGAGAAGCAGAGGTCCGAAAGCGCTGCATTTGCAAGGCCGCGTGGGTCGTCGAGTGACGCGCGGTAACCGCGGGCGATGTCAACAATCGTCGCCTCGCTGCGCGCCGACAGAGGCAACAGCAGCGCCCGGCCTTCGCCGTTTGCTTCGCGTGCGGGCGTCGCCTTTGCCGGTGCTGGCGGGGCTTCCAGGATCGCATGTGCGTTGGTGCCGCCGAAGCCGAACGAGTTGATTCCGGCCCGCGGCGGGGTCGCTGTCTCCGGCCACGGCCGAAGGTTCCGCGCCACGGTGAGCCGCAGGTCGTCGAAGGCGATGTCGGGGTTCGGGGTCTCGAAATGCAGGTTGCCGGGGATCGCGCGGTGCTTGAGGCAAAGCGCCGTCTTGATGAGACCCGCAATTCCGGAGGCCGATTCCAGGTGGCCGATGTTGCTCTTGATCGAGCCGATGGTGCAGCGCGCAGCATCGGGCTGCGCCTGGCCATAGACGTCGCCGATGGCGCGCGCCTCGATTGGATCGCCGACCGGCGTACCGGTGCCGTGCGCCTCGACGTACTGCACGGTCGCGGGATCGATGTCGCCGGCAGCGAGCGCATCGAGAATGTTGGCACGCTGCGACGCACCGTTCGGCACCGAGATCCCTGCGGTGCGGCCGTCCTGGTTCACCGCGGTCGCGCGGATCACGGCATACACGTTGTCGCCGTCCGCCAGCGCCCTGGCGAGCGGCTTGAGCACGACCATGCCGGCGCCTTCACCGCGCACGTAGCCGTTGGCGCGCGCGTCGAAGCTCTTGCAGCGGCCGTCCGGCGAGAGCATCGCTGCCTTTGAGAAGCCGATGCTGACGGTCGGTTGCAGGATCAGGTTGACGCCGCCCACGAACGCCAGCTCTGTCTCGCCACTCCACAGGCTGCGGCAGGCCAGGTGTGTTGCCACGAGCGCCGACGAGCAAGCGGTGTCGACGGCGACGCTCGGGCCGATGAGGTTGAAGAAGTAGGAGATGCGATTCGCGGCGACGCAGAGCGACGCGCCGAGGTTGGTATAAGAGTCGATCGTCTCTGGCTCGTTGGAGTGAAGCTGGATCGAGCCGTAATCGAATCCGGAGATGCCGACGTATACGGCGGCGCGTCGGCCAGACAGCGCCGTCATGGTGAGGCCTGCGTCTTCCGCGGCGGCGTAGGCCACTTCCAGAAGCACCCGCTGCTGCGGGTCTGCTGCGGCGGCCTCGCGTGGGCTGATGCCGAAGAACTGCGCGTCGAAGCGGTCGACGCCGTCGATGAAGCCGCCAAAGCGGCTGGCGATGCGTCCTGGCCGTGCTGGATCGGAATGAAATTTAGCCTGCAGCCGCCAGCGTGATTGCGGCGTCTCGGTGATGGCATCGACGCCATTGACGAGCAATTCCCACAGGTCGTCGGCGCTGCGGACCCCGCCGGGCAGCCGGCAGCCGATTCCGATCATTGCGATCGGCTCCAGGGGGCTCATGGGCATTCCCTCTTCACGGCGATGCGAGGGTGGCGGAATGTACGTTCGGGCTGGCGACGATCGGCACGCTCAGCATCCAATTGCCCGGACAGAAGAACGACGGCAGAACGGAGAGCGTCTTTACCCGGGTGACGCGAACGCGAGCAGGCGCTGATCACGTCGGACTGAATGCAGAGAGGGGGGCGGTATTTCGTGCCGGTAGGGCGATGCTTCGATTCAGTCTCGGAGCCCATTACGCACCACACGTTCACTCACGGCGATGCATTGCGAAAACGCCCGCCGTCTTGCGCATCATAGAGGCAAGGCTTCATTCGCGTCCAGCGAAAAGCCGCTCTCGCCATTAGTCGCGCGATGTGCGAGCTAGGTTCAACGAGGTTTCCGCGAGTTCGCTGCTGGAGCCCTAACGCATACGCTTACAGTCAGCGGATTGCGCTGGCGTAACGCAGCCTTCGAATAGGTCGTGCTCGTCGACATGCCATTGCCGGAGCTGCCACCCGCTTCCTGCTGCGGCGACCGCGGCTTGGTATCCCGCGCCGAGCGGCAGATCGTGCAAGGTCCACCGGCTGGCCTCGCCGGGATCGGGCCGCGTCGCGAGTAGTTGTGCGGCATCTGTGGCGCGGAAGGACACGTCGAACGAACCGAGCGGTAACGAGAGGCCATCGCCGCGCGCCTTGATGTACGCCTCCTTGCGTGTCCAGCAGATAAAGAACGATTCCTCGCGTGCAGCCGCGGGCAGCGCTGCGAGCCCCGTCCGCTCGGCCTCCGAGAAGACCCGCTGCGCGATTTCCAGCACCGCCATGCCGGACCTCATCTGTTCGACATCGACGCCGACGGCGCGCTGCTGCGCCAGGGCTATGAGGATCCAGTCGCCCGAATGGGAGACGTTGAACGCGACCGGCGTGGCATCCAGCGCCGGCACGAGCTCCGGCTTGCCGTTCAGGCCGGCGAAGATCTGTAACGCGTCCGGAGGCCGGTTAAGACATGTGCCGAGCAGGTGGCGCAGGAGACCGCGACCGACGATGGCGCGGTGCCGGTCTGCCTCGAAATGGAACGCGTCGGCTTTGGCGCGTTCCTCAGAGGAGAGCAAGTCGCGAAACCGGGCGATGGCCGCGGGACTCCAATGCCGGCGCGTGCGCCACACATGCACCCCGCCGTCCCCCAGCCGACATCCGGCTTGGGGCGATTGCAACGTGTTTGTGTCCTCGCTCAATGCTTGCGTCGCGCGCGTGACCAGCAATGAATTTGCGCCGATGATACTCACGTAATCGTCCGTTGGCAAGAAAGCGAGCGCTTTAGCATTCGCTCCGGCAGGCTTGGTTTGGCCATCGTCGGTAACCAGCGGGCCGGACATCACGATCTTGATTGTGTGTGAGACGGCCGTAACAAACGGCTGTCTCGTTTTTGAAGGTAGCGAAGGTCTATTTCCCGCCAAGCTTACCGGCTTCCTCCCAGGTCGGGCAGGTCCGCTGCTCCAGCGGCACGTCGAAGGGCTGGTAGTTGTCCTTGGTAATCACGGTCGGCTTCAGCACGATCTCGGTGACGACCGGCTGATCGCGCAGCGAACGGATCGCCATCATGGTGCCGATTGGCGCCATCGAGCGCCTCGATCGCACCGACCGCCATGGCGTCGTTGGCGGCGAGCACGCCGTCGATCTGCGAATTGGACTGCATCAGATTTTCCATCACCTGCAGCGCCTGCAGCCGCTGATAATTGCCGGGCTGGGACGCCAGCAGCTTGGCGCCGGGATTCTCCTTCAGCGCGTCGTTGAAGCCGCGGACGCGGTCGACATTGGTCAGCGATCCCTTGACGCCCTCGATGATGACGATGTTGCCCTTGCCGCCCAAGGTCTTGAGCAGGAAGCGGGCGGTCTCAAGCCCGAGGCTATAGTCGTCGGCGCCGATGAAGGAAACGAACTTGCCGCCGGCGGAGCGGTCGGTGATGTTGACGACGGGGATGTTGGCCTCGTTGATCTTCTCGACGCCCGGCACCATCGCCTTGTAGTCGACGGGCGTGAAAACGATGGCGCTCGGCTTCTTCACCACGACGTCCTCGATCTGGCTGAGCTGCTCGGGAATGGAGTCCGGCTTGGTCGGAATGTACTGCAGCGTCTTCGCATTCAAGGTCTTCGCCATATTGTTGGCACCGACCCGCACGGTCTGGAAAAACGGGTTGGTCTGGTTCTTCGTGAAGACCGCAATGGTCTCGCCGTCCGCGTAAGCCTGGGTGGTCAACGCGGCAGCCATCAGGAGCGGCAGTGCAAGATAGGCCAGTCTCTCGTGTTGTCTCATGTGGTCTCCATCCCTCATTTTTGGTTTGTTGGATCTTTCGCGAAGAACTCATTGCGTGCGGCGGCGTGTCTTCATGTCGAGCCAGACCGCGAGAATGACGATGACGCCGGTAATGAGCGGCTGCCAGTTCGCGCTGACCGACAGCAAATTCATGCCGTTCAGCACTAGCGTGAGGATCAATGCGCCGACAAAGGTGCCGAACACGGTGCCGACGCCGCCGAACAGCGAAGTGCCGCCGATCAGCACGGCCGCGATCGCGGGCAGCGTCAGGCTTTCGCCGATATCAGCTTCCGCCGAATTGAGGCGCGACAGGAAGATGATCGAGGCCAGCCCCGCCATGATGCCGGAGACGGTGTAGACCAGCAGCAGCCGGCGCGCGACCGGGATACCCGAGAGTCGCGCCGCGACCGGATTGGCGCCGATCGCATAGATCTCCTGGCCCCAGATGCTCCGTTGCGCAAACAGCGTTCCGATCGCTAGGAAGATCAGGAGCAGGTAGACGGAGATCGGCAGGCCGAACAGATAGCCGCTGCCGATCTGGCGGAAGCCCGCCGGGAAGCCGTGGATGGTCTCGCCGGCCATATACCAGTAGGTGAGGCCGTTCAGCACCCAGAGCATGCCGTACGAGGCGATGAAGGAGGGGATGCGGAGCGCCGTCACCATGACGCCATTGAGCAGACCGACGGTGCCGCCGACCAGAAGCGCCGTGAGGATGCCGAGCGTCGGCGAACCGCTCTGATGGATCACCGTGCCGGCAAGGCACGCCGACAGCGCGACATTGGCGCCGACCGAGAGGTCGAGGCCGGCGGTGAGCACGACGAGCGTCAGGCCCGAGGCGATGAAGAAGGTCAGGCTCGCCTGGCGCAGCACGTTGAGGATGTTGCCGAAGCTCAGGAAAGATTCGCTGAAGACAGCGAGCGCTGCGCAGATCAGGAGCGCGGCGAGCAGGCGATAGAAGAGCTGGATGGCGTCCTGCGACAAGAAGGAGCGCGGCGGCGACAAGGCCTGCTTGGTGATGTCGGTCATGACCGGCTCCGAAGGCCATCCAGGAACAGGGCGACAATGACGAGGACGCCGACGCTCGCGACCTGCACCGAGGACGGCAGCGAGATCAGATTGAGCCCGTTGCGCAGCACGCCGACGGCGATCACGCCGAGCACCGTGCCGAGCAGCCAGCCATTGCCGCGCTCGAACGAGGTTCCGCCGACTGCAACCGCCGCAATGGCATCGAATTCGAGCCCGAGCCCTGCGGTGGGATGCCCCGAATTCATGCGCGCGGTCATCAACAGACCCGCGATGCCGGCCATGGTGCCGCCGAGCGCGTAGACCGCGATCAGCAGGCGGCTCGGCGAGAGGCCTGCATATTTCAGCGCTTCGCGATTGCCCCCGAGGGCAAAGATGTAGGTGCCGAAGCGGGTGTGATAGAGCAGAGCGTGGAACACAGCGTAGGTCGCGAGCGCCATCACGATCGGCACGGGCACGTCCAAGAACGTCGCCGAATAGATGTCGCGCACGCCGTGGGGAATGCCGACCACACTCTGGCCGTCGCTGACGATCAGCGACAGGCCCTGCGCCATGCCGAGCGTGCCAAGTGTCGCCACGAACGGCGGAATGCCGAGGATCGCGACCAGCCAGCCATTGACCGTGCCGAAGGCCGCACCGACCAGGATCGCGGCGCCGAGGCCGAGCAGCATCGACTGGGTCGCGAGCGACACGATGGCGACGCAGAGCGAGGTGAGCGTCAACACGGCACCCATCGACAGGTCGAGCCCCTCGGTCATGATGATCAGCGTCATCGGCAGCGCGAGCATGGTCAAAATGGTCGACTGCACCAGTACGTTGGAGAGGTTTGCGACCGACAGGAAACCTGGAGCAATCGCACCGAAGATTGCAATCAAGAGGACCAGCACCAGCGCGACGCCAGGGATGCGCTGCAGGGGATTTGATTGCGAGACGACGGCTGCCTCACGCATGATGCATTCCCAGTCGCACGATGTTCTCCTCCGTCAGCTCAGACCGCGACAGATGCCCGGCGATGCGTCCCTCGCGCATCACATAGGCCCGGTCGCAGACGTGGCAGATTTCGACCTGCTCGGACGAAATCATCAGCGCCGCCGCGCCTTCGGCGACCAGCCGGTCGATCAGCGCAAAAATCTCGGACTTGGCGCCGATATCGATGCCGCGGGTCGGCTCGTCGAAAATAAACAGCCTTGCGCCGGCTGCGAGCCATTTTCCGATCACGACCTTCTGCTGATTGCCGCCGGACAACAGGCCGACCGTCTGCCGCGCGCCAGGCGTCGCGATCCTGAGCTGCCGGATCAGGCCATCGGCGGTGCGCTGCGCGCTGCGCGGATCGAACACGCCGCTCGGAAACAGCTTTCGCAATGCCGACACCACGAGATTGTCGCCGACCGAACGCAGCAGCGCGAGCCCCTCGCTCTTGCGGCTCTCCGGGATCAGCGCGATGCCGCGGCGCGCGGCGACGTCCGGTTCGCCGGAGATCGTCTTGCCATCGAAAATGATCTCGCCGGAGGTCACGGGATCGGCGCCGAAAATGGCGCGCGCGACCTCGCTGCGTCCCGAGCCGACCAGGCCGCACAGGCCGACGATCTCGCCCTGGCGCACCTCGATGTTAATGTCGGAAATGCCGGTCGGCGACGTCAGGCCTTTGACTTCAAGCAGCACTTCGCCCCGCCGCTCCGCAAAGTTGCGTGGATAGGTCATGTCCACGGTGCGGCCGACCATCATCCGGACGAGCCGGTCGGGCGTGACGTCGGCGGGACGGACCTCCTCGATGCGGCGGCCGTCGCGCAGCACGGTGATGCGATCGCCGAGCGCAAAGACCTCCGCCATGCGGTGCGAGATGTAGACGATGGCGACGCCATCGGCCTTCAACCGCGCGATCAGCGCAAACAGCAATTCGGTCTCGCGGTCGGACAGTGCCGCCGTCGGCTCATCCATCACGAGAATGCGCGCGTTCTGGCTGATCGCCTTGGCGATCTCGACCATCTGCTGCTGCGCCACGCCGAGCTTGTCGACTGTCACAGAGGGATCGATCTCGAAGCCGATCGAATCGAGCACGCGCCTGGCGTCGGCCAGAATCTTGCGGCGGCCGATGGTGCCGGGGATGCGGCCTTTCGGCTCGCGGCCGAGAAAGATGTTCTGGGCGATGTCGAGGTAGGGGACGAGTGAGAATTCCTGGAAGATCACGGCAATGCCGAGCTTCTGCGCCTCCGCGGTCGAGGCGATCTTGACCTTGTCGCCCTTGTAATAGACCTCGCCGGCGTCGGCGCTGTAGGCGCCGCACAACACTTTCATCAGGCTCGATTTGCCGGCGCCGTTCTCCCCTAACAACATATGGACTTCGCCGGGAAAGACCGCAAAGGACACCTCGTCCAGCGCCTTGACGCCCGGAAACTCCTTGCTGATGCCGCGCAGCTCCAGGAGCTGCGGCGCGATCGGCGAGGGGGTCTCAATGGGCAACGCGGTGCTCATGCGCGCGCGCCCTCGGCAAAGATCTTTCCCGGGTTCATCAGGCCGTGCGGATCGAGGGCCGTCTTGATGGAGCGCATCACATCGACGGCTTCTCCGAGCTCGTCGACGAGATAGCCGATCTTGCCGACCCCGATGCCGTGCTCGCCGGTGCAAGTGCCGTCCATGGCGATGGCGCGGGCAACCATGCGTGCCTGAAGCGCCTTGGCGCCAGCGATCTCGTCCGCGTTTGCGGGATCGATCAGGATCAGCATGTGGAAATTGCCGTCGCCGACATGGCCGACGATCGGCGCGACGAAACCGTGATCATCCGCATCCTGTCTTGTTTCAGTCAGGCATTCGGCCAGCCGCGAAATCGGCACGCAGACATCGGTGATCACGGCGCGGGCACCGGGCCGCAAACCGAGGCCGGCGTAAAGCGTGTTGTCGCGGGCGTGCCAGAGGCGGCTGCGGTCTTCGGCGGCCTTCGCCCACTCAAAGCCGCGGCCGCCATGCTCGGCGGCGATCGCCTGTGCCGCCTCGGCCTGCTCGTCGACAGCCGTTTCCGAGCCGTGGAATTCGAAGAACAGGGTCGGCACTTCCCGATAGCCGAGCTTCGAATAGGCATTGATGCCACGCATCATGACGTCGTCGACGAGCTCGATCCGCGCCACCGGGATGGCCGACTGGATGACCGCAATCGCGGTGTCGACGGTATTGTGCAGCGTGTCGAAGCTGCACACGGCCGCCGAGATCGCCTGCGGCTGGGGATGCAGTTTCAGGGTGATCTCGGTGAGGATGCCAAGCGTGCCCTCGGCGCCGACGAATAGCCGAGTGAGGTCATAGCCCGCGGCGGATTTGCGGGCGCGTTGTCCGGTGCGGATCACGCGCCCGTCCGCCAGCACGGCTTCGAGCGCCATGACGTTGTCCTTCATGGTGCCGTAGCGCACCGCCATGGTGCCGGAGGCGCGGGTGGACGTCATGCCGCCGATCGAGGCGTCTGCGCCCGGATCGATCGGGAAGAACAGCCCGGTGCCGCGCAGTTCCGCATTGAGCTGCTTGCGGGTGATACCGGGCTGCACAACGACATCCATGTCGCTGTCATGAACCGCCAGCACCTTGTTCATGCGCGCAAAATCGAAACAGACGCCGCCCGCGACGGAGGCCGCATTGCCTTCGAGCGATGTGCCGGCGCCGAACGGGACGATCGGCATGCCCGCGCTGGCGCAGTGCTTGACGATCTCGGCTACCTCTTGCGTCGTCTCGGGGAAGACGACGATGTCCGGCGGCAGCGCGCGATAATAGGATTCGCTCTGGCCGTGCTGGTCCAGCACGCCGCGCGCGATGCTGGCGCGTGTACCGATTATGCCTGCAAGGCGATCGACCAATGTCGCTGCGCTGACCCGCGGTCCCATCATTCCTCCCCGTCTCCTCCAGTGGTTTTCGGACTCTTGTCGGTCCGTTCCGTTTCCTTTCGGCTTAGGCCGCTTGCGCGCTGCTCGCAACCTGCTTCAGACCGAAATCATAGTTGAGATGAAAATACTCGGCGTCCATCATGCGACCATCCGGCGCACGGCCGGGCGGGCAGCGCACGAAGTCGCGGATCAGGCTGTCCTTGACGCCGAATACCACGTCGGAGTCGAGATAGGTGTCGCCGGCGACGAACACATGCGTCACCAGTTGCTCGACGCCGGGCGCGGAAATCATGAAATGCAAATGCGCCGGCCGCCAGGGGTGCCGGCCCTGAGCCTCCAGCATCTCGCCGACTGGACCGTCATGCGGGATCGGATAGGCGGCAGGCTTGATGGACCAGAAATGGAAGCGGCCATTTTGGTCGGCGTGGAACCGCGCGCGCATCGCGAGATCGCCAATCTTGTCGAGCTGCTGTACGTCGTAGTAGCCGTCGTCGTCGGAGTGCCAAACATCGACCACGGCGCCGGCGAGCGGCCGGCCGTCGACGGACGAGACCGAACCGGTGACCAACATCGGGTCGCCCTCCATGCCGCCGGAGATGTCCTCACCTATCTGCTTCTCAGGCGCGGCCTGAACGAAGAATGGCCCGAGCACCGTGGTCTCGGTGGCGCCTTCCGGCACCGGATGGTTGATCGCATCGACCAGCATGGAGACGCCGAGCGTGTCGGACAGCAGGATGAATTCCTGGCGCTTGTCGTCGCACATGTGGCCGGGGCGAGTGAGGAAGTCGATGCCGTATTCCCATTCCTCCTGGGTCGGGCGCACCTCGCGCACGAAGGCATGGAGGTGCCGCACCAGCGCGTCGCTGACTTGTTTGACGCGCGGATCGGTCGCGCCCTCGATCCGCTCGAGCACCGCATCCGTTATCGTGTTCTCGTTGAAGTTTCGCAAATGAGCCTCCGTTGATCAGAGCTTTGGCTCGCCAAGGCCGGACAGGCGTTCGACATGGCGGACGGTTGCGATGAAGTCGGTCTCGCCATCCCCCTGCGCGATCAGCGAGCCATAGGTTTCGCGGACTTGAGCGGCGAGCTGTAGCGGCACGCCGACGGCGTGACCTGCCCCGAGGATGAGATCGAGGTCTTTTGCCATCTGCCGGCAGGAGAAGGTCGACTCGAAATCACGGGTCCTGAGCGGTGCGGTCTTGTACTTCACCATCGGTGACGCCACCGCGCTGTCGTCGAGAACTTTCAAGATGTCCTGCCAGGCGATACCGCCCTTGCGCGCGAGCGCCAGGCTCTCGGCCATCATCGCCGCCGACACTGCGATCATCAGATTGACCGCGAGTTTTGCGTAGCGCGCTTCTTCACCGGGCCCGAGATACGTCTGCGCACGCGTGAAGGCGGCAAACAGCGGCCTAACGCTTTCGAATGTTTCCTTGGGGCCCGAGACGAAACAGGTCAGTGCGCCGGTGTGAACGATGCTCGCGTTTCCCGAGACCGGCGCGCGTAGATGGGCGATCCCGCGCGCCTGGGCCGCGGACTTCACCGGAAGCCTCTGCGCTCACGGTGCTGGTCTCGATCAGGATGGATCTTGGCGCCATCGCGGCAATGAGGCCGGCGGGGCCGAGCATGACCGCGCGCAAGGCCGCGTCATCCGGCAACGAAGTGATGACCACGGCCCTGCCACCGACAGCGTCGGCTGGCGAGGTGGCGACGGAAATGCCCTGTTCGCGCGCAGCGGCAAGTCGCGCCGCGCTCTGATCGAAGGCGGTCACGGCGTAGCCGGCCTTGGCGACCAGCACTGACATCGGCAGGCCCATCTTGCCTGTTCCGATAAAGGCTATTTTTTTTGAAGCTTCTGTCATTTTTGTTGTCCGTTAGCCGCCTCAGGCGGCGCGTCCCTGCGATTCGATGTCGTGCACCAGCCGTTGTCCGGATTGCGCGAGCAACTCCTTCTTCTGATCCAGCCCGTCGGCCAGCAGACGGCCGTCCCGCTTCTTCCAGACGCCGCCGATCATGACCGCTTCAATATTGGCGAGGCTCGTTTGCATCACGACAGTGGAGACGGGATCGTGCACCGGAAACAGGTTGAGATCGTCGGCATTGATGACGACGAGATCGGCGAGTTTGCCCGGCGTCAGCGAGCCGATCCGGTTGTCACGCCCGAGCATGCGGGCGCCTTCGGTGGTGACCCAGCGCAGCGCTTCACGCGTCGGGATCGTGGTCGTGGCCGGAATGGTGCCGTGGCTCTGGCGCGATTCAGCATTATCGAGTGCTCGCTGCATCGAGAGTGCGACGCGCGCGGCGGAAAAGAGGTCGCCGGGCAGGATAGATTCCAGATCGACCCCAATGGACGGGCGGGTGCCGCGCTTCAGCAGGCGGCCCGTGATCGGAAAGCCGTGACCCTGGATCATCTCGTTCTCCGGCGTCACGGAGAAGGACACGCCGAGATCGACGAGGCGCTGCAGGAGATCGTCGGGCAGATCGTTGCCGTGGACGATGTTGACGCCGGCCCCGACGACGCCGGCCTCGATGAGCTTTTCCCAACCGCCCGGAGTTTTCGGCGGGCCGCCGCCCTGGTGCATTGAGGCGATCAGGTTGAACTCCCGCGCCAGGCGGAAATCGTGCATAGACACGTCAAGCGTCGAATAATGCGGGCCGAGAATGGCAAGCCCAAGCGTCACCAGGCCATTGCGGTCGGCGAGGGGACCGGCCAGCAGCCGCTCGACTTCTCGGCGTGGATGCGGAACTTCCGAGAAATGCGGCTCGCCCGGCTTCGGCTCAGGCTTTGGCGAGCCGTGGAAGAAGGCGGCGCGGATGCCGCTCTCGATCAGGCCGCGCACCGCGGCATCGGTATGAGCAGGCGTCGGATTGTTGTGGCACCAGTCGACCAGCGTCGTGGTGCCGCAATTGATCTGGTTCAGCGCGCCGACAAGGGTGGCGATATAGATGTCGTCGGGCCGGAACACTGTTGCAAGGCCCGCATGCATCTGGCGGAAATACTCCAGGAGCGTCCAGTTCGCCGCAAAGCCGCGCAAGCCCGTCTGCCAGGTGTGCATATGCGCGTTGATCAGGCCGGGAATGACGATGCGTCCGGTGCCATCGACGATCTCGGTCTCGGCCGCTCCGCTGCCGAGATCGATATCGGGACGTACTTCGGCAATGCGATTTCCCTCGATCAGCAAATCGCCGGTGCGGAAATCGCCGAGCGAGGCATCCATGCTGACGATGCTTGCGGATTTGATGAGCGTTCGCCGCATGTCGGTCACGCCGCTGCTTTCTTCGCGATGGGCGGCTCGCCCGACCAGGCGCGCGCGATGAGGTCACGGATGGCGTTGCGCTCGAGGGGGCGCGGGTTCCAGTAGGCGTTGGTGACCGCAAGATCCGCCGCCTTGTCGATACCGCGTTCGGGCATGCCGATGTCGCGCAACGCCAGTTTTGCATTGAGCCGGCGCGCGAGATCGTAAAGTCCCTGTGCGGCATCCGCAGCACCAATCGCGCGTGCAATGCGCGCCATAGCGTCAGGCACCGCAGGCGCATTGTAGGCGAGCACATGCGGCAGGACGATGGTGTGCGTCTCCGCGTGCGGCAGGTCGAAGGTGCCGCCGAGCGTGTGACAGAGTTTATGGTGCAGCGCCATGCCGACAGTGCCGAGACAGACGCCGCACAGCCAGGCGCCATAGAGCGCTTCGGTGCGGGCCTCGCGATCGTCGGACTTCGCGGCAATGGCGGGCAGGGCGCTGGCGAGCGCGCGGATGCCTTCCTCCGCCATCAGCGAGATCACGGGATTGCGATCGCGGGCATAGAGCGCTTCCACCGCATGCGCGATCGCGTTGATGCCCGAGGTCGCGGCAAGACCGGCCGGCAGCGACAGCGTCAGGTCGACATCATAGATCACGGTCTCTGGCAGCACGTCATTGCTGCGCACGGTGGTCTTCAACCCATCCTTGGTCTCGCCGAGGATCGGCGTCATCTCGGAGCCGGCATAGGTGGTGGGAATGCAGATCTGGTTGACGCCGGTGCGCAAGGCGAGCGCCTTGCCCAAGCCGGTCGTCGATCCGCCGCCGAGCGAGACCACACAATCGGCGTCGCACGCCTTCATCGCCGCGAGCGCCTGCTCGGTCACCTCGACCGGCGTGTGCATGGTGGCACCGGCGAAGAGGCCGGCATAGAACGGCCCGAGCGCGGATCCGAGCTTGGCACCTTGCGCCTCCTGCTGCGGCGTCGTTAGCACCAGCGCGCGCTTGCCGCCGAGCCGTTCGATCTCGGCTTTGGCCGCGCTCAGCGTCCCGCTGCCGAACACGACGCGGCAAGGCAGATTTTCAAAGGTGAACGAACCGATCATGCGCCGGTCTCTTCGTTAACGGGATAATCGACCTGGAAGCGGCCGATCCGCAAGTCGCCCAGTTCCTCGCGCACGCGCAGATGTTCGGGGTGCGTGGCGTAGGCCCTCAGGGCGGCGCTGTTGGTGAATTCGGAGACGAGCACAACGTCGCAGGCATAGTCGATGTCGCTGATATCGAGGCCGACTTCGATATGAGTGAGGCCATCGATCCGGCCTTTCAAGCCCTCGAACAGGGTCTTGACCTTGGACCGCGCCGCCGCGCGCTCTTCTGCGGTCTCCCCGCGCAGCCGCCACATCACGATGTGCCTGATCGGCCCCGACATTTCCTGATTTCCTCGCCCGCCGCTTTCGTTGTTTGCGCCCATTTTGCCTTGCGCAAATCGGAAATAAAGACCAAAATTTGTAAGTCTCTTTTCCGATATCTGCAAAAATGGACCGTTTGCTGCAACTCGAGGTGTTCTCCAAAACAGCCGAGCTTGGCAGCCTCTCCAAGGCCGCCGAGACGCTGCGGATGTCGAACGCGGCGGCGAGCCGCCATCTCAGCGCACTGGAGGAGCGGCTCGCGGTCCGGCTGATCGAGCGCAACACGCGCCGGCTGTGGCTGACGGAAGCGGGCCAGGAGTTCTTGCAGCGCTGCAGCACGCTCCTGAACGAACTCGCCGAAGCCGAGGACGCCGTCAGCGACCGAGCACTGTCGCCGAAGGGGATGCTGCGCGTCACAAGCTCGCTGTCGTTTGCAATGATCTATCTCGCGCCGATGTTGCCCGCCTTCCGCGGGCTCTATCCAAACCTCAGCGTGCAGATCATCGCCGCCAACCGCTATCCCGATTTCATCGAGGCCGGTATCGACGTTGCCATCCGCACCCGCGAGCACGAGCCGGATTCCAACATCATCGTCCGCCGCATCGGCCAGATGCGGCGCGTGCTGGCGGCCGCACCGTCTTATCTGGCAAGCCACGGGCGACCCGAGGCGCCGGCAGATCTCGCCCATCACAACATGCTGATCTACAATCTCGCCAACGATCCCTATTCGCTGCGGCTGCGCAAAGCGAACGCGGAGCAGACCATCCGGATCGCGCCGACGCTCGACAGCAATGACGGCCAGGTGATCCGTGGTGCGGCGCTCGCCGGCCTCGGTCTCCTCATTCAGCCGCTCTACATCGTGCAGGGCGATATTTCGGCCGGCAAGCTCGTGCCGGTCCTGATGGACTGGGAATTGCCGTTGCTCACGATGAACATCGCCTACCAGAACCGCGTCAGGCTGCCCGCCAAGATCCGGGTTTTCTCGGACTTCCTGGTCAAACATATCCGCGAGAACTCCGATGCGGGGATCTGGATAGAGGCTAAAGAGTAGGTCGAATATCTCGTTGGCATCCGTAGCGGCCCCGGACATCAGTGGCGTTGCCAGGACACCATCGCGAGTACGTGTGCGTTCCCTTCGGGATCAAGCCGATCGGCCACACAGTCGCCAGCACTGTAGAGGATCAGTTCCGCTCGGCATCGCGGCATCACCGACGACGAGCCCTGCGCGGTTGTCGTTACCTAACAGGGAACACCGGGCATGCCGACCTCCGTCTCTGCACCAGGAGAGAAGCACGAGTATTGAGCGCCCCTATGGACGGACGAATCTCGTGATGCCAAGATCAATCTCGCCGCCCTCGTTGTCCTCTTCCTTTCCTCGGTGGTCGTCATGCAATCGTCCCTTCGGTTTCACCCCGTCCTTATCACGGCGGTCATTTTTGCGCTCTTTGGCTTGAGCCTTGTGGTCGGCGGCACGTGGCTCGCTGCACTGGGTGGCTCGTTGTTCTATCTCATCGCGGGCGTCGGCATCCTGGTCACCGGCACAATGCTGTTTGCGCGGCATCATGCAGCGCTTTGGGTCTATGCGGCCGTTCTGATCGGTACGTTGATCTGGGCCTTGTACGAAGTCGGCTTCGACTGGTGGCCACTCGCGGCGCGAGGCGATATCATGTATCCGCTGGGTGTCTGGCTTCTCGGCGCGAGGCGATATCATGTATCCGCTGGGTGTCTGGCTTCTGACTCCGTGGGTCGTTCGCGGCCTTGTCCGCAGCGGCACCATCTCCTACAAACGCGCGACGGCGCCGCTCTGGGTCGGCGTTGCGGCAGGCGCGGTGGTGTTGGCCATCGGGCTGACGAGCACCTACCACGAAATCGACGGCACGATCGCCGAAGCCGATTCCGGACAGCAAGATCAATCTGCGGACGGGCAACCCGATGGGGATTGGTGGGCCTACGGCCGGACGCAATTCGGGCAGCGCTATTCGCCGCTGAAGCAGATTACGCCGTCCAACGCCAAGAACCTGAAGGTGGCATGGACGTTCCGCACCGGGGATATGCAAGGGCCGAACGATTCGCCCGAAACGACCTTCGAGGTCACACCGATCAAGGTACGCGACACCCTCTACCTTTGCTCGCAACATCAGCGGCTGTTCGCGATCGAGGCCAAGACGGGAAAGCTCCGCTGGTCTTACGATCCGAATCTGCAGGCCAACCGCACATTTCAGCACCTCACCTGCCGGGGCGTGTCCTACCACGAAACCACCCCCGGGGCCCTCGATGCAAGCGGCAAGCCGGCGCCGGCCGAATGCCCGCGGCGAATTTTCCTGCCGGTGAACGACGGGCGCATGATCGCGGTCGATGCGGAGACGGGCAAGCCCTGCGAGAGCTTCGCCAATCACGGCACGCTCGACCTGCAGGAAGGCATGGGAATCAAAACCGCCGGCTTCTACGAACCCACCTCTCCGCCGGTTGTCAGCGACCGGATTCTTGTGGTCGCCGGCTCGGTGATCGACAACTACTCGAGCGAAGAACCTTCGGGCGTCATCCGAGGCTTCGACGTCACCACCGGCAAATTGATCTGGGCCTGGGATTCCGGCGCGGCAGACGAGAATGCCCTTCCGTCGCCGACATATACCTACACCAACAACTCGCCGAACTCCTGGATCACCGCCTCGTTCGATCCCAAGCTCAACCTCGTCTACATGCCCATGGGGGTCAAAACACCGGACATCTGGGGCGGCAACCGCGATGCGCTTTCGGAGCGCTATTCGAGCGCTCTGGTTGCTTTGGATATCAATACGGGAAAGCGGGTTTGGTCGTACCAGACCGTCCATCATGATCTCTGGGATATGGATCTGCCGTCGCAGCCGACCCTGGTGGACCTGCCGACGGAAAACGGGATCACGCCAGCCGTCATCCAGCCAACCAAGACCGGCAACCTGTTCGTCCTGGACCGCCGGACGGGCCAGTTGATCGTGCCCGCACCCGAGCGTCCGGTCCCGCAGGGAGCTGCACCCGGAGATCATGTTTCCGCAACGCAGCCGTTCTCGGAATTGACCTTCCGACCCGAGCAGAATCTCACCGGCGCTGACATGTGGGGCGCGACGATCATCGATCAGCTCGCGTGCCGCATCATGTTTCATCGCATGCGCTATGAGGGAACGTTCACGCCACCCTCACAGCAGGGCACGCTCGTCTTCCCCGGCAATCTCGGCATGTTCGAATGGGGCGGCATCGCCGTCGATCCCGTGCGCCTCATCGCGATTGCAAACCCAATCGCAATTCCATTCGTTTCGATGCTAATCCCGCGCGGTCCCGACAATCCTGCCGCTCCGAACGATGCCCATCCATCCGGAACCGAGATCGGGGTGCAGCCGATGTACGGCACGCCGTTCGGCGTCATCCTGCATCCGTTTCTGTCCCCCATCGGATTGCCTTGCAAGCAACCGCCGTGGGGCTTCATGGCCGGCATCGATCTGAAAACGCGGAAGATCGCCTGGATGCATCGGAACGGGACTGTCCGAGACGAGGCACCAATTCCGATTCCGATCAAGATGGGTGTGCCGAGCCTCGGTGGTCCGCTGACCACGGCGGGAGGGGTGGCGTTCCTGACGTCCACGGTGGACTACTACATCCGCGCCTATGACGCGCTCAACGGCAATCAGATCTGGGAAGACCGCTTGCCGGCAGGCGGACAATCGACCCCGATGAGTTATGACGTCGATGGGACGCAGTATGTCGTGACGGCCGCCGGCGGCCATGGATCGTTCGGCACCAAGACCGGCGACTACGTAATTGCCTACAAGCTCACGAACTGAACATCGATGTCGGATCCAAAGAGCAAAGGGGGTGAGCCCTCAATTGACCCGGCGCCGGATTGGCTCCCTTGCCGGAAGCCCTGATGGCGCCGATCGCTCTGATTACGAAAATCGACCGCTGGCGCCGGCATCAGCCGGACGTGCCGAGCCTGTCGGAAGCGATCAGGAGGCTTATCGAGAAAGGGCTTGAGGCCGGCGAACGGGGCGACAAGAAGCCGAAATCATAATCGGCATTCGCCAGCGCGACGGCTCCCCCCCCAAGGGTCGCGCGCGAGGTCGCCGGCCGGCTGGAGGACAGCATCGCTATGATTGCGTAGCAGCGTCCAAGGCCCGCTCAGGGTTACCCTGTTCCGACGAGCAAAAAAAAACGCGCTTGCGTAGTCACTTATCGGCATAGCGGCGACCGACCGTCCGAAAATTCCGATCTGCCCCGCTCAAACGTAGACGATTTATGAATTTATTTTAGGCAGTCGTGAGAAATATCACAGCGGTTCGGTACTTCGAATCTCTGCACAGATTCAAAACCTTGGCGCTTTACGCGAAAACTGCGGCCTGTTTTTGCAAGTGCGAAGTCAATTCTACCGCCACGCCTCCGGAATCATTTCCATTGCAGGAAAAACGTCGCTGCAGCTAACTCATTGACGGATGGCTCGAATCGTCGGCTCGCCGATGTGATTGCGAGAATCGAACCCCTTGATTGATCTTCAATCGCTGGTTTTGCGCAATGTCGATTTGCGCCACGGAAAGGCGTGTCTGATGCCTGGATACAAACGAAAAGTGCCTCGCGTGACCATTTCCGGTCTTGCCGTCCGGGCCCGCCCCGTGGTGAAAAGCATTGCCGATACTTGCAAGGATATTGGGGTTATTGTCGGAACTGTATATTTGGGCTTTCAATTCCTAAGCAGAGTGCTCGTTGCTTTCTCTGAATACCTGCCGATCCATTGGACATGACCTGTAGTGTCGGCTGCCGCATTTAGCGCCCGCTCGACAACCGGCGAATCAGTGGCGGTGGACGCGCCCGACCCTCAGCATCGGCAGGCAATTGCTTTTCTGGACCTCACGCCACAAGCCGATATTGTTCAATGGACGAGTCCGCAGGGAGAATGCGGGATGTCCGGCCCAGCACTAAAAGCCTTGGGGTTTTATCGCGATTTGTCATCACCGATATTCTCTTGGGCGCGACTTCCTCGCCCAAGTCCATTACGTCCAAAAACTTTGTCACGGCACTATTTACCGAATTGGCATTTGGTGTGACGACCTCGAAAAGCGCTAGCTTGCCGGCCACTTGGATTCCGGCATCAAAGTCCCACCGCTCCGATGAGCCCTTGAATTGAACAGGCTGGCGCTGCACCGACTTTGCGCCGTATGCAGCTTGCAAACGGTCCCAGAGATAGGCGCGGTGATCTGCGTGCTCGGTGGTGGCGAGATGAATCGCCGTGTTTTCCACGGCGGTCTTTGCAGCATTCGCGACCGCCATCACGGCGGCAACAAGCTGGTTTTCCGCCACGTCGAGATCGAATATCATGTTGTGATCGAAACGGATGGCAAAACGCTTCGCGACATCTTGGGCAATTCGATGAAAAGCGCGCTCACCACCCAGCAGACCCGCCTCGCGGCGCGCAGCGCCAGCGTCAGAAACAAGAAATCCGTCCCGCAACCGCGAGAGTTCTACGCCCACCATAGCACCACCGGGATAAAGCAACGGCAAAGACAAGCGCACCGATTCTTCGTGCGCGGAAACTCTCACCAGCGCGCGAGCAACTTCTGCGGCGGTCTTTTCAATAGAGAGTGTTGCGAGCGCTGCCATCATAGGATCACCTGCCAACTTGGAGGGCCGGGGAATTCATCTAAGCCTTCGATCCTGAACTCCGTCCCCACACATCGCAGAAAATCTCTGAGACTTTGTAAATTATTAGGAAATGCCTCAGCGACTGGCAAGTTCCCTTCCGGACCGGCACCGAAGGCTTCGCGACCATACTTAACGTTATCGGCAAAACGATGGACATGGCACCCATCGATTATAGGCTCGAAAGCCTTCAAACCGGACTTGCTTAACGCTTTGTAGCTGTTGTGGTGAGGATCAGACGGCCAGGCGTCGACCCTAGAGATAGTCACGAAAGACCGCCCGCCAACCACCTCCAGCGTGGCCGTAACGTCCCTGTGACGCCTGTAGGCCCAAGCCTTGAGTCGGAGGCGGACGCCCTCCAAACCGGTCCCATCTTCGTCAGCCAATTGAAACAAGGCCTCCGTTATCTCGGCAGATACGGTGTGAAGATCGTCGCGGTGTGTGTGGACCTTCGAGCCGGTAGGCAGAGCCTGCACCTCCGACCACGGGGGCCAACTGATCAGAGTTTTCTTGCGCTCGACGATATGCCGCCAAGTCTCAGGAATAACCACGACTGCATTGGACTTACTCTTAGACATTCCGGCCCCGCGAGTTGCAGATTGGCTACAACTTAGGCGTTTCACAAGCCTGCGCGGGCCGCTTTACGGGCTAAATCGTGACAGTCCCATCGAGCGCGGCAATGCGCTTGCAGACATATTGCAGACACAGGGGTTTCGAAGGAATTGCGGAACCTGAGCTAAGTGCTTGATTTTGTTGGCTCCCCGGGCTGGATTCGAACCAGCGACCATTCGATTAACAGTCGAATGCTCTACCGCTGAGCTACCGAGGAACAGGCGAAACTGAAGGGGTTCGCGACGGGCCAGCGTATAACAAAGCCCCCGAGCCTTGCAAAGCGGGAAATGGGCCGCTCCAACGCAACCTCGGCACGCAATCAAAACGACCCGAGCGATCGGGGTTTATTGGCCTTTTTAACGATCCGAAGATCGCGGCCTGGCGTCCCATCCGGCGATTCCGCGCGCCGGTCGTGCCGGGAACCGAGCCCCAAAAAGACGTATTCGCAGCCGATACACAAATTGCGCAGGGGTGTTGCCAGAGGTGATTCGATGCCAGACACCGAGACCGATGCCTTAGGGCCGGGACTGTCGATCGTTCCGAGCAAGATACCTGAGATGAGCGACGATGAGTGCCTCGTTCGGCTCGCGCAAGCCGTGAGGGATCACGACAGCGACCGTTTGGACGAAGTCGCGCGGTTGATCGGGCGGCTGGTCGTGCCGATCGAATAGGCCCGAATGCCCTGCCGATTCCGCGCGGGAGCGGATCGCCGAACCTGAACCTCTCTTGAGGTTCTTTTGGGCTTCGGCTGACGCCATCGCCATGTTGCGTTTTGGCTGACCTTGTACCAAAGATGCCGCGGTTCCCGGCTTTTTCCCGCGGCACTTCCGCTTGGTTCGCAAGGTATGCCCGAAGGTACGCTCATGTCCGGTTTTACGATCGCGCGCCAGAAAATGGTCGATGGTCAGGTGCGCCCCAGCGACGTCACCGATATCCGCATCATCGATGCGATGCTGGCGGTGCCACGCGAAGCCTTTGTGCCGCTTGGCCAGCGGGCGATGGCCTATCTGGACATCGATCTCGATGTCAGCGCAGGGCTTTCCGAAGCAGGGCTTTCCGAAAAACGCTATCTGATCAAACCCGTGGTGACGGCGAAGATGCTGCAGGCGGCCGAGATCAGGGATACCGACAATGTCCTGGTGGTGGGGTGCGCGACCGCGTATTCGGCGGCGATCGTCGCAAAGCTTGCGGCGCAAGTGACGGCGACGGAGGGCGATGCGTCGCTGGCCGCCAAGGCAAAAGAGGTGCTGGCCGGGCTCGGGTTTGCCAATGTGACGGTGCGGGCGGCGGCGGCGGCCGAGGGGGATGCGGCGAACGCGCCTTACGATGTGATCATGCTCAATGGCGCCACCGAGGTCACGCCGGCCGGGCTTTACCGGCAGCTCAAGGACGGCGGCCGGCTGGTCGGGGTGTTTGCCATGATGCAGCCGCAGCGGGCCACCCTCGTGACATACTCCCACGGCGATTTCGGAACTCGCGCGTTGTTCGATGCGGCGGTCCCGGTTTTGCCGGGACTTGGTCGGCTCCCCGCCTTCATTTTTTAGCTCACGCAGCGCAAATACCGTTCCAGATCAGAAGTGTGGCCCGGATGCCCCACGTCAAGAGTTTCCACCGGGTTTCGCCGCTGGGGGTTCCGTCCCGCTTGCTCGCGGCATATGGTGCGAGGGGATTTTGATAGGAATCATGAGCAACAGCCCGGTTCTGGCGCGCGGGGACCGGTGAACGTGACGGATGGATTACCAGGAATGCATGGCGTGAAGTTTGTGACCGGAGCTGCGGTTGCAGTCCTCCTGATGGCCTGTCTCGGTCCGTCGCCTGCATTGGCCGACACGATCGAGGCCGCGCTGGTGCGCGCCTATCAGATCAATCCGCAGCTCAATGCGCAGCGCGCCTCGGTGCGCTCCACCGACGAGAACGTGCCGCAGGCGCTGTCGGGCTATCGTCCACGGGTCGCCGTCACCGCCAGCGCCGGCTACCAATACACCGACACCAACACCACCTCGGGCGGCGGTCCCAACACCATCGTCAGAACCGAAATTCACGGCGCCAATGCGCCGCGCTCGGTCGGCGCGACCGTCTCGGAGACGCTGTTCAACGGCCAGCAAACCGCCAATAAAACCCGGGCGGCGGAGAGCCAGGTCTCCGGCGCGCGCGAAGCCTTGCGGGTTCTCGAGCAGTCGGTGCTGCTCTCGGCGGCCACCATCTATATGGACTACCTGCGCGACGCCGCCATCGTCGAGGTTCAGCGCAGCAACGTCCGCGTTCTCGAACAGACGCTGAAGCAGACCCGCGACCGGTTCAATGTCGGCGAGGTGACGCGCACCGACGTCGCGCAATCGGAGGCGCAACTCGCGGCCGGCAAAACCCAGCTACTGACCGCCGAAGCCAACCTGGTGACCACGCGAGCAAACTTCCGCCGCATCATCGGCAACGAACCGGCGGCGCTCGCGCCGGGTTCGCCGGTGGACCGCTATCTGCCGGGGACGCTGCCCGGCGCGGTCGATCTCAGTCTGATCGAAAACCCGAACGTGACCGCCGCGATGTTCGGCATCGACGTCAATTATCTCCAGGTCAAGGTCAACGAAGGCGCGCTGCTGCCCACGGTGTCGTTGCAGGCTTCGGTACAGCAATCCTATGAACAGCAGTTGACGATCTTCCGCTCGTTCGGCGCCTCGGCGATCGCGCAGGTTTCGGTTCCGGTGTATCAGGGCGGCGCCGAATACTCGCTGATCCGCCAGTCGAAGGAAACATTGGCGCAGCAGCGCCTCAACCTCGATCAGGTTCGCGACCAGACCCGCGCCAACGTGGTGACGGCGTGGGGGCAGTTGGTGGCGGGCAAGGCGCAGGTCGCATCGGCGCAAGCGCAGGTCACGGCTTCCGAGGTCGCGCTCAACGGCGTGCGCGAGGAGGCCAAGGCCGGACAGCGAACCACGCTCGACGTGCTGAATGCGCAGCAGGCGCTGGTCAACGCCCGCGTCGCGCTGGTCACCGCGCAGCATGATCGCGTGGTGGCGTCCTATGCGGTCTTGAATGCGGTTGGACGGCTGTCGCCGCAGGTGCTCAATCTGGCCACCACCGTGTACGATCCGAGCGTGCATTATCAGCAGGTTCGCGACAGCTGGTTTGGTGTTCGCACGCCCGACGGCCGCTGATCGCGTACTCGCTGCGACGTGCGGGAAGACGGGCCGCGTCCAGGGCGCGTTGCTTGCAATCAATTGTTGCCATGACATACCTTTATTGGGGGCAACAGAGCGATTCGCGACGCAAATGCATCCTTAGGACGCGAGGCTTCGGTGCCTGGGCAGGGGCGGGAACTCCGCGCGACGTTTCGCGCGAGGCTTGATCTGGGGACAAGTCAGGCTTGTGCGATGAAAATCCCGGCCTGCATTTCCGGAAACGGTAATCCTTCTTTGCTAGGTATGAAACGCACACGAGGGCGTTGATGATGTGGGGTCGGAGATGACGCAGCCTGCAAAGGTCCAAGAGCCCTCGATGGAGGAGATTCTGGCGTCGATCCGGCGTATCATCGCCGACGATGAGGCAAAACCGGCCGTCGAGAAGCCCTCGAGCCCGGCCGTGGCAGCAAAGCCGGAAAAACCCGCCGCGCCGGCGCCGGCAGCCAAGGCGCCGGTGATGAATAATATTCCGCCGTCGGCGATTCCCACCGCGGCCGCTGCAAAGGCGGTGCCGCCGGTCAAGCCCGCGCCGCCGCCCCCACCACCTCCTGCCGCGGCCGCCGTTTCCAACAGTCAGGACGATATCGATGCGATGCTGGCCGGCCTCGATGAGGCGACGTCGGAAGCCGAGATAAGGCCGGCCTTGCCCGAGGTCGAGGTGTTCGAACTCACCGACGACATGGCGGTGCCGGAGCCGCCGCCGCAGCCGTCGTTCAAGAAGGTTGAACCGCAGGACGATCTCGAATTCAGCGAAATGGCCGCCGCCAAGGCGATGCATCGGCGGCCCGCGTTCGAGCCGCCGCCTTTCGAAAGCGAGGCGCCGGCGCCGCAACAGATATTGTCGCGGTCTACCGTGTCCGCGGTCGAATCCGCCTTCAATAGCCTCGCCAACACCGTGCTGAGCAACAACGCGCGGACGCTGGAAGATCTCGTCAAGGAGATGCTGCGGCCGATGCTGAAATCATGGCTCGACGACAATCTGCCCGGGCTGGTGGAGCGCATCGTTAAGGCGGAAATCGAACGGGTTTCGCGCGGGCGCTAAGCCGTTTTCCGCCTATTCTGATCGCAAAACCGGTATCCACCGTCGGATCAGGTCCGGGTGCTCTTGCGGAACAGGCGCGGCTCCGCGCGCGGCGGGCAATTGTTGAAACCCCGTTTGGCCACTACATCCGGCCTTATCCTGCCCTTCGACGGGCCTATTGTGTTGACTTGATCTGTTGACTTGGCGCGTTTCGGCGGGTTTCTAGCCCGTTCCATAGCCATGAATGCATTGCCATGATCGAGAAGACCTACCAGCCCGCCGATATCGAAACCCGCATGTCCCGGATCTGGGAGGAAAGCGGCGCGTTCAGGGCCGGCCGCCCCGAGCGCCGCGATGCAAAGCCCTTCACCATCGTGATCCCGCCGCCGAACGTGACCGGCTCGCTGCACATGGGGCATGCGCTCAACAACACCCTGCAGGACATCCTCTGCCGCTTCGAACGGATGCGCGGCCGCGACGTGCTGTGGCAGCCCGGCACCGATCATGCCGGGATCGCGACCCAGATGGTAGTCGAGCGGCAATTGATGGAGCGCCAGCTGCCAAGCCGCCGCGACATGGGCCGCGCAAAATTTCTCGAGCGCGTCTGGCAATGGAAGGCAGAGAGCGGCGGCGTCATCGTCAACCAATTGAAGCGGCTCGGCGCGTCCTGCGACTGGTCGCGCGAACGCTTTACCATGGACGAGGGCCTGTCGCGCGCCGTCATCAAGGTGTTCGTCCAGTTGCATCGCGAAGGGCTGATCTACAAGGACAAGCGGCTGGTGAACTGGGATCCGTCGCTCTTGACCGCGATTTCCGATCTCGAAGTGCAACAGGTCGAGGTCAAGGGCAGCCTCTGGTATTTGCGCTATCCGCTGCAAGACAAAACCTTCGATCCCGAGGATCCCACCAGCTTTATCGTGGTCGCGACCACGCGGCCGGAGACGATGCTAGGCGACAGCGGGGTCGCGGTGCATCCGGACGATGCGCGCTACTCCGATCTGGTCGGCAGGCATGTGATCCTGCCGCTGGTGGGACGAAAGATTCCGATTGTCGCCGACGAATATTCCGACCCCGAAAAAGGTTCGGGCGCGGTGAAGGTCACGCCGGCGCACGACTTCAACGATTTCGAGGTCGGCAACCGGCACGGCCTGCCGCGGATCAGCGTGCTCGATCAGGAGGGACATCTCGCTCTGGTCGGCAACGAAGATTATTTGCGCGATTTGCCGGACGAATCCGAGCATCTTGCCGAGGAATGGCACGGCCTCGACCGTTTTGTTGCGCGCAAGCTGATCGTGGCACGGCTGGAAGATTTCGGTTTTCTGGAAAAAGTCGAGCAGAACATCCACATGGTGCCGCATGGCGATCGTTCCGGCGTCGTCATCGAGCCGTACCTGACCGACCAGTGGTATGTCGACGCCAAGACCATGGCGCAGCCCGCCATCGCAGCGGTGCGCAGCGGCGCGACCGCGTTCGTGCCGAAGAACTGGGAAAAAACCTATTTCGAGTGGATGGAGA
>WNFO01000399.1_pt1 | contig 33262 bp, 31 predicted proteins | sample 5400251 | NCBI WGS metagenome assembly WNFO01 (sample SAMN13153354, study PRJNA577476) | soil metagenome | isolation source: 100 cm saprolite under Madrone tree | place: USA:California | collected 2016-06-14
CGATGAGAGCGTTGGGCTAATCGGCGGCGGCGGAGGCGTACCGTAGCCGCCACAAGAGTACGTGCAAAGCGAGACGGCGAGGAGTCCTGCTGTCGCGGCAAGGCCAGGCCGCCGAGGGCGAGATGCTCGACTGAAGGTCCACAACATCGCCGGCACCGCGAGCCAGGCGAAGCATGCCACCAGCGCCCACCATGGCTGCATCGGAGGCGCATATCGTGGCAAGACCAATGGCGGCGGCACCAGGACTCGTGCCATCGTCGTCAAAGTCACCGTCGCCGTCGCCATGGTCGACCCATTAAGCGTCACAGACGACGGCGAAACCGTGCACGTGGCTGCCGCCGGTGCACCCGTGCAGCTCCACGTTACAGTCTGAGTGGAACCGTGCAGCGGTGTAGTGGAGACGGTGAAGTTTGCCTGCTGTCCCGCAGTAATTATCGCGCTGGGTGGTGCCGCAGAAACGCTGAAATCCGGCGAACAACTCGCCGCAGTCACTGACGCGAGAGTCGCACAAAGATCCAGCCGCCCGTGGCCCATGCCGGAATCCGCAAGCGGGACTGCATGGGCCACCGCCAAAGCGCCACTGGACTGGTTAATGGCGGGGTTTAGGCTGTGCAACAACGTCGCCCCTCCCGACACAAACGGCGCGCTGAACGAAGTTCCCCATCCCGCTGCATATGTGTTGTATGGGTACGTACTCACAATCGCTTCGCCAGGAGCCGCCACCCACACGATAGCGTTTCCAAAGTTGGAGAACGACGAGCGCGCGTCCTGATCCGTCGTTGATGCCACGCCCATCACATCGGTTTGCAACGCCGCGGGATATACAATTTCCGCCGTCCCGTCGTTTCCTGCAGACGCCGCGCAAATCACGCCCTTCTGGTTGGCGTAGTCAAGGGCTTTCTGCAGTTCCGCCGATGCCGTCGTGATGTCGAAGCTCATGTTGATCACGTTGGCGCCGTTCTGCACGCCGTAATAAATCGCGCGCAAAATGTCGGAGAGCGAAGCTGTCCCATCCGCATGAAACGCCTTCAAGGGCAAGAGCTGCGCGGTCGGAGCCACTAGGTGGATGATGCCCATCACCATCGTCCCGTGTCCAAATGCCGCATACGGGGTTCCATCGAGCACTGCCGCCGTGGACTGGTCCAGTACTGCCGCCGTGGACTGATTCACCTTCGCTGGCGAGCAACTCGGGCAAGGGGGAGGCGGACACGTCATGAATGGACACGGCGAAGTATCGTTCAGCTCGGAACCGCCTGGCTGGTTCCGAGTGAAGTCGTAACCTTGTAGCACAACCCCTTGCAGCGCCGGATGGGTGGGGTCCACTCCCGTGTCAATGTCAGCGACAATCCCCGTCCCCAATACATTGAACGTCTTTTGCGTATCCTGGACTCCCACAATCGATGCCGCAGGTTGATTGACGTAGCCGTCCCATGCATTCGTCGTGGAACCTGCAGGGTATGGCACCAAGGTTCTGTTCGACATCACCGTGGCTGGAATCGTCGTGGGAAGAATGTTCAGGCCACCCACTAAATTAATCAGCTGCTCCAACTCGGCATCGATAATCCCCAGCGGATTGCCGAGGAGATTTAGCAGTCCGCTTACGTCGAGTGGGCTTGTGATTAGGTAGACCTGCCCTAGAGGATCACCCAACCCGCCGACCACCGTGCAGATTGGGGCTAGTAACAGGGGATTGCATGCCGTATTGAGCGCCTGCAGGCTAAGGGTCGTGCGCAGGATGATACGGTTATCCGCCCGTGCGGGCGTGGCCCATAGCAGCGCCACCAGCGCGCCAGCAAGGCACATTCTACGCTTCATGGCTCGGTGTTCCTTTCCAATCCGCACCTTCGCCTCAGCGCCGCGCACTGCCGCTCGCGGTCTGTCCCCAGCGCCGACCGCTCCTTAACGTTCCGGAGGGAATCTTTCATGCAACTGGACATCTTTCGCTCACAAGACCTGTCCCCAAGACCCGCACCGTGCGGATCCAGCATTCTGCGGAAAGACCGACCCCAGCTCTGCCTCGGAGGGAGGCACGCCCAGCGAACTAGCCAGTACGGTCTTTCCTAAATAGATGGGGGAGACGCGAAGAAATGAATAGAGGGGAAATACAGCAAAATGGGCTAAGGTAAATACCTTACTTCAAGCCTTTTACCATCGCGAAGCGACGAATCCGTTGAAGTCCGAGGGACAAGGTACCTCGCTACCGTATCCTCGAGCAGGAACACTCCGTCGCCGATCGTCATTTCCGATGGTTACGCGTTCCCAACGGCCCGTCTGAGCACTTCTCGCGATATATTGGCTCCGCTCACCACCAGCGCCACGTGCTCGCCGCCACCGATGCCGGATCGCAGTAGCGCCGCCGTGCTCGCGGCCCCGGCCGGTTCCGCTCGTCGCTCACCAGGACCACATCGTCGACGAGGTTCTCGACATCGCGTACGTTCGCTGCCTCCGGCGTTCGTGTCGCTAGCCCATCGGCAATCGTGTCGCACGTCTCGGTTGTCACTGCTTTGCCTTTCTTCCAGGATAGGTAGTAGGCTGGCGCGCGTTCCGCTTGCACACCGATGATCTTCACTCCTGGCGAGTTCTGCTTCACCGCCGCCGCGATACCGCGAATCAGAGCCGTATCCCCCACCGGCACAACGACCACGCTGGTCTCGGGAAGCTGCTCCAGGATTTCACATCCAATCGTCGCGGGCCCCGCGGGCAGATCCTCGTCGGTCGCATCATTCAGAAAATGCACCCCTGGCCGTTTGGCATACTCTGCAGCCAGCGTGAACGCAGACGCCAGATCGTCGCCGCCGCTCTCCACAATCGACGCGCCGAGCCCTGCAATGCGGTCGCGCTTCAGCGGATTGCAGCTCGTAGGTAAAAAGACCTTGGCCTTGATACCAAACTGTTTGGCCGCACAAGCCACCGCCGCTCCATGATTCCCGGTGCTCGAAGCCACCACTTCCTTCACCTGCCCCCTCGCCATTCTCTGCGCCAGCGCCCAGAACGCGCCTCGCACTTTGAAGGAGCCCGTCGGCAGCTCCGTTTCCAGCTTCAAATAAACACTTCTGCCCGCCGCCGCGCTCAGGAACGGCGCAGTAATCAACCGTGTCGGCACAAAATACTTTGCCAGAAATCTTTGCGCCTCACGAATCGTGGAAATGCTTGGAACAATTTGCAGACCAGCCTCGCCGACCGAAGAACTCATCCGACCACCGCCGATGCCGCCGCGCGCTTCCCGCCCAGCTCCATGTACGGCTCCAGGTCCTCATCATACCCCGGAATTCTGCATGAACCCTTACGGTCACACGCGAAATGTCCAGGCCGGCTGCGATTTCTCACCACACCCACAGAAGTTTTCAGCACCTGCAAAAGAAAGAACGTTGCCATCCTGAAGCCATCCGCCGAGGATCGCCGGGAGGATCTCGGCGTTTCCACCCAGCAGGGTGTTGGTAGTCATGGGGCCGGGCGTCTGGGGCGAGGGCCGCTTCTTTGTATTCAACTCGCGACGGCAGCCACTTCTTTCTTCCTCGATTCGTTCCAGAGATGAATGTACGGCTCTAGTTCCTTCATCATTTTTTGGAATTGCGCGATGTCGAGCGATTGCGCGCCGTCGCTGATGGCTTTTTCTGGCGCGGGATGTACTTCCACGATCAATCCGTCGGCGCCAATCGCTACGCCCGCGCGCGACAAGGCCGGCACGAGGCTCCGCTTTCCCGTCGCGTGGCTCGGATCGAGAATCACTGGCAAGTGTGTCAATTCATTCAGTGCGGGGATCGCGGCGATGTCGCAAGTGTTTCGCGTCACGGTTTCAAACGTGCGAATCCCCCGCTCGCACAAAATCACATCGGGATTTCCGTGTGCCGTGATGTATTCCGCAGACATCAACAGCTCTTTTACCGTGCTGCTCAATCCGCGCTTTAGCAGCACCGGCCGCCCGCATTTTCCCAGCGCCTTCAACAGCATGAAATTCTGCATATTTCGCGCGCCCACCTGCATCACATCGGCGTATCGTGCGACCAAATCCACATCGCGGTCGGTCATCACTTCCGTGATGATCGCCAGTCCCGTGGCCTGCTTGGCCTTCTTCAGCAGCTTCAAACCTTCTTCTTCCATGCCCTGAAAATCGTAAGGCGAAGTTCGCGGCTTGAACGCGCCGCCGCGTAACATTTTCGCGCCGGCTTTCGCCACGCCTTCCGCGGCCTGCATGATCTGTTTTTCTGATTCCACCGAGCACGGACCGGCCATCACCACGAATTCTCCCCCGCCGATTTCCGTTCCGTTTACTTTTATTCTTGTTTTTCCAGCACGGAATTCCTTGCTCACAAATTTATACGGCGCCGAGATCCGCACCACGTTGTCCACCTGCGGCATGGCCTCAATCGATTCCATGCACGCGGTCACATCTCCCACACCAACGACTCCAATGACCACGCGTTCTTCCCCTTCGATGGAGTGCACCTTGTACCCGAAGTGCTCCACCTGTTTGCGTACTTCATCGATCTCTTCGCGCTTGGCATGCAATTTCATGGAGATGATCATCTTTCCGGCCCTCTCAATTTGTTTTTCGTCCCTTAAAACAAAAAACCCACTCGGCTGGCGAGTGGGTCGAATCTTTTTCTCTGGATTCGCTTACAAAAACGCCCCCCGCCACCTGGATGGATCCCAAGTAAATCGATACCAGCGGTAGGAGTTGGCGAGCCTGGCGTCCATGACCTGCATATTGTATTTCTTCCCGTTCCCAGACACAACAGTTTCTTTGAGTCCCGGCGGGCCGCAGAATTTCGATTTGCACTCAGAAAAATAGAACCGCGATGCGATAGCGCGTGAATCCGGCCGCGCCATTCCTGCGGCACGCCCCCACCGCAACCCTGCTGTAAGGCCCGCTCCGAATCTTTCTCTCGACATCTTCCGGTAATTTGCTCAGGTCAGTGGCCTCAAATCGGATCATCGCTCTTGCTGGCGTGCCTGCGAATCCCGCATCCCTCTCACAGGTTTTCCGCGCTCCCTCGGTTGCGTTGGCCGACCTGAATCCCTGTGCGGCTAGCAATGAAACCACCTTGTATTCCTGCTGCTCAACGCTCAACTCCGGGACAATCTGCGAAAAATCCTGGACCGCGAAGAGGCCCCCCGGCCCGCGCACCGCTGCGATACCAACGGAGGTGAGCCGCGGGTCCAGGATGTTCTTGCGATGACCGGGCGAATCCATCCAGCCACCATGAATGATCTGGGGATTCGGACCGATGGCGATGTTCTCGGCGATAACACCGAACCGCGCACCAGCTTCGGCGAGGCGGTCTTCGAGATTGGGTTCGCTGGGGAGTCGGTGCTCGAGCCTATTCAGGTTGAGCATGAGAAGGGCGTGCTGGCGGGCGGCTTTGAAGAGTGTTTCATCCCACTGAAGTGCGGAGAGGCGGTGGGCAGTGCGCTCGCGGTTCAGAGCTTCGAAGAGCTGGCGCTCCGAGTCGTTCCTCTCCAGTTGAGCATGCGCACCGGTAGAAAAACAGAACAGAAATGCAACGGCCAGGAGAAATATGAGATTACTCATGCCGATGAAATCAGCCGCGGACGCGGACGGCGCTGAAGCTGAGAACCACGTGGCCGCCGGCTGTGGGACGGCCAAAACTCAGCATGGGGCTGAACCGCGAGAAGAGCAGCAACTGGTCAAGATGACGCCGAAGCTCCGGATTCGTCGGCCCGGAGAGAATCTGGTAGTCGGTCATTTGGCCGTGCGAGTCGACAGTGACATCAATCAGTAGGCCATGTGGCAAAGAGAGTTCCAGGTCCTGCTGCTCCGGCGCCCAGGCTTGCGGATAGTCCGAAAGAGAAACCAGCTCGGCTGGGCGCATCAGATTGAGAGCCACGTCGTTCTGGACGGCGCGCAGGGTGGTGCCCGGCACGATCATCTGGAGCACCAGAACGAAAACGAGGATGGCGGAGAGGAATCCGCCGGTAGCCGGGACGGTCAACGGGCGGAAAACGTTGTCAAGCAGAATTTCAGCGCGATCCTTCATGCGGCGCATACGGCTCGGCCAGTCCTGCGAACGCTGCGCCTGAGCGGCAGCAACCTTGATGCGCACGGCCAGATCGGCCGGCGGAATGTTTTTGGGCACGCGCGAGAGCATAACGGCCAGCTTGCGGAAGCGTTCCAGTTCCTGGCGACAAACGCCGCAACCTTCCAGGTGCTGTCGAATCTGCACGCGCTCTTCAACGCGCGCTCCACCCGTTACGGCATCATCGAAATAACCAACCAGTTTGGTTCGCACTGTGTCGCACTTCATTGGACACCCTTGCCCGTGGAACTTGCCCGCGGAGACGTACATTGGGAAGAAACTGTGATACGCCGTGCGGCGGAAAAAGCATCGCCGAAAGGTGACGGCTGAGCCTCGGAGACATTGCCGTGCGAATACGTTTGGGGGTGACAACCAATCTGGTGTCCGCCCAAGAGCGGCTCAAGAATTTCTTTCAGCGCGCGGCGCCCGCGAAGGATGCGAGACTTCACCGTGCCGACGCTGCATTCCAAGACTTCGGACACTTCCTCGTAGCTCAGGCCTTCGAGGTCTCGCAAAATCACCGCGCTGCGAAAAACATCGGGAATCTGTTGCAAAGCGCCATGCACGACTACCTGAATTTCCAACGACGCAAGCTGCTCGAAGGGCGTGGCGCCAAGATCCTCGATCTCGACGCGCGCTTGCCCTTCCTCCGGCTCGGCATCGATGGAAACATTCTTCTGCACATGGCGTTTGAACCAGCGCTTGTGATTCAGCGCTTCGCGGATGGCGATGCGGTAGAGCCACGTCTTCAAAGAGCTGCCCTGGCGGAAATTGCGGATGCCGCGGAAAGCCTTCAAGAAAACTTCCTGGGTGCCGTCGGCGGCATCGGACGTGTCGCCAAGCATGCCGAGGATGAGGTTATAGACCGGTGCATGATAGTGAGTGACGAGCCAGTCGAAGGCCGTCTCCGAGCCGGCTTGCAGCTCGTGGACGAGATCGGCTTCATCGCGGCCCCAGCTAAGGGCACTAGCCCAATCGGACACTGCCGGCCTTTCCAGCCCGATTGAACCCACCATCCCGTGCAGTTGGGTTACTCGGGCCACCCTGCTAAGGTCCAACGTTGGAACGGTGGACCCAGGCACGACTTGCGACCCCGACCGAGTCGGGGTGTAACCGGGAACGTCGTCAAACGGTTCCCGATGTCCGCTCAGTATTCTTAGACACCGAGGGCCGCGCAGTTGTTTCCCCGGATCGGGAAGAATTCTCGTGCCTTGCCAATTGTTGCACCAAGGGCGACTGGCTGCAATGGGACGCGGTGGCTCGTGAACACAGTAGTTGTCGCTATTGGAGGGTCGAGTGGACGACAAAGGGGCGCTCCCACTCGCTGGGAGCTTTTGCAAGGAGCGTGGAATTGCTTGAAAACACAAGGGTTGAGTTCTTGCCGAGGGTAAGGGAATGCGCAGGTGAAAAAGAGGCGGATTGGGAAGGGATCGAGCACTAAGAGCCACGATCCCTCAACCATGGTTTCTGTAGGAACTTGATTCCATGTGTTGGAGGGCGGGGGCGGCAATCTTGGCTATCCGGATTCGCTTCCTGCTGCGAGCGGTCGATCATCTCCAGGTCCGGAAAGTCCTTTTGAAAAGATTCACAGCCGGTCTGCGAGATACAGCACAAGCGGACGTGGTCGCTCGCCCGGCCCCGCAGCGCTTCAATCGCCACTTTTTCGCTTCTGTGCTTCCAGCGGCCCATCTTAAAATTGAGGGCTCAATCGTAGGAGGTATGCTTTGAGCGTACGCGTGAGTTCCTCCTGGCAGCAAGGCAACAATCAACAATGGTGAACGGTGGAAGGGCGAATGGATGGAGAGTCACGTGGCAACTCGCCGGAGATATTCATTTTGATTTCCCAACCGCGCTACTCGGTATCCGAGTCGTCTGCGGCGGCGGATTCGAAGCCGGCGCGGGCGAGGAGTTTGCGGAGGGCTTCTTCCCCGCCTGCTCCGCGCTGAGTTGCGGCGATATTGCCGTCGCGGTCGATCACGACATAGATGGGGTAGACAGTGGCCTGATACATGGCGGCGAGATTGGTGTCTTCCATCATGACGATCTTGCATTTGCGGGGATGCTGCTCGAGATATTTCTTGACGGTCTTCTTGGACTCGCCCACGTTGATGGCAAGAAGGATCAGTCCTTTATCGGCGAGCTCGTGGCCTATCTTGTCGACGAAGACGGCCTCGTCAGCACAGAAGCCACACCAAGTGGTCCAAAATTCGAGGAGCACGACCTTGCCTTTGATGGACTCGTTGGTGAATCTTTCGCCGGTAGTCGTGGTGGCATTAAAGCGGGGCGCGGGCTCTTTGTCCTTGGGGCGGGCAAGGACGCAAATAGAGGCGAGAAACAATGTGCAGGAAAGTGCCACTCGCAACGTGAAGGTTCTCGACATAACTTGAGAGTGATTTGACTAACTTTGGGCTATCCGCCCATAGGTCTTTTGGACGCGAGGATCGTAGAACAAATCGAAGAAAAAAGAAAGCAGCCTTCAAGCCCCGGCCTGAACGCCGGGACTTGAAGGCCAGGACGGGTAGGCAAATGGCTCCCCACCTGTCAATTACTGTGTTGGTACGTTCCTGCGAATCCGCGCAGACCGTTGGCTAAGGTGTAGACGCACCGAAGGAATTCCTGGCGGACCGGCAGCCAGTGCGGAGAGAGGGATGGAGGCAACATTGAAAAAAGAACTGCGCAGACAAATGGTTTCGACCGTATACCTCGAGGCAGACTATGGCTGCTTTTTCTTGAACGTAACGCACGCGATTGACACGATACAGTGGTTGGGGCCTGGATCATGGCGAAAACCCGAGAAGAATGGAGCGCTCCTTGAAGTGAAATCGCGTTGGTTGACATTGGTAGTATTCGGGACGGAGGTGTGCTAAAGAGGGCCGGCAAGGACAGGAGGGATTATGCGCGGAAAGCGGAAATTCGGGCTCATCCTACTGTTAGCGGCGTTGGTCGTTCCGGTATTTGGCCAGGGGCAACCGGCGGACAAAACGATCACGGTGTTCGGACAATCAATACATTATTTTGATATGGGCTCGGGGCCGGTCGTGGTGCTGCTTCACGGATTGGGGAGCCGCAAGGAGGACTGGATGCCGGTGCTCGAGCCGATGGCGCAGAAATACCGATTACTGGTTCCCGACCAGATCGGGTTCGGGCGCTCGGACAAGCCACTGCTGGATTACAGCATTCAAACATATGTGGATTTTCTGAATGAATTCTTGCGGCAACTGAAGGTGGAAAAAGCGAACCTGGTGGGCGAATCGCTGGGCGGCTGGATCGCCGGGCTTTACGTGGCGGAGATCGGCAGCGGCGCGCACTTGATACCAGTGGAGAAGCTCGTGCTTGTAGATGCGGCGGGATTGAAGCAGGACAAGCCGATCCCGGATTTGAATCCGAGCTCACTGGCGGCGATGCGCGGACTCATGGAGGCGGTTTTCTACGACACGAGCTGGCTGAATGAGGAGGCGCTGCGAAGGACTTTCACCGACAAGCTAGCGGTTCACGACGGCTACACGGTGCGGAGCCTGTTGGGGAATCCAACTCTTGGAACCGAAAGATTGGACGAAAAGCTGGCCAGTATCAAGGTGCCGACGCTGGTGACGTGGGGAAAACAGGACAAGTTGTTGCCAATCGGAGCAGGAGAACGGTACGCCGCGGGAATCGCGGGCGCGAAGCTGGTCAGCTTTGAGAAGTGCGGGCACGTCCCCGCGATTGAAAAAACGGAAGAGTTTCTAGCGGCGGTGACTGCATTTCTTGGCGGCGTGGCGGCGACTGCGCACTGAACTGAGCCGAAGCAACAAGAAAATCCTGGATGCGAGGGTGACGGTGGCGCAAGACGTGGAGCTGCTGGCTTCGTACTGGACGATTGCGGGTGGGGCGCAGCCACATACGGACAAAGAGTACAGTCCGTTTGATTTTGAGGACCGGGTTGTAGCGGCGGCACAGGCAGGTTTCAAGGGCGTGGGAATCTGGCATGCGGACCTGGAGCACGTCCTCAAGAGCAGAAGCTTGAAGGAGATGAAGAGAATTCTCGACGACAATGGAATGAAACACGTGGAGCTGGAATTTCTGAAGGATTGGTTTCTAGAGGGAGAAAGAAAAAAACAATCGGATATCGAGAAAGAGAAACTGTTTGCGGCGGCTGAGGCGCTGAACGCCAAGCACGTGAAGGTGGGAGATTTTTTTCGCGAGAAATGTGAGATGGCGCGGCTGATTGAGGCGTTCGCGGCGCTGTGTGCGGACGCAGTCGAGCATGGAATCACAATTGGTTTCGAACTGATGCCCTTCGCCATGATCGATACGCTTGCGGACGCGTTGACGATGGTTGAGGGAGCGGGAGCGAAGAACGGGGGAATCATCCTGGACACGTGGCATGTGGTGAAGCTGGGAATTTCGTATGAGGACGTGGCGCGGATTCCCGCGCGTTACTTGATCGGCGTTGAGCTCAATGATGGTACGCTCAAGGCGCCTTGGGACTTGCATGAAGACACCATCAATCATCGACGGCTGTGTGGCGAAGGTGAGTTTGACGTGAAGGGGTTCATAGCCAGCGTCCGGAAGGCGGGTTACACGGGTCCGTTTGGAATTGAGGTTCTTTCGCAGGAGCTGCGGCGGAAGCCGCTGGAAGAATTGACGACGCGAGCGTTTGGCACGACGATGGCGCAGTTTCGCGCTTGAATGCAGTTCCCTGCAAGAAATGCAATATTTTTATTTCTGGCCTGCATTTGGTTTTCGGCAAGCGAGGCGCGTGTCGATGGAAAGGTTGCGCCGAGCGACGCAGTTCCCTCTCTTGCCGCAAATGGAGCTTCGGCGACTCGTTTGCTAGTTGGAAAGAGCACGGTCGATGGAGAAGGCGCCGGAGCCCCTGATCATGATGACCAGGGCGATGGCGAACGCGAGAATGTGGTACTCAAAGCCTTCGCCCTTTTGGTTGCCGAGCCAGTTTGCAAAAAAGCCGTAGTGCCGATGGGCCATGGCCACGGCCACCATCATGTTGCAAGCGATGCCGAAAGCGGCAGCGCGGTCCAGAAAGCCGAGAATCAAGCCCCATACTTCCCAAAAATTCCGCGCAGATGGCCAGGAAGGCTAAGGGCGCAGGGATATGCAGGCCCTGAGTGAAAGAACCCATGGTGGCGGAAAATCCAAACCCGCCAAACTAGCCGAGGGCCTTTTGCGCACCGTGCGCGAAGAAGATCACGCCAAGGATAAGACGAAGAATTGTGATGGCCGGATCGTCCGTGGTGTTGACCCATCTTGAGTCAAGTAGTGCGGTGGGAGTTGCCGTAACTGCGTTACGAATTCCCGATCCAAGACGGCGCCGGCTAGGCGGGCACGAGTTGTCACTCGCTTGCCATTCCACTTGGTAGTAAAGTGGCACTCATTATGGCGTCAAGGCATTGGCAGTGCCTGGAGGGGCATCATGGCCGGCGATGGGATGGCTGCGATCAAGCATCTGGTTGTGGTGATGATGGAGAATCGATCGTTCGACAACCTACTGGGATTCCTCTATGCGGACGTGCACAACCGGCCGCCAATTAACATTCCGGCGTCGTCACCAGGAGGGCAACCGACGTTTGATGGACTGGTCGACGCCAGTCCGGAGAGCCCGTTCTGGAACCCATCCAATCCGGAGTATTTCACGGCGAACGCGCCGCCAGCGAAAGTGTTCGCCACGAAGGGCACAAAGGGACCAAGTCCGTTCCTGGCGCCGAACCATGATCCGCACGAGGAATTCGACCACATTACGTTCCAGATTCTGGGGCCACAGGGCTGGACCGGCCCGAAGATGAAGGGATTTCTCGTCGACTACATCACGACCGATCCCGGGCACCCGGAGAATGCCAACCAAGTGATGGAGTGTTACCGCCCGGAGCAAGTGAGCGTGATCAGCCAGCTAGCGAAAAACTTTGCGGCGAGCGACCGATGGTTCTGCTCGACGCCCAACCAAACGCTGCCGAACCGGGCGTTCGTGCATGCGGGAACGTCGATGGGGCGGGTGAACAACAAGCCAGAGCCGCTCTATGAAGCGGAAACAATTTTTGAAGTACTGGAAACCACCCGGCACAGCTGGAGGGTCTACAACGATACGTTTACCATGTCGCTCGTGCGGCTGCAATTTCCGCAGCTGTGGAATCCACTACTGCAGCCGCATTTCCACGGGATGGAGGAGTTTGAAGAGGACTGCCGAGATGGAACCCTACCGGAATACTCGTTTGTGGAGCCGAGTTTCCAGATTGAACCGAACGACGAGCATCCGCCACACGACGTGAGTCTAGGCGAGCAATTTCTTCTGCGCGTTTGGAAAGCTGTCAGCGGGGGCAAAGATTGGAACAGCACGCTACTGGTGATTACCTTTGATGAACACGGAGGCTGCTACGACCACGTCGTACCTCCAGCGGCAGTTCCGCCGGATGTGGCAAGCAATCCGGGAGAGGCAGGCTTCCGGTTTGATCGCTTTGGGGTGCGAGTTCCAACGGTACTCGTTTCGCCATACATCGAAGCAGGGACAGTGTTTCGCTCGCCGAGCGACGTGCCATATGATCACACATCGATCCTGGCAACGATCCGAGACTGGCTGCAAATTCCGCAGGAGGAGATGCTCAGCAGCGGCCGAGTCAAGCAGGCTCCGACCTTTGGGAACGTCTTGACCCGTTCGGCGCCTCGTACGGAATTGCCGGTTATTGCACAGACGGGCGCGCCTGTGCACCCAACCAAGCGATGGATTGCTCGGAACGACTTGCAAGCCGCCATGCTGACCGCTCACAGAAAGCGCTACCAACACATTCTGGGAAACCTGGCGAGGCTCAAGGGCGGGCGGACGTCGCCGCCAAAATCTAGGCCAAAATAGGTCAACCGCTGCCGACTTGGCGAGGGAAATTCGATTCTAATGCTGCTCTCGCAGCCAAGTCCGTTCAGGCCTTAGGAATGGTATGCATGAAGTCGAGTGGATATCTCGTGGCTCTGTTCTGTTCTGGCCTTCTGTTGCTTCGAGCGGAGCTCGAAGAAGAGGACCGCCCGTCGGAGCAGTGGAGACAAAAGTGGTTCAAGATTAGCAAGGCTAATAGAGTTGCGTTGCGCCTTAACGGCGGAGACCCAGCGCTGCATCGATTTGCCGGTTAGCGGCGTAACCGCGGCCCTCATGGCTCTTCGCGCGCGCTCAAGTACGAGAGTAACGATCAAAGTCAAAATGATTGTTAGGGGAAGGGGCAGACTCCACTCGTGCGGTACCATCCGAGAGAGAAAATGACAAAATTCCATTTCTCGATTTCCATGTCTCTCGGGCAGACGTTGATTCCAGTAGACTTACAGGTCAGCGCCCAGACATAGAAAGCGACTTGATTGCCGCGTTCCAATGACGGAAAGAATTCGTATATCCTAAGCCGCTCCTTCGGAACTTGCTTTGGGGATGGCACATGCTCCTCGGGTAACCCCGGCCTACGCGAGTTGCTAGTTGGTTAAGGCCTTTCTGGCACGTTCTGGGCCCGCTGGCCAAAACATCGTATTATGATGGCTGGAGTTTTCAGCCGGAGGCAGCCATCGCATACCTAGAGAAACGTCGATCACCCAGGTATTCATTCATCGCGAGCGCTGAGCTGATCGATGAGAGGGCCGACGTCCGGATCGCTTCGCGCGTAAGTGAACTGAGCCTGCATGGTTGCTATTTGGATATGATGAATCCGTTCCCCAAAGGAACGCTGGTGCTCGTGAGGATCACCGCCGGGGATGCGCTCTTCGCGGCCAAATCCAAAATCATTTATTCGCAGCCGAATATGGGTGCCGGCGTGGTCTTCCTGCAAATCGAACCGCAATCGCAAACTTCGCTGGAGCGCTGGCTGGATGGAGCGGAGAAGGACAATCAGAGGCAGGTAGGATAATCCCGCTTGGGCACGGCACGACGAGCCTGTTGCGTGGGTGCTAATCGGGGTAGCGCCGCCATCAGGGCGAACAATAAATAAAAATCTGAATCAGTACGGGAATTGACACCGTCTGAAAAGTGGACAGAGTGGAAGTGTGTCCGATTAGAGAGTGCGCGCATCGGACAAATTCAGATGGCGTTGCGCTTCAGCTCGGACATGAGGTAATCGCAGGAGCGAACGCAGAGAGCCATGATGGTAAGTGTGGGATTCTGGCAGGGGTTTGAAGTGAAGCCGGAAGCGTCCATGATAAACAGGTTTTTAATGTCGTGGGTCTGCTGGAATTGATTGAGCACGGATTTTTTCGGGTCGCCGCCCATGCGGGCGATGCCGGCTTCGTGGAGCGCCCAGCGCGGAGCGGAAGGATGAGCGTAAGTGCGAATGTTTCTTGCGCCGGCGGCTTCCAGCATTTCACCGGCGGAGTCGCCCATGTCCTGAATCATGGCGCGCTCGTTTTCGCCGTCGGACATGTGAATCTTGAGAACAGGAATGCCGTAAATATCTTTGACGGTGGGGTCGAGCTCGACGAAGTTGTCCCAGCGCGGGAGGACTTCGCCGAAGCCTGTAATGTCAATGCTTGTGCGAGGCTCAAGAAGAGCTTTTTTGTAGGTCTCGCTGAATCCTGGTGCATCCCAGTTGAATTCCGTGGAGGCTGCACCTTCGTAGCCAAAGCCGCGGAGGAATTTTTTGTAAGGTGGGGTATTCGCCAGATTGCGGAAACGCGCGATGTAGATACCGAGCGGCTTTTTGGGGCCACCAAGAGAGGGCTTTGCACCAAAGGCGGGAAACTCGCCCCGGCCGCCGCCGCTGCGAACATGCGCGGTGAGGTAATGGCCGAGGACGCCACTGGAATTGGCGAGGCCATTCGCAAACTGCGGCGTGGCAGAATTGAGAAGAATGCGCACCGACTCCTGCGATTGCGCACAGAGAATGACGGTGCGGGTGTAGATTTCGAGGGCCTGGCGTGTGTTGCGGTCGACGTAGAGAACGCCGCGGGCGCGATTGCGATCGGAATCCATCAGAACTTTGTACACCATGGCGTTCGAAATGAGCGTGCAATTGCCGGTAGCGACGGCGTCGGCAACCGTGGTGAAGGCGGAGTTGAAATAGGAATGGGTCATGCAACCGCGTTCACAGGGGCCGCAATAGTGGCAGGGGCCGCGCCCGTTGATGGTCTTGGTGAGATTCGCGGAACGCGTGGGCATGACGGTGCGACCGAGTCTTTCTTTGACCCGATTGCGGAAGAGAGTCTCCTGACAAGTGAGCGGAACGGGTGGCTGAAACTGGCCGTCGGGGAGATGCTCGAGGCCTTCGGCGCTGCCGGTGATCCCGACGTATTTTTCGACGAGGTCATAGTAGGGTTCGATCTCTTTGTAACCGAGCGGCCAGTTTTCACCGTACCCGTCGAAGGAAGCTGATTTGAAATCCAAATCACTGAAGCGCAGGCTGACGCGGCCCCAGACGTTCGTTCGGCCACCTGTCATGCGCAAGCGGCCCATCCAGTTGAAGGGCTTGTCCGCGGGAGTTGTGTATGGCTCTTCAAGATCGTTGACGAACCAGTTGTAAGTGTATTCGTTGCAAACGCCAAATTTGACTTGAATGGGTCGGGTTTTGCGGACGATTTCTTTGGCGCGGTTGCGGTATTTGAGTTCGAACGCGGGCTGGTGTTCCGTAAAATTCTTGTCCGACTGCGGTCGGCCAGCTTCGAGGAGGGCAACCTTCAAACCGGCTTCCGCAAGGCGTTTGCAGGCCCAGCCTCCGGAAGCTCCGGAACCGACAACGATGACATCATAGGAATGGTCTTTCTGTTGACTCATAGTGTGAAAATTCGAAGCGCATGCTAACAAGCGCAGGATGGCAGGTCAATCGAGTAAGGCGAAACGATTCGTGTTGTTCTTGTGAATGATTGTCGGTGGGTGATACCATCGGCGCGAAATCGGAAGGCTGGGGAATTGCGATGGAAACAAGGAGCGCATTGCCGGTGATCGACGAAGCAGCCGCTGTGGGCGGGCAGCTCACGCGGCGGGAGGTGGTGCGGCGGCTGTTCGCGGCGGCGAGTGTTGGAACGGCGTGGCCGTTGGTGGCGGTTTCGCATCCGATCCATGAGCTTTTGGGCAATGACGCGGTTCTCGGTGAAACGGAGAAACTGGGGGCTGCGGATTGGAAACCGCTCTCCCTGAATGCGCAACAGAATGAGAGTCTGATTGCCATTGCGGAGAGCATCGTGCCAGGATCGATGAAGGCGCAGGTGAACCGGTTCATTGACTTGCTGCTGAGCGTGGATACGCCTGAGCGCCAGAAGAGTTTCGTGGACTCGCTTGCCGCGTTTGAAGCGGAGTCGAAAAAGCGATTCGCGAAGTACTTCCCAGCCCTGGATGAGAGCCAGAAAATCCAACTGCTGACGGATGCGTCGGCAACTCTTGCGAAAGAGAACTCAGGCGGTGCAGATGCCGGGGAAACGCCTGCCGCGCTCCACCAGCACTTTGAAAACTTGAAGGGTTGGGTGAGCGGAGCGTATTACTCGTCGGAAGTGGGAATGAAAGAGTTGGGATGGACGTCGGACCGCGTGTTTGCAAGTTTTGCTGGTTGCGAACATCCGGAGGGACATTACTAAGAGGGATGGCATGAACGCATTGTCCAATCGCCGGGAATTTCTTCGCGCTGCGACGTTGACTGGCGCAGGACTCACACTTTCAAATCGTTTGCTCGGAGCCAAGAGCAAGGCCGTCCTTGTTTTCACGAAATCCTCGGGCTGGGAACACGACGTGGTGAAAAGAGTTGGCGGAAAGCCAAGCATCGTGGACGACGTCGTCAACGACATGGGGAATAAGTATGGATTTAGAGTCGGGGTAACGAAGGACGGGCGCATTTTCGATTCGAAAGAGTTTCATTCCTATGCCGCGGTGCTCTTCTTCACCACGGGCGATCTCACAACCTTGGGCACGGACGGCAAGCCACCGATGACGCCGCAAGGCAAACAGACGCTGCTGGAGGCCGTGCAAAAAGGAATGGGGTTTGTGGGTGTGCACGCAGCTAGCGACACATTTCATACCCAGCCTGATCCGCCTGATCTTTCAAGTCGCTATATCGCCTATGGAGACCAAGAGGATCCGTATCTCAGGATGCTGGGCGGCGAGTTCATCGTGCACGGACGGGAGCCGCGCCTGCAGGACGCAAATTTGATTGTGCATGATCCGAAATTTCCGGGGCTGGAAGGCGTGACGTCGCCGGTGAGCTTTAACGAAGAGTGGTACTCGCTCAAGGACTTCGTGCCCGATCTTCACGTGATCCTCACCCTGGACACGCATGGCATGAAAGGAGAGTGCTACCAGCGCGCGCCATATCCGGTCACGTGGGCGCGGTCGCACGGGAAGGGGCGTCTTTTCTATACCGCAATGGGCGACCGGCCGGAGAATTGGAAGAATGAGTTTTTCCTGAACTTACTCGCCGGCGGCATCCGCTGGACCATCGGAGATGCCAGCGCGCACTTGGATCGGAACTTGAAACAAGCCGCGCCGGGCTATGAGGAAATCCCTCCAAGGTTTCCTTCAGAAAAGTGACACCTTCCCAGCCACCCAATGACTCAATAGAAATGGCTAACTAACAACGGAACGGTCACATGGGGATCGGCTGGTTGATCCTTGGCTTGACGTACCAGCAGGGCAAGTAGCCGTAGTGCGGAAATAGAGAGTGGGCGCAGGTGACGATCCGCTCCGGATTCTGAGCGTCTACTTGGTATTCGGTCTTGCCGTTCTTTTCCGGGATGGCCAGGATGCGCAGAGCGGTGATTGATTCGTAGGGGTCGGAGGGTTTCGGATGGAGCATGCGGAAACGAAGGTAAAGATAGTCGGTGACATACGCAATTCCCACGCAACCGGTGGCGCACAGTACAAGACGCATGAAAACAACTCGAATAGACGCCATGTGTGATGATGTCCACTCTATCGCAGACGGAACAAAACAGCGATGCCGCAAGAGTCTTATAATAGTGTCCCGAACACACCGATTTACACCATCGATCTCAGGTCTAAGAAGCTAAATTTCCTTCGCTTTGCGAACCTCTCCCGCCTGATCGCAACGTCTCCAGAGACCACGACAGGGTTCAGACCGGGTGACAGAACCGTGCCGGAGGCCTCCCTATCTAGGGTATCTACCTGGCTCGATTCCAGTGATTCACCTTCTAACTGGACGCTGAAGATGATTCCCTTTTGATTTGAATTGGCCGTCGCAGGCTAGGGCTGAAAGGAAACAACATGAAGAGGCAAAAAGCTTTCTCACTCGTTCTACTGCTAATCGAAGTAGTATTCACTTTGTTCATCGCCGGGATTGTAGTGCCGAGTCTACTCCGGTCTGATTTGCCCACGAAAGAGGTTTTCGCTGTGGATTCTCCCCGTACAATCAACATCGCGGGGATTGCGTTCTCGTACACGACCCACAACGTCGAATTTGCCATCTTGGGTGCGCTAATCGGCGCGATGGCAGCATTTGCTATCCCTTTTCCCACCAGTGCACTCAAGAACACAACGTCCACACAACCAATCACTTTGCAGGCTGCTCCCCTGCCACACTGAAACCGTCCTGAGTCCTCCCGGGCCCGTACTCCCCGTCTCCGGACCCTGCTAAAGGCTCCCCTGAAGCTGAGGGCGTGAGGTTCCTAATTTCTTCTGCCAGGATCACAAACGTCTGGGAGGCCAAGACCGGCTTCAGATGGGACGGCACTGTGTTTGACAGGATGCCAGCAACTGCCAGGTTCGCGGACACTTCCCTAAACATTCGCCGAAATCCGCTCACCAGTTGGGCTTAGAGAAGGATCATCGGTAATCAGTTAAGAGAGTGGCATGTCACCATCTGTCGTACGCCATCCCGTTGCTGCCGACCTGCCCCGAGCTCGAATGTATGTCGTAGCGTCCCCAGGCCCTCACTGCGCGGCAAGTTCCATTGTCGCCGATTTGCGCCACCCAGCGTGGACGATGTCCGTAAATCTCCGTTGAGCGGCAATGGGGGCAAGTCCGTTTCGAGGTCCGAAACGAGTTTTGTGTGTGGTCGTTCTGATCAGCAAGCATGGCCAAGGCCTCAGCCCGCTCCGAACAATCCAGAAACCCCCACAAGGTGAACGCCGACTGAACAGCGACAGCTTCCCGTCTGGTTTGCCGCCGAGCGCGCACCCGCACACCTCAATCACCAAGCAGATCAACCCGCCCGCTCCGCGGTCGGGCGTCTGATAAGCATTTTGACTTCTCCGAGGCCTCCTGCATACTCGGGCGCACACGTTTCCAAAGTGGAACCCGGGCTCTCATAGAATGCGCCATTGGCGTAATTTCTGTCCCTCATCGTCCGAACCAACGTCAGGTTTATGTCGCTAGGCTCTAATGGGCATTGGAGGACGTCAGTCACTCCTAGCCTCATAGCTTCAAGGCACTCCTCCCATTTCCCAGTGCAGAGTATCAAGACGAAGCGAATCATCAGGTTGTGCCTATGGACGGCTGACAGCAACTCACGGTAGAAACCGTCTGTAAGCCGTTCTTCGCAGAAGATCAGATCTATCTGGGCAGATGAGAGCACTTCGATCGCCTGTTCGATTTTGGCGACAGCGGAAGTGGTCACCGGCAATCCATCGAGCACACTCAGCAGCCTGTCTTTGTTTTCAAGTCTCGACGCTACAATTAATATATGCACGCGTACTCCAATTCCGGTCAGCTCAAGAAATCAAAGGAGATGCATTCTTCACTGACGCGCCCGCTCCTCCAATCTACGGGTTTGGAGTGATCCGCCAAGTGCGTACGGCACAATCCCAGGGATCGGAGAGCAGGGCGTCATGCCCTCGTTCTAGGGCTTTCGTTGCGCCCGGTCAATCAGGGCTACTATGTATGCATCCCACGGAAACTGTGTACTGGGTGTCCGATCCTACGTGGAATTATGTAAGGAGCTAACTCGCGTGCTTGCATTTTACTGAAGGAAGCTCGACGTTGACAATTCAGAAAGACTTGGCACCGTCGCCGTAAGCGTCGTGCCCTTCTTTCCCGAGGCAATCTCCAGCGCCCCGCCCAACTGCGTCAGCCGCTCTCTCATTCCCTGGATTCCCACGCCAAACGGGGGGCTCTCCTCGGAGGGCTCGGAACGAAAGCCTTTGCCATTGTCGAAAACTCGTAATGTCACGGAGTCCGTTGTCTCAGTGATTTCGATCTCTGCCTTGTCCGCACCGGAATGACGATGAATATTGTTCAATGCTTCCTGGATAATCCGGAATAGAGCGATCTCGACGTTCTGCGGGAAGCGCCCCAGGGCAGAGGGCAGAACGAGGTTCACCGCAACCCCGGAACGCTTTGCAAAACCCTCCACGAGCCAGCGCGTCGCCATCGCAAGGCCCGCCTCATCCAGCAGCGGAGGATGTAAGAGCTGTGCCAGCGTCCGAATCTCCTGAATCGCCTCGTCAATAAACTTCAAGGATTCAGAAAGTGTACTTGCATGCCGCTCGAGATCAGTTTGCTTGCTCAGAGAATCCAGCCCCATCTTCACAAAGGTCAGTTTCTGGCCTGTCGAATCATGGAGTTCCCTAGCAATCCTCCGGCGTTCTTCATCCTGTACCCGGATGAGATAGGACGAAAGCTTGCGCAGGCGTCCTTCAGATAGCCTTTTCTCCGTCACATCACTGTTGAGTTCCAGTACGACAGTGGTTCCCGCCTCTCTCTGCAAGGCCCAGCGGCTCTGTATGATCCGGGCGACGCCGTCCCGGCGAACGTGCACCAATTCACCCTCCCAGTGCCCTGCTCGAGTCATTTCCTCGTTAATCTCCTTCCACGGTTTCGGAAACCTGGTGTTCAAAAGCGCCTGCTTCAGTTTTCCCACGGCCTCTTCCTTCTTCCATCCGTACATCTCCTCAGCGCCCCGGCTCCAAAAATGGATTGTACCCTCCATGCCTCGAACTAAGACGGCGTCGTGCGCCAAATCGAGAAGAGCCGCTTGCCTCTCCAATGCGTCATTCTGTCTTCGATTCTCAGTCACATCCTCGATAGCCAGTAAAATCAGCTGGCGGCCTACCTGTGGTTCAATACGCCGGGCGTTCAGGACTATGAATCGCTCTCCGATATGCTGGAAACTATGGCGGAGTTCAAAATCATCGATTCGTGAGTTATTCTCGATGACGTCTTCAAGTAGCGCTCTCAGTTTTGCCAGGTCCCCTTGGCCATCGCCAAGCTGATGGATTAGCTGTCCTTCCTGGTCAAAATGGAAGGTGTGGTAGAACGCGGAGTTGGCGCTGATAACGCGCAAGCTTCTGTCCAACAATAAGATCGCCTCCCTGGCATTCTCAAAAAGCGCGTCAGCATAGTTCCTCGTCTGATCCAGGGTGCGTTTGAGCGCATCGATGTCCTGGAAGCTGATGACGGCGCCGTCTATCTTGGTGTCCCACATCTTGTAGGGTCGCACGCGCAACATGTACCATCTGCCGCCCTTTTCATGGACCTCGCGTTCGTGCGGGCTGCCGGTGTCGATGGTCTCTCTTACGAACAGCTCGAGGTCGTCGATGTCGATATTGACGCGAATCTCGCCCAGGTGCTTGCTGACGTCCGTCGGGCTCAAATTGAGCAGGCTTTCAGCAGGTGGCGAGAACCGCCGGATACGCATGTCGCTCCCGACCATCACCATGGGGATATTGACGTTGGCGATGAGGTTCAGTAGGTCGTCATTCGCCGTGCTCAACTCCATGTTACGATTCTGGAGTTCCTCGTTGAGGGTGGTGAGTTCCTCGTTGCTGGAGTGCAGCTCTTCCTTAGCCGTCTCGAGTTCTTCGTTGGTGCTCTGAAGTTCTTCGTTTGCCGACAAGACCTCTTCGTTGGCGGTTTTGAATTCCTCCAGCGTGGTCTCGTGCTCCTCGATGAGCGCTTGGAATTGTTCCTTGAGCTGCGTCACTTCCCGGGTCAGGCGCTGGTTGTCCCGAACGAGGGGGCTCTCCCTGCCGCGCTCATTGCGCCCACGGGGCCTCTTCCTTACGGGAACGGTGGGCTTCTGTGCCGGATCTAGGAAGACTACCAAGAAAAAACGCTCGCTCGAACCCTGCACGCGAAGAGGCACTACTTCCAGATCGACCGCGCGCCTGCTTCCATTGGATGTGACTACCACGCCTTCCTTGCGCACCGTAGAGTTGTCTTTCTTTGCTTTACTCAATGCGGAACGAAGGTCCACCAGCAGGCCCTCGCGCGCCATTTTCGACAAACTGAATGTGGGATGTCCTGGTGCCGGTTCCAGAAAAGCACCTGTCCGCCCGTGGAATTGGACGATTTCCAACTGCTCGTTGACCACGACGCTGGCAGGTATGTAGCGGTTTACCAGCATGCGCTCTATCTCCTTCTCCACAGTGAGCACCGTCTCGGGAAGGCTCGAAGAGCGCGGCTCTTCGGATTTCCGCTGCGTGTAATCGAGCCCGGTGAAGTAGGTGACCAGCCGCGCCGCCGTCTTCTTCTTTTGAAAGATCTTGTGCTTTTTGTCGATGAGCGTGAAGTGATCGGAAAAAGCACCCAGGCTTTCCGATCCACCGAGCATCAAATAACCGGTCGGCTTGAGCCCGTAATGCATCGCGGGAATGACGCGTTGCTGAAGAACCGGCCCGAGATAAATGAGCAGATTGCGGCAACTGATCAGATCGAGGCTCGAGAATGGAGGGTCCTTCGCGAGATTCTGCTTGGCGAAAATGCACATTTCCCTGATGGACTTGATGATTTGATAACCGCCATCGCTGCGCACAAAGAAGCGTTTCAACCGTTCCGCAGACACTCCGGAAACCGCACCTTCCGAGTAGCGGCCACTTCGAGCCCGGTCCAGCGAGGCTTCGCTGATGTCGGTGGCGAAAACCTGGATTTCTTTGGCCACCGCCGAGGAAATGGACATGTTGGAGGCTTGTTCCCAAATGTATTCGAGGAGAATAATGCAGATGGAATAGACTTCTTCGCCCGTGGAACATCCGGGAATCCACACGCGGACAGGGCCATCCTCGGGCTTGCGATCGCGGAACAGATTCGGGAACACTTGTTCGCGCAGCGCCCCGTAGGCCTCGCTGTCGCGGAAGAATCCTGTCACGTGGATCAGAATGTCCTTGTAGAGTTCATCGAGCTCGCTGGGAGTGCCCTTTATGTAGCGCAGGTAGTCGTCCAACTTTTCAAGCTTGTGAAGCACCATCCGGCGCTTGATGCGGCGCTGCAAGGTCGTCTGTTTGTAGTGCGCGAAGTCCACTCCCGTGGCTTCCCGGACCAGCAAGAAAAGCTCATCCAGCCCGCTTCTTTGATTGATCCCGAGTGATTCCTCTGTCTCCGCGGCCACTCGGGCAATGTAGGGGTGCCTGCTGATTTGGATGAGTTCCTCGGCGATGCCTTTCGGGCTCATCACAAAATCGATGCAACCTGCGTTCACGGCGTTCTGCGGCATGCCGCTGTATTTGGCAGACTCTTTATCTTGCGCAAAGGTAATTCCGCCAGCCGCCTTGATGGCCATGCATCCTTCCGTCCCATCCGAGGCGGTACCCGACAGAATCACGCCAATGGCGCGGTCGCCGCGGTCGCTTGCCAGGGACTGAAAGAAGGAGTCGATAGGCATGTGCTGTCCGCGGACCAGACTACGAGCCGCCAAACGAAGGACTCGTCCCTCGATTGCCATGTTGGTGTTGGGGGATATGACGTAGACATGGTCAGCGTCGACAGTCAGACCATCGGTTACTTCCACGACCGGAATTCGCGTGGTGCGCGACAGAATCTCCTGCAAGACACTGATATGCGTGGGATCCAGATGTTGCACCAGTACGAAAGCCATGCCGGATTTTTCAGGCAAGTGGCGCAGGAACTCAGAAAAGGCCTCGAGTCCCCCCGCGGACGCGCCAATGCCGACAACCGGAAACGGTTCCGATTTGCCCGGTCCAGTCGACTCCGGAGTGCCCTGTCTCCGCTCGGACGTTCGGCGGGCGTCCCTGTTCGTGGGTCTTTTCATGCCACACCTTTAACAGGCATTGGGGACCGGGCGACTCGAGTGGGATAAGGTCCCTTTCTACACTAGGGTGGCCCATGCTGTGCTTTTCGTAGTAGTGGGCTAGATACTATCCTTGCCTAAACGTGATGTCAAAGCGCCCTCCGAACGCGAATCCGGACCTAAAGGAAGTCCCTTGCTGCGACTGGGGTTTCACGGTATTGCCGGTCAGCCAAATTTCGCACATTGTAGGGCTCAGGAGGAACTGGGTCGCGGTGAGGGGACACCGCAAATTCACGTCCGGCAGAACTCTCCTCCTCAGCCCTGAGCCCACCGCTCCGCTCTTGTCCGTGAGTGGCCTTCGGCTAATGCAGAGTGTTTCACACGGAATGGCCAAATGCTCCCGACCAATTCCGATCGAAGTATTTTGGTTTGGCGTATGCTTGCTAGCGTTGCAATCGAGTCCGGTGTCAGCAAAGTTCGGTGGAACCTCGCTCTTTCGGACAACTGGAAATGAACCTTCTGTGGTGCGGGAGGTGAGACTTGTCGGAACTCAGGATCCTCATCGCCGACGATCACGAATTGATGCGCCGGGGAGTGCGCTCGTTGCTGGAGGCGGAAGCGGGCTGGAAGGTTGTCGGCGAAGCGGCCGATGGCCAAGAACTGGTGGAGAAGACCGAGAAGCTGAGACCCGATGTCGTGGTACTGGACATTAGTATGCCCCGCCTGAATGGCCTCGAAGCCGCGCATCGCATCAAGAAGATTCTTCCGGAGGTAAAGATACTGATCTTGAGCATGCACGATTCCGAGCAGTTGGCTCGCTCTGTGCTTGATGCTGGTGCTCGCGGATATATAGCGAAGTCCGACACGGCGCGAGATTTGGTGATCGCCATCGAAGCCCTGCGCCGAAATAAGACCTTTTTTACGCCGAAAGTGGACCAGTTGGTATTGGATTCCTTCCTGCGGAGCGCGTCCACCAAAAAGACCCTACAAAATCCTCTAACTTCGCGTCAAAGAGAGATTGTTCAGCTTCTTACGGAAGGCAAGTCGAGCAAAGAAGTAGCCGCTCTGCTCAATTTGAGCATCAAAACAATCGAAACACATCGCGCCAACATCATGAAAAGACTCCATTGTCACTCCTTCAGTGATCTGGTCTTCTATGCGCTCCGTAACAATATCATCCATCTCTGAACGCAAACATACGGTACCAACTTCACCCTGCCTGCTGTTGCTGCAACCAAGCAAGAGTGGCCAGAAAGCTCGCCAATTGAGCCATGGCTTCTTCAAGTTCAAAAACCTGGCCGCTTCCGATGGCCTCGATCGACGCGGCGAACGACTCCGCAAACTTCCTCAAGCACGTGCTTTCGTTGGTCAGTTTTCCCTGGGCGTCGAAGAGATTTGCCGCTGAGCCGAAGTACGCTTCCAGCTCTGGCATGGCCCGCAGGATCAAGAACACGAGAGACCGGCGCACGTGGTGATTCATCGCGAATCCGCCGAGCTGTGGGTCAGAAACTGATCACTGCCCCCGATTTGCCGTCCCACCCGCTCTTCCCGTAAAGGGCGTGAAGCGACGTCCAGCGCATTTTCCAGGGCACCGGGCACGGAGCGGTTGTATTCCGGATGACAAAGAGAAAACGCGCCGGCGCTCTTGATTTAACGGGAATGACGCAGAGAACTCAAGGTAAACTCAAGCAAACAAGTTTCAAGGAATCCGATGAGAGTAGAACCTAATGAGGGAGATAGTCTGGGTTAGATGGGAGAACATAGTCCTGCCCATACTTGTTCTTGTGAGCGAGGGTAAATTCCGGATTTTCGAGAATGCGGATCGGCCCAAAGTCGCGGGTGGTGGGCGAAATCGTGATGACTCTTTCTGCCAGCTTCAGACTATCCGGGGTGCTGCGTTCAGACCACACCTGCAACTGGTACCGCCCATCCGGGACGTCATGTATGGAGATGCGCCCTTCGGCATCCGACACGCCGTAATAAGGCGTATTCACGGTGACCACGACAGCGCTCATTTGCGGATGAATATTGCAAAAGAGCGAACTTACGCCAGGGCGATCAAATCGCACGGATTTGGCGGAGCCTGCTTCATATAGTCCCAGGTCGAAACGCTTTCCGTCAAAGAGTGAAAAAACATTGTGGAAAAAAGGATCCTTGTTGGGAAATTGCACGACGGTCCCCACGTGAATCACCAACATATGCGGCTCAAACACTTTATTTCTTTGCACAAGTCTTGGTACGAATTTCGCAGCGGTTGTAGACGCCGCCCGCTCGGCGCTTGCATCCAGCGGAGTAAGCCAAACAGCTACGTTGGAAACGTCGGCGCTGCCAGTTGAAGCCCGCTTCTTGGCGGCAGCGGCCTGCACGAATTCCACTTTGACATCGACGGGAGGCTGTTGCGCTCGGGCGTCCTTCCCACAGGCACAAAGCCCTACAAGCGCCGCCAGACAACGAGCAGGCAGCGGTCGAATTCGAGCAGATGCAAGCATCAGAAAATGTATCCTACCGCCAGATTCAAGTGATGCGCCACGTATCCGTCACCCTCCGCCTCAGACGTCTTGATGCGGCGGAATTCCAGCGAAAGCAAGACATTCGACCGCGCTCGATAAATAAAATTCGTGAACCAGATCTGATTCCTGGAGAGAGCTTCCGAATATTCCGAGGGAACGATCGGGCTCGCCCGCAGTTCGCTGGCAAAGGGGTTGTCCTGGCCGAAGGCTGCATTCATTTCGAACTTCGGCGTAGGCTTGAATTTGAGTTGCGTCCAGCCACCCAGAGAGTTCAAGCCGCGAACCCTGGTCGCGGGATCCACGAGCGAGCCGGAGAATAGGACGCTCTGCCCGATGCCGCCTCCGAATCCGCCAAGGGCGCGGCCTCGGTAGAATGCTCCGGTAAAGCCGAAGAAGCGTCCCAGTCCAAGCGAGAGATCCAGAGTGGACGTCCAGGAGTCCAGGTTTCTTCCAAAACCCCAAAATTGTCGGGCGTACAATCCGCCGGTGCCAATGGTCCATTGCTGGCCGCGTGTGCGCCCCGTCCAGGCCACGCGCGCCGCATAGGCGGGTTGGCCCGACTGCTCTCCCCAGGACGGATCGCGCCCATAGCTGGAGGTTGGCTTATCTCCGGAGTAGGAGTCCAGGATTCCCCCCTGCAACGTAAAGACAGAATTCTCACTGACAACAAAACGGTGCTCCACGCGTACCTGAGGAACCCAGCTCCACAGGTTCCCCGCGTAGGACATAGCGGGTATCGCCAGCGAAGCGATGGAGGTTGGCGTCAGCGGAGCGATGAAGAGCGTGTCCTGACCGGCGATCAGAGAGGTTTTCGTCCAATCCAGACGCATCGTTCCCGTTCTAAGGCGAACCAGTCCGGTTGCCGTGCCATTGGGAACGTCCGGAAACCCGCCTGCGAAATCGAACCGCACATTCGCGCTCGTATGCGCTCCGGCAATATCAGGGCCAAACACTTCGAATCCCACCTGCGACTGGCGCAGCGAGGCTCCCATCGCGTGGTTCGATTCGACCGTGCCCGCGTTACTAGCCACCTGCGGGAAATCCTGGTTGTCGACGTTTCCGTGATTCCCATAAAGATTGAAAAGAACGATCCCCGAAAGCCGCACCTGATATTTTGAACCGCTCTCCACTTTGCTTTGCTCCTGAACCGCGACCTTTTCATCGATGAATTGCTGGTTCTCATCCAGCCTCGTCAATTTTTCGACGACAGTCGAGTCAGCCGCTAGAGTTTGACCAGCGGGAAGAAAGGTTGGATGGGCCGCGGGTGCGGACTCCGCGCGTCCAGGCAATGCATAGGTCGACTGCACTTGGGCTTCCGCGGCGATCGGATGCGCCTTCAGTGCCTCCAGCTCATGGCGCAAATTGCGAGCCTCCTGCAACGCCCGCTGCTGCTCACTCTTCATGTCGTTGATCTGTGCAATGAGCGTTTGTACTTGTGCGTCCAATGCGCGGATCGATTCCGTCATCGCGCGCACCTCTGATGACGCGTCGCTGCTTAGCTGGGCGGCGGATCCGTGTTTCTGCGGCCCCTGAGCGCGGGTCGAGCAAACGGACGACACGAGCAACATCCCCAAAAGAAGAATCGAAACCGAGTTCCGGCATATGCTGAATTGCACAGCTACCTCCAACGGAAACTTATTGGAATCCATGAAACCGTTCCGGCAAAGCTCTATCGGCGCTGCCCCGCCTCTTCTGCAGGCTTCTCCGTCAGGACTTCACGCACTTTTTCGGCCAGCGATGTCAGAGAAAATGGTTTTTGGATTCTTGGAACCTGCGGCGATTCTGTTCCGCTGTTGGCTTCCGAAAATTCGGCGTAGCCGGACATCAAAACGACCTTCGTCGCGGGGCGCGCCGCCCGTATTCGCTGCGTGAGTTCAGCGCCGCCCATGCGCGGCATAACCATGTCGCTCAGTAAAAGATGAATTGTTCCGGAATAGCGTGTGGATATCTCCAACGCATCGACTCCGTCTACGGCTTCCAAAACCGTGTACCCGCCGCTGCGCAAAAACTGGCACGCGAGGTCACGAACACCGCTCTCGTCTTCAACCACGAGAACGGTCTCACTTCCCAGCGGAATGGCTCTAGAACCGGAGACCTTTTCCATCACGTAGGCAGGACCGCGCGCTTGCGGGAAATAAATCTCAAACGTTGCGCCCGTTCCTGGTGAGCTCTCCACCCAGATAAAACCGCCGCTCTGTTTGACGATGCCGTACACCGTTGCGAGCCCCAACCCGGTACCCTTGCCGACTTCTTTGGTTGTAAAAAACGGCTCGAAAATATGTGTCTTTGTTTCCTGGTCCATGCCGTGACCGGTGTCGGAAATGCTCAACAAAACATACTTTCCAGCAGTCATGGACGGGCGTCTCGCTACCGCCGACACATCCATCTCAACGTTCGACGCCTTGACCGTTAGCTTTCCGCCATTCGGCATCGCGTCGCGCGCGTTCACCGCCAGGTTCAGCAGCACCTGCTCTACTTGGCTCGGATCCGCCTTAATGTTGGCGAGCTGCGGATCGGGCTCAAACGAATATTCGATGTGTTCGCCGATCAAGCGCGGCAACATCTTGCCCATTTCCACAACAACCGAATTCAAATCCAGAATGCGAGGCTGCAGAACCTGCATCCTACTGAACGCCAGCAACTGCCGAGTCATGCTTACGGCGCGGCCGGTGGCTTTCTGAATCTGCTCTACGTTTCTCTTGCTACCTTCATCGGCGGTCACGCGATCCGTGAGCATGTCCGCGTGCCCTCGAATAATGGTGAGGAGATTGTTGAAATCGTGCGCGACCCCTCCCGCAAGCCTGCCAACGGCTTCCATCTTGTGCGCCTGGCGCAAACGCGCCTCGAGTTCTCTCTGCTCGAGTTGGACTTTTTGCAAACTATCACGCATGCGCCCAAAAGCCCTAGTCACTACCGCTACTTCATCCTGGCCGCTGCTCTGCAAAGGGAAGCTATAATTCCCTCCCTCAAGGGCTCGCACGCCCGCAACGAGATTGCCCAAGGGCCGAGTAAACGTATCCGAGAGCACGAAACCGAGCAAAGTTCCCATGGCAATCGCGAGAAAGCCGAGGCCAAGAAGTATGCGATTCAATTGCGTCAGGAAGAGCGTTGCCTTGTCAAAAGATCGGAGAACGCTGAGGCTGGCTCCCGGCACGGTTCCACTTGAAAGACTAACGGTCGTGACCAGGTACCGCTCGCTTCCCAATTGAATTTCTTGTGGGGCGTCAGGAGCGGTCGCAGGCAGCGCGGCTACTTGGCGGGACAATTCCTGCTGTTGCTCAGGTGCCAGTGTGCTCGACACGATGATTCCAGCCCAGCTGAATGCCACTTCGCTTGCCGCCAGCTCTCCGAACGACTTAGCGACAGCGCTATCAATTTCATGCCCGACAACGAGTAGACCGATGGTCGTCTTGCCGGATGCTCCCTCGAAATCGATTGGCTGAATCAGAATCTCGTAAAGATGATCGCCCCCGTACCAGAAACCTCGAGCTTCTCCCGCGGCGATGGACTTCTGCAGCAGCTCCTGAGCCATCGGCTTCTGGAATCCCGTTCGCGTGGAACGTACGGCGGCAACGATGCCCGTCCGATCCGCCAAAACCAGGAGATCGCTTCCACTGAGCCGCTGGATATCGTACGAAGCATCCTGAATGGTCGCCTCGTCGCGCGTGGTCATCAGGGCACGCACGTTAGGCAGATTAGCGATGAGCGAGGCCGAGCGCGTCAGGGCGAGGTCCCTTTGCTGCTCGAAGCTCTTGTAAGTATTGACGGAATTGCGCAGGTCGCCCCGGATCGAGTCGCGCACACGGCTTTGTACGCTGTAACGGACAATCAAGAGCGTGGCGGTAGTAAGTCCCGTGGTGATCGCCAGTAGGGAGAGGAGAAACTTTGTTCGCAGCTTGAAATTTCTCAAAAAGAAACCATTTCGGCACGGGCGAACCCAGCCCGACCGTTTCTCGCGCAGCAACAGTCGGGACGCCTTCGCCCATTCAAAAACGTAGCATTGGACCGGTCCGGGAAGGGTTCTTGCGGCCGATCAGTTGTCCAAAGAAGTAGTCCACTGATTGTTCTGGCACCGGGGCGGCCCTTCAAACTCGGTTATCTGGAAGCCGTCAACGAGCTAGCGGCTTTTCACGAAATCTGGGTCCACCAGTTGCAAGCTCAACTTGCTGAGCTTTCCACTCGCGAGCGACGGGTGAATGTAGAAAACACCAGCCATGCCATCGACCCGGTCGCTGTGCTCAAGGCCGTTCATGAAGTGGTCATGGAAATGCGAGACGTAGAAAAAAGAGCCGATCAGGCGGGAAATTAGAATGTCTTTTGGACGATGGGGCGAATTACGCTCGGCCAACCGGGTCTGCGAACCGTAAGTGCCCGTGATCCTTTTCGTAGCAAACAGGGGACAATGGCTTTCAGGCCAGCAACGTTAGGGCTCTTTCGGATGCGCGCTTCCACCGAAGAGTGAGAAGGGATCTTCGGTTAGAGCCGTTTCATCCGCAGTCGCCCGGTGTGAGAGCCTGTGCGCGCGGTGGTTCTGTGGCAGAATGCGGTGGTGCTCCAATCACTGACCGAGCGCAAGGAATGGAAGTTCTTTGCCGTCCTGCCGAAGGCCGACGCTGGCCTGGCCGCCGCTTGGTGGGCGGTCCTCCTGCTGAGAGGGATTCTGCCGGCGGCGTTCGCGATTGCCATGGGCGTGCTCGTCGGCGCCGTGCAGCGCGGCGATCCTCTCACCGGTCCACTCGCGTTCGCCGGTGCGATCTTCGTGTTGCTTCAGGTGCTTAGTCCGATTCATCAGGCGGTCAGCGCCAACCTCGGTGACCGCACGGCCGCATGGCTATACGACCGGCTCACTGAGGCCTGCGTGCGCCCGCCGGGCATGGGGCACCTCGAGGATCCGACACTCACCAGCGACCTCACCGTCGCGCGTGACTTCGACCTCGGGATGACCGGCCCGCCGCTGTCGATCTCCATGGATTTCATCGCGAGTGGCATGGTTGAGATGACCGGCGGTGTCGCGTCCGCGGTGATCCTCGCCAGGTACGCCTGGTGGGCGCCAATCGTGCTCGCAGGCGCGTGGCTGGCGACGCACTGGCTTCTACGCGAGAGCGCGATCTGGCGCGACCGCAACACCGAGGAGGTGCGCGGCGCGCAGCGGGATGCCGACTACGCCTATCGGCTGGCGGTGGACCCGCCTGCGAGCAAGGAGCTGCGGCTGTTCGGCCTCGCTGGCTGGACGATCGACCGTTTCATTGCCAGACGCACTCGCCTGCACGAGCTTCAGTATGCAGCCACACGTCTGCGCGAGCGTCCTGTCATCTGGAGCATGCTCCTCGTCGTCTCTGCGAACATCCTGGTGTTCTGGTTATTGGCGAGCGCCGCCGCCGATGGCCGCATCAGTCTCGGGGAAGTCGTAGTTTACGTGCAAAGTGCCGTCGGCGTGTCGATGATCGCGTTCGGCGGATTCAGTTGGGCACTCGACGGAGCGGCCGCCCCGGTCGCCGCCGTGCTACGACTCGAGCCGACGATGCGTCCCGCGGGCGGGCTGCGCTCTGGAGATCGCTCCGCACAGGCAACACCCGCGCGTGAGATTCGTCTGCGCGATGTGACGTTCGCATACCCTGCGGTCGCGTCGACACCTCTCAGTGCTAGCACGCCCGTGCTGGAGCACTTCGATCTCACGATTCCCGCTGGCTCTTCGCTCGCCATCGTTGGACAGAACGGCGCCGGCAAGACAACGATCGCAAAGCTGCTGTGTCGGTTGTACGATCCGCAATCCGGTGCGATCGAGATCGATGGCATTGACATTCGCGAGTTCGATCTCCCATCGTGGCGCTCGCGCGTCGCGGCTGTTTTCCAGGACTTCATCCGCCTCGAGCTGCCGCTGCGCGACAATGTGGCGCCGGCAGGCGCCCCAGACGACGTTGTGCGCGCTGCGCTCGAGTCGGCAGGAGCGACAAACTTGGCCGCACTAGACACGGTGCTTGCCCGCGGGTACGACGGCGGCACCGACCTGTCCGGCGGCCAATGGCAGCGCATCGCGCTTGCCCGAGCACTAGCAGCCGTCACACTCGGCGCCGGCGTCGTGCTGCTCGACGAGCCGACTGCGCAGCTCGACGTGCGCGGGGAAGCGGAGATCTTCGATCGTCTGCTCACCGCGACACGGCATTGCACGACCATCCTGATTTCGCATCGCTTCTCGACCGTCCGCCAGGCCGATCGTATCTGCGTGCTCGAGCGTGGCCGGGTCATTGAGCTCGGCACGCACGACGAGCTGATGGGCCGAGCCGGGCGTTATCGGAAGATGTTCGATCTGCAGGCGCAGCGCTTTAACGTCCCGGAAGACGGGGAGGGCACCACCTATGACGTCCTTTCCTGATCGCGCGATGGCGCCGCTGCCTCCCGCACTGTCTTCGATGTGGCGGTTATGTAAGCTCGGGTATCGCCACGAGCCGCGCTTGATGGTCGTGGCGTTCGTGCTGTCGCAGCTCGCCGCGCTGCCAGATGCGCTCCTGGCATTGTGGCTGATGCTGCTCGGCAAAGGCCTCCTCGAGCACAGACCCGGCATGGTGCAAGGTGCGGCGATCGGCCTCGGCGCGTCAGCCGCCGCGACCTGGTTTCTCCGCACGGTGAGCACGCGCATGCAACGGCGCTTCCGCGACAAAGTGACGATCGCGCTCGAGTCGCACGTCGCGCAACTGCAAGCATCGGTCGCGACCATCGCGCATCAGGAACGCCCGGAGTATCTCGATCGGCTGTCCATGCTCCGCAATCAGGTGTTCGTGCTCGACCACATGTACATGTCGCTGTTTTCCACGCTCGGGTGGATTCTGCGGCTGGGCGTGACGATGACGCTGCTGACGTC
>WNFO01000645.1_pt1 | contig 33249 bp, 31 predicted proteins | sample 5400251 | NCBI WGS metagenome assembly WNFO01 (sample SAMN13153354, study PRJNA577476) | soil metagenome | isolation source: 100 cm saprolite under Madrone tree | place: USA:California | collected 2016-06-14
GAGACTATAAACGGCCTTGCATTGCCGACATGAATGCGCTGATAGACGGTCGGCCCGCAGAAATACATCCCGATCGGGGCCGGCGGCGGCGCCAGGTCCTCTTTTCTGCGCGAGTACGAGCTATAGAGCCGCATCGGAGGGCGCGCGATGCCTCACGGGTCGCACGGCTCGCTCTTGGCCGGATGCGCCCGACACCGCTCCGTGATGCACCGATGGTGGGCTGATGAAATCAAGAAGGTGACACGGCGTTGTGACGGCCCGAATGTGGTCAAGAAAGATGCCTACCATGACTCTCCTCTCCAAAAAACCAGCGCCCACGACCGGGAGCCGTGGGCGCGTTACTCGCATGGGACTTCCGCCGTGCCTACCCGCTCGTATCTGACCTCAGGACGGACCACCGACAACAGATGCAGTCGCGGTTCCGGGCGGGACGGATACGGAAAGGAGAGTTCATGGCCCTTCCCTTTATACCTCAGATCCTGGGGCGCATATAATCCAGGTCGAGGATCGTGTCCGAAACAGTATATCTACCGGCTCCTGGACCTTTTTGAACCAGGACAATCTAGGCAGACATCCAGTCTTCGGGATCGCTTTGGTTGTTAGGCTTGGGTCGCTGATGGGTGCCCTGAGTACGTGGTTCGGGGCAACTCTTAATCAGCGGGCCGGAGGAGCGAGTCCTTGACAGTGGCCTGACCGGAGAGAAATTGTCCGACTCTTTCCAGCCCAATCTCACGCCCATTCCCGGCGAGTTCTCAACGGCTGACCCCTACGAGATAACGACAGCAGGTGCGTGAACCGACCTCGCTCGCTCAGTATCCGTCAGACGAGGTCAATCCCGAGATCAGGTTGTTCGATTTCGGTGATTTGAACGATGGTGCTGGACGACCGTCTTCTCCGTCCAGGGGACTGAAAGTCGCGTTTCATTCCCGCTTCAACTCGGTTGCCCCTGGCCGGGCTTCCGCGAAGCCTGCGATCTTGGTGATGCGGCGCCTCCGGAACCGAAAATGCGAGGGGTTAGCGGACGCTGGCGCCGCTAACCCCTTTGCTTTACCCAGGAATTCGCTCGTCGGTGTGGTCGAGGTGCCCGGGGTCGGACAGCAAGCCCGTCGGCAAATGAGCCTGTCAGGGACTATGAAAATTACAGGGCTGTCTTCCCCCCGTCGACTGCGATCGTCGCACCTGTAATGAACGACGCCTTGTCGGATGACAGATACACAATCGCGTGGGCGATCTCTTCGGGTTTGCCGACCCGTTTGAGGGGCACTCCGGCGATCAGACCAGCTTTCCTTTCATCGGTCCCCGTGAATCGGGTCAGCATGCCTGTATCGATCGGTCCAGGGGCGACCACATTGACGCGGACGCCGGACCCCGCGGCCTCGAGGGCAGCTGATTGGGTCAGCCCTTCGACCGCGTGCTTGCTGGCCGCATAGACTGACGCGCCAGCTCCACCGGTCTGGCCGAAGGTGGATGACACGTTAATGATGCTGCCGGAACCCTGCGCCAACATGACGCGCAGCTCATGCTTCATGCTCAAGAGCGTGCCGAGCACGTTCGTATCGAAGGTGGCCGCGTAGCTCTCGGCGGACTGCTCCGTCACCGGGCCGGGCTTGCCTTCGGTACCGGCGGTATTGACCGCCACGTCCAGCCGGCCAAACCGCTCGACCGTCTGATCGACGAGGCTACGCACCTCGTCCTCGTGGCGCACATCGGAGGGGAGGAATTCGGCCTCAGCGCCCAGGTTGCGGAGTTCGGCTACCAACTTGTGGCCTTCTTCCTCGCGTCGGCCGGAAACAACGGTGCGCGCGCCCTCTTGCGCGAAGGCCAGGGCAGTGGCCCGTCCGATACCGGTCAGGGCGCCCGTGATCAAAACAACGGGGGGCTTCATGGCGGTTCCTCCTGTAAAAACGACTAGTTGCGTTGGTGGTCCGTATCCACAAGAGATACGATACGCACCGTATCTGTTACATGATAAGATCCGCTCCGTATCGTTTAGGATTCACGTGACTCACATTTTCGACAGCCGCTCCGAACGGCAGAGAAGAGTCGCGACGTGATGCCAGCAATGCGACCGGGGCGACCAAGAAGCGAACGACTCCATAAGTCTATTTTGCAGACCGCTTTCGATCAGGTTCTTGAAGTCGGATTCCGGGAGGTGAGCATCGAATCCATCGCGGCCAAGGCCGGTGTTGGGAAGACGACTATTTACCGGCGTTGGCCAAACAAGGCGGCAGTCGTCATGGATGCCTTCATGATGCGGGTGGGCGCGGAAACGCTGTTTCCGAGGGCAGACAAGCTGACCGACAGCATCCGATTGCAGATGCGTACCATGGCGAAAGCGTTCCGGGGCAGGGATGGTGCGCTGGTCAAGGCGCTGCTTTCGGAAGCCCAATTTGATGCCGAATTGGCGACCGCGTTCCGCGAAAGATGGACCCTGCCGAGGCGCAAGCTGGCTCTCGCGGTTTTTCACGAAGCGGTCCGTCAGGGAGTAATGCGGTCGAATATCGACCTGGAAGCCACGATCGATCTGCTTTACGCACCCATGTACTACCGTCTGCAGATGGGTACAGGACCTCTTTCCGATGCATACATCGACGGGATCTTCGATCACGCCATGGCGGGGCTCCTTCCGCGCAAAGAAGCTATGCCCACAGCCCGCTGAGAATTCCCGCGTATGCATCGGGCTCGGTTCCGGAAACGCGTCAGAGCAATCAGTTACGGCACGCCGTGACACCCCGTGCCACGCTGCCGTCGCTCTGTCAATCCAGAGGTCGCGGGTTCAAATCCCGTCAAGCCCGCCATTCAATCGCTTAGTTACGAGGGGGCGGCTTCGGTCGCCCCCTTCACTTTGCCCAGGACTTTGCCCACGAGCGGAGATGACCGTGGGGAAGTTGGGCCATGTCGAGTTTAGCGAGGCCTTAGTCGCGTGGGCTCTGCACGAGTGGCAGGGGCGATGGCGTCCTCTGTTGCCCGAGTCTGCGGAGTCACGCGTTCGCCGGCCGGTGCGAAAGCAGCTGACTCCAACCAAGATAGCCGAGGTCGCGTAGTCCTGCGTGGCCGGGCACCGAGCCGTGTCGAGCGGCATCGCGCTCTTCGCGGATGGCCGACACCAAGGCGGCCAGATACTGGCTGCCTCCGCTCGCTGCGGCCTCCAGCGAGGCCAGCACGTTCTCAAGCGGCTCCCAGCCCTGTAGCATCGTCAAGACGACGGCCTCCGCTCGCCGGAAATGCCAGGGGATCGGTGTCCCGAGTGCCTCGACCTCTCGGATGAGCCGCTCCGCGTCCCATCGTCGGCCCAGGGTGCCGTACGCGAGCAGCAGTACAGCCTCACGCTCGAACGGTTCCGCTTGCAGCGGTGCCTCCGCTCGGGCCAAGAGCCCCTGTGCCTCGGTCCACCTCGCCTCCAATGCGTGCGCGACGGCCGCGAAGGCCGTCGTTGTGGTCACGGCATAGCAGAAGGGCGTATCGGGGTTATCCGCCACGAGGCGCTGAACGTCGGCCGCCAGCTCGCAGAGACCGCGCCAATCTCCACGGGCGAGTCCGACGTGGCACGAGCCCCGATAGGCGTGGGTCCGCAGATGAGGGCCCCAGGCCGCACTAGCGGCGACGAGCCTACGGGCGGCGTCCTCGGCCTGCGCCAGCTTCCCGATACCAAGGGCCGCATGAACTCGGGTCTCCAGGCTCGGGCGCCAGTCACCCCGCCGGCTCCGCGCGGCGAATGTTTCGAGCTGGCTCAGTGTCCGCTCAGCATCGAGCAGCGCCCCCGCCCGGATCTGCAGCGTAGCGGCACGTCGAAGGAACGGGACGAAGGGCAGCGGGTCGGCCGCCGCCTCAAAGAGTCCTAGCGCCTCGCGTAGGTGCTGGAGATCACCAGATGCAAAAGACTGTGCCGCGAGCAGGCGTGCCTGAGAGGCGGAGTCTTTCGTGTCTCGTGCCACCCTTTGGCCTTCGTCCAGCAAGGTCTCGACGAGAACCGAGTCCGGCGGTCGCCGAAACATGCCTTCGTGGTAGACGGCCAGTTCCACGAGAGCTGGATACATTTCTGCTGGCGGGTGCGTGCCTGCCTGTCGATGCAGCTCACAGGCTCGGAGGTAATGGGTCCATGCGTCATCCGCCGCTCCATTGGTTCCGAATGCATCGCCCATTGCGAGCTCCACCCGAGCTGCCTCCTCTGGTCCCACGGTGAAGCGCTGCGCTCGCGCGTAGATCTCCACGGCGCGTTCTTGGGCGAAGCGGTCGGTGTAGCGCTGGCCGGCCGCCAGATGCGCGCCAAGGGCCTGGGCCCGAAGGGCGGGCAGCTCCTCGCGCCCCTCCCACACCCACTCCGCATCCGGAGATCCGAGTGCCTCCCACCAATGGTGGGCGCGTGCCTCGGGCTCCTCATCCGCTCTCTCAGCGCCGGCATAGCGGGCATGAAGGGCCAACCGCTCGGCGGCGGCCAAGCGCCCGTACGCCACCTCGCGCACGAGGGAATGGTGGAAGGCATACCCCGTGGCAATCCGATCCAGATAGAGCAGGTCGGCCAGCCGCGCCAACGCCTGGGCGACATCCGTGGGCTCGCGGCCAACCAGGAGCGCCGCGTCGGAGACGGTGATGATCTCCCCGACGATGGCGAGCCGCTGTACGAGGTCGCGGTCAGGCGCTGGAAGCTCATCGAGCCGAGCGCCTATGACGCCTCGGAGCGTGAGGGGCACCGATCGGTCCTCACCCGCCGCCCGCGACCGGGCGAGCTCGATGATAAACAACGGATTGCCCTCGGCACGCGACACGTCGACGTTGGGCAGCGCGCCAGCATATCGTCCCAGCTCCCGCGCCGTCTCGGCGTCCAGGACGTCCAGCTCAATGAAGAATCGGTCCCCGCCGGGACGGAGCCCGGCGTGCGCCGCGAATTCCGGTCGGGCAGTGGCCACGACGAGGAGCCGCCCCGCGCCTGCGGTGGTGATGCGATCAAGTAATTGCACGTGCTCACTTTCGGCCCAATGGATGTCTTCGATCCAGGCCAGGACGAGCTGGTCTCCAGCGAGGGCGCCGAGGTAACGGCGCCACCCATTGACGATCTCGTCTTCCCGCTCGACCGGTCCCAAGGCGGCCAGTTCAGGTGTGGTCCTGATACCGGCGCTGTGTGTCAGGGCGGCGAGCACGCGCCGCTGCTCGTCCGGCCCGGCGAACCGCGCGGCTATGTCTGCCTCCAGCTCCTCGAGGCCTCCCCCATCCGTTGCGGTGGACAGCAGCTCGCGAAGGAGATTCCGCGCTCCCGTCTCGCCGGCTGGCCGACAGTGGGCGCACAGCACTCGACTCTCCGCCACGACGGAATCCACGAACTCCTGGACGAGGCGAGTCTTCCCTTGCCCAGGGGGTCCCGAGACCAATGCGAGGACGCCGCGGCCCGAGCGGGCTCGCCGATAGGCGACACTGAGCAGCTCGAGGTCCGCGGTGCGGCCAACCAAGGGTAATCGCCTGGACGCCCGGAGAGGAGCCTGCTCAACGAGTCGCCACGCCGGCACGAGCCCAACGCCCTTGAGCTCGACCTCCCCGACCGGGACGAAGTCGCCCACCTCCACGTTGGCCTCGTGACAGGCCGGACCGACGAGCACCGTGCCGGGCTCGGCCAGCTGCTGGAGCCGCGCGGCGACGTTCACGCATGAGCCGACGCTCATCCGCTGATGCCCGGCCTCGGCCGCCGCCACATCGACGACGGCCTCGCCAGTTTCCAGCCCCACCCGGATCTCGAAAGACGAAGGTTCTTGGCGTTGGCTGGCGGCCCACCGTAGACAAGCGTGAGCTGCCCGGAGGGCCCGCTGGGGATCGTCCGGGTGCGCCAGTGGAACTCCGAAGAGCGCATGGATGGCGTCACCGATGTATTTTTCGACGATACCGCCCTCAGCGGCGACGATCGTAGAGAGATCGGCGAATGCCTGATCGAGCCGCCGCTTGGTGCGCTCCGGACCGAGTGCCACAGTGAGTGCGGTGGAGCCCACGAGGTCAATGAACAGCGCCGTAATGACGCGCCGCTCGATCATCGGCTGTCCTGCGAGTTGTTGTACTCGCTGCGCGGACTTTTCACGGAACGGACATGCTTCGCGGGTCCGTTGATGCGTGCCGCTCGAGGGAGCTCATCAGTAGACCCTATCATCGATGACCGCAGCCTAGGAATGGGGGACTGAAACGCGACTTTTAGCCCCCTGTACAGATAGCAGGAGCGGACGGCACCGCTTCTTCAAATCACGACCCGCAACCACTTGCCGGCAAAGGTGCCCGTCGGGTTCAAGTAACGCCGTGCGCCGCCTGTCCATCCGGCTCGTCCACGCGGCTAGCCTACGACGACGTTGACGATCTTGCCCGGCACGTAGACGAACTTTCTGACTGTCCGGCCCGCCACGTGCGGCGCGACCCCGTCGGCACCGAGAGCCGCCGTGCGCGCCGCCTCCGCGGAGGCCGTGTGCGGCAGCACCACGCGTCCTCGGACTCGGCCGTTGACCTGGACGGCGATCTCGACCGTGTCCTCCTGGCAGAGCGCCTCGTCCCAGGTGGGCCAGGCCTGATGGGCGAGCGTGCCCGTGCACTCCACGTCGTGCCCGCCCGTCTGCCAGAGCTCCTCGGCGACATGTGGGGCGAACGGCGAGACGAGCAGGATCAGTGTCCTCACTGCCTCGCGCGGCAGGGGGTCGGGCAGATCGCTCAGGTGGTTGAGCAGTTCCATCATGCCGCTGATGGCGGTGTTGAAGCGCAACGCCTCGATGTCGCGCGTAACTCTCTTGGCGGTCTGGTGCAGCAGGCGGCGTGTGGACTCGTCGATGGCGTCGCCCAGCGGCCGTATCCCCGTCGCGTACAGCCGGTCCCGGAAGCGCCTCACGCCCTGGATCTGGGACGACTGCCAGGGCTTGACCGCTTCCAGTGGGCCCATGAACATCTCGTAGAGGCGAAGCGCGTCGGCGCCGTGCGCGCGGACGATGTCATCGGGGTTGATGACGTTGCCGCGCGATTTGCTCATCTTCTCGCTGTCTTCCCCCAGGATCATCCCCTGATGAACCACCTTTGTGAACGGCTCGAGGTGCTGCACCATCCCCAGATCGAAGAGCACCTTGTGCCAGAAGCGCGCGTAGAGCAGGTGCAGGACGGCGTGCTCAGAGCCGCCGACGTATAGGTCCACCGGCATCCACGCGTCGTAGGCCGCGCGTGACCAGGGCTCGCGGTCGTTCTGGGGATCGAGGAAGCGGAGATAGTACCAGCACGAGCCGGCCCACTGCGGCATGGTGTTGGTCTCGCGCGCGTACCAGCGGCCGTCCTTCTGAAAGAAGCGCCACGCGACCGCGCGCGCGAGCGGCCCGGCCGGATCCTCGCCGGGGCGAAAGTCGGTCAGCTCGGGCAGCTCGAGCGGGAGCTCGGACTCGTCGACTGCGATAGGCTGATCGTAGCGGATCCGGTGAGCGCCGCCGCGCCTCGGATCGGCGAGCGGCTCAGCCAGTTCGACGGGGAAGTAGATGGGGATCGGTTCGCCCCAGTAACGCTGCCGTGAGAAGATCCAGTCGCGCAGCCGGTACGTCACCTTCGGTGCGCCGCGACCCAACTGCTGCAGCTTCTCGACGACCGCGCGCTTGCACTCCGGCGTCGTCAGCCCGTCGAACTCGCCGCTGCGGACGTTGATGCCGTCGTCCACGTAGGCCGCTTCGAGCGGCGCACGCGGCATGCCGTCCGGGCTCACCACCTCGACGATGGGCAAGCCGAACGTCTTGGCGAAGGCGAAGTCGCGCTGGTCGTGCCCAGGCACGGCCATCACCGCGCCCGTCCCGTAGCCGCCGACGACATAGTCGGCGACCCAGATTGGCACGTGCGCGCCAGTGATGGGGTGTAGCGCGAAGGCGCCCGTGGGCACGCCCGTCTTCTGCGTAGTACCGGCGATGCGGTCCAGGTCGCTCTTGCGCGCGGCCGCCTCGACATACGCGCGCACCTCGTCCCGATGCTCCAGAGTCGTGATCTTCGCGCGTGGTCGGCCACGGCGAAGTGGACGTCGGCACCCTCAGAGCGTCCGATCCAGCGCCGCTGCGCGGTCAGCGTACCGTCCGGCCAGTCGACCAGCTTCAGGTCCTCGGCCAGCCGGTCGGCGTAGGCGGTGATGCGCAGCATCCACTGCCGGAGCGGGGTGCGCACGACCGGGAAGCCGCCGATCTCGCTCTTGCCGTCGTGGACCTCCTCGTTGGCCAGCACCGTGCCGAGCCCAGGGCACCAGTTGACCGGGATTTCGTCCTGGTACGCCAGCCCGCGCTCGAACAGCTTGAGGAAGATCCACTGCGTCCAGCGGACGTACTGGGCGTCCGTCGTGTCGATTTCCCGCGCCCAGTCGTAGCTGAAGCCCAGCATCTTCAGTTGGCGCTTGAATGTGGCGACATTCTCACGCGTCGTCGCGGTCGGGTGCGTGCTGGTACGGATGGCGTGCTGCTCAGCCGGGAGCCCGAACGCGTCCCAGCCCATCGGGTGCAGCACGTCGTAGCCGCGCATTCGCAGGTGCCGGCAGACGATGTCGGTCGCCGTGTACCCCTCGGGGTGGCCGACGTGGAGTCCGGCGGCCGAGGGGTAGGGGAACATGTCAAGGACATACCGCTTCTCCCGGCCCGGGCGACGCACCGCTCGGAAAGTCGCATGCTCGTGCCAGAAACGCTGCCAGCGCGGCTCCACCTCGCCGTGGTCGTACCGGGCCGGCTCGGCGCGGTCTGCCTTCAGAGCCACGGGAACCTCCTTTGGCTAGAAACAAAAAAGCCTCCCCGGCGTTACAGGAGAGGCTGTGGGCGCGCGCCGCGCAGGCGCGCGCCTAGGTCAGGAGCAGGGTCGCGGTCGGGGTGCTAATTTCCTTCATGTGGCCCGCATTCTCGCTGCGCCGCCCGCCGATGTCAACTGAACGGATATTCCGATAGGTCGAGCACGAATCTTGGTAATATCCCGATGGGTGGGGGCCGGCAGCATGCCCAATCTCACACAATGAGCGATCGCAATTTTGGCTACACGGCCGATGGCCTGCTCGGCGACCTGGTCGATGCGCGCCGCACCGAGCTCGAGCTCCTCGACGGGCTGACGGAGCCCGAAATGCTAGGGACGCGCGCTCATTTCATCGAGCCGCCGATCTGGGAGATGGGCCACGTCGGCTGGTTCCAGGAGTACTGGATCACCCGTCACCTGGACGGGCAACCCACGCTGCTGCCGGGATCCGACGGGATCTACGATTCCTTCAACGTCAACTACACGCGACGATGGGAGCATCAATTTCCCTCTCGCGCCCGGACATTCGCTTACATCACCGAAGTCCTGCGACGCACCACCGGCCGCCTGGAGTCCCGAGAACCGAGCGCGGTCGAGGCCTACTTCTACAGGCTGGCGGCCCTCCACGAGGACATGCACGCGGAGAACCTGACCCTCATCCGTCAGACGCTCCACTATCCACTCCCCTCGCTCCCGCGCCACGAGCCGGCTGCGGCGTCTCCGGCGGTCGATCCCGCCTATTCGCCTCGTGACATCGCGGTGCCCGGCGGCACCTTTCTGCTCGGGGCATGTCCCGAGGAGCCCTTCGTGTTCGACAACGAGAAGTGGGCGCATCCGGTCGAGGTCAAGCCCTTCCGGATCGCGTCGACCGCGGTGACCAATGCGGAATTCCAGCGGTTCGTGAACGATGATGGATACCGGCGCCGTGATCTGTGGAGCCGTCGCGGCTGGGATTGGCGACGAAGGGAAGAGGCCGAGCACCCGATGTTCTGGGTGTGCGGAGGGGACGGGCGCTGGTACGGACATCGGTTCTCGGTCATCACGCCCCTCGAGCCCTGGCACCCGGTCGTCCACGTCAATTGGTACGAAGCGGAAGCCTACTGCCGCTGGGCCGGGCGCCGCTTGCCCAGCGAAGCCGAGTGGGAGACCGCCTCCACCTTCGATCCGGCGACGGGGCGGAAGCGTCGTTTTCCCTGGGGCGACGAGGCTCCCACACCGGCGCGCGCGAGCCTCGACTACCGATCAGGAGGTACGATCGATGTGCGGGCCCTCGCCGCGGGCGACAGCCCGCTCGGCTGTCGCCAGATGATCGGAAACGTCTGGGAATGGGTCGCGGACACGTTCCAGCCCTATCCCGGGTACGTGTGCGATCCCTACAAGGAGTACTCCCAGCCGTACTTCGGTGAGAAGAAGGTGCTGCGGGGAGGCTGCTGGACCACCCGCTCGCGGCTTATCCGTAGCACGTGGCGCAACTTCTACAAGCGGCAGCGCCGGAACATATTCGCGGGATTCAGGACGGCGGCCCTCTGATCGGCCATCGAGGGAGCCCTGCGGTCCGCAAGGAGGTGCGATAAGCTCCCTTGCGGGAGCTCCTCCTGACCCGTCGATCGAGAGGCCGACGCCCGTGACGATCAGCTAGCCGATGCCGCGCCCCGAGGCCGAGGGCTGGCAGCGCAACGTCTGGGCATTGGCGCTCGTCGTCTTCACCGCGTTCGTCGGATTCCAGTTCTTCTCGCCCTTTCTGCCGCTCTACGTCCAGGAGCTGGGTGTCACGAACCCGGCTGAGGTCGCGGTGTGGTCCGGCGTGCTGATGGCCGTCACGCCCGGCGTGTCGGGTCTCCTGGGACCGTTCTGGGGCAGGCTCGCGGATCGCGTCGGCCGCAAGCTCATGCTGATCCGGTCGCTGGCGGGCTTCGTCGTCATCATCGCCGCGATGGGGCTGGTGACCTCCGTCTACCAGCTCTTCATCGCGCGAGCGCTCCAGGGCGTCTTCGCGGGCTTCTCGGTGATGGCGATGGCCGTCGCGACCGTGTCGTGCCCTCGCGACAAGGTCCCGGCGGCGATCGCGCGGGTGCAGTCGGCGCAGCTCCTGAGCGTGGCGGTCGGGCCGGTCGCCGGAGGCTACGTCGCCTCGCACTTCGGCATCCGCGTGGCCTTCTTCGTGACGGCCGGCCTCTGCGCCGTGGCCCTCGTGGGGTTGATCGTGCTCTTCAAGGAAGCGCGCCCGGGGCAGGTGAGCGAGCGGCCGCCTCATCTTCCTCTTCGCGACCTGTTCCGCCTGCCGCATTTTTTCCTCGTGCTCGGCCTGCTGATCATCTGCCAGTTCATCGATCGCGGGCTCGCCCTGCTGATTCCGCTGAAGGTGGCTGATCTCAGCGGCGTCGACCGCATCGCCGCGATCTCGGGTCTCATCATCTCGGCCTCCGCCGTGTGCGGGACGATCTCGGCCGGCCTGGCCGGACGGCTCGCGCTGCGCTGGCCGATCGGGCAGCTGCTGCTGGTCGGCTGCGTCACCGGAGGGGTGCCGTGCGTATTGATGGCATGGACCGACACGTGGGTGGCGCTCCTGATCCTGCGCTGTGTCGTTGGGTTCTCGCTGGGCGGCGCGCTGACCCTGGCCTACTCGCTCGGCGGCCAGCTTGCGCCGAGCGACACCCGCGGCGCCGCCTTCGGCTGGCTGGCCCTCGGTGTCCAGTTCGGCACGGCGCTGAGCCCGCTCGTCACCGGAGGCCTGGCGGCACTGAGCCTGCGCGGCGCCTTCGTTTTCGACGGCGCGCTGGCCTGGGTGGCCGCCGCTCTTCTGCTCTTCGCGACCGGGGACCTGCTCAGCCGTCGCCTCTAGCGGACGGGCAACGCACCGAGGGGGTGGCGGCCTGCCACCCCCTCGCGTCATGCGACCGGAAGCTGTGACGGTCCTACATGAGATGCTTCCACTGGATCCCGCACAGGCAGCTGTGCAGATCGTCGGTGTGGTTGGACGGCTTGTCGCAGTGGTGGCGCTTGCCGTCCTCGCTGATCTTGTCCGTGCCGCAGCAACCCACCTTGTCAGGCTTCGCCTGCGGACACCAGTTGGTGATGGGCTTCGTCTCCGTATGACTCATGCTTTGATCCTCCGCTCGAGTGACTTCAGGGTGCCTGCTTGTTCAGAACCTTGACCTGGAAGTCCACGCGCCGACTATCACTCCAGCACGGATCGGCGTTGGTCGGGCAGGCCAGGCGGCCCTCGCCGTAGCTGATCATCATGATGCGGTCGGATGCGACCCCGTGGGCCACGAGGTAGTTCTTGACCGCCTGGGCCCGCCGCTCGGCCAGCGCCTGATTGTAGGCGCGGTTTCCGCGCTGGTCGGCCGCGCCCTCGACGAGCACGGTATTCATCGGGTTGGCCCTCAGCCACGCAGCGTTCCTGTCCAGCATGGCCGCCTCACCCGGGCGAATCGCGCTGCTGGCGAAGTCGAAGTGGACCGAGACGAGCTGAGCCGTGGGCGCAAAATCATCGGTCGGAACCGCAACCGGCGGCTTGACGACGCCGGCCGCGGTGGAGGCGGGGGCCGCCTCGGAAGGAGCGCCCGTGTTCCTCTCCGCCGCCCACGCCGGAGCGGCGGGAACCAACGTGATGCAGAGGAATGCGGCGGTGCAAGCGGTGCTGAGAATTCTACGCTGCATAGTCGACCTCCTTGGCCTGGATTGTCTCTAGCCAGTACAGAAGGAGCATCGGCTGTGCCATGGCTCGGAAAGGCCGGATACGCGCCAAATTGGACATTTTCGGCGAGACAGGATGGGTAGAAATTTCCACTACCGTGCAATCCTTTCAAGCCCGCAGGGGTCTTGACGAGATCCTGGCGCGGCGCTAATTTCAGCGTCGACGTGGTGTCGTTCAGGAGGGCCGGGCATATGCGGGACATGACGCGCAGAAGTTTTCTGGGAGGCGCAGCGGGCGTGGTGGCCGCGACCGCCGCAGGAGGGTGCGCAACGATGGCCAACCCGTCTTCGTCGATGTCGAAGTTCGCGTATGTCGGCTCCTACACCTCGAAGGAGCGCAACGGTCACGGGGAAGGGATCAATGTCTATAAGATCGATCCCGGCACGGGCAACTGGACACACCTGCAGCTCCTGAAAGAGGTCGTCAACCCGTCGTTCCTGGCGCTCGATCAGCGGGAGCGCGTCTTGTACTCGGCGCACGGGGAAGGTGATGAGGCGACCGCGTTCCAGATCGACACGCCGTCGGGCCGGCTCAGCGTGCTCAACCGGCAGTCCACCGGAGGGAAGAACGGCGTGAGCCTCGCCGTCGATCCGACCAACCGTTTCCTGGTGCTGGCGAACTACAGCTCGGGAACGGTGGCGGTCCTGGCCATCAACCCGGACGGATCACTGGGGAAGCTCAGCGACCTCGTCACCCTTTCCGGCACGCCCGGGCCGCATCCGACCCAGCAGATGAGCTCGCATCCCCACGACGTCGCGTTCGATCCGAGCGAGCGTTTCATCGTCGTTCCGGACAAGGGCCTCGACAGGGTCTTCGTCTTCACGCTCGACACGGCCAGCGGCAGGTTGGTGGCAACGGCTCCGCCCTCGGTGGCGAGCCGGCCGGGCGCGGGGCCGCGCCACGTGGACTTCCACCCGCGCAGGCCGTACGCCTACGTGCTCAACGAGCTGGATTCAACGATCACGACCTACGGCTTCGACGCGGGGCGAGGGGAGCTCCGGCCGCTGCAGGTCATCACGACCCTGCCGCCCGCCTTCACGGGCAACAGCGCGACGTCGGAGATCGAGGTCGCCCCGTCCGGACGTTTCGTCTACGCGTCGAACCGGGGGCACGACAGCCTCGCCATCTTCTCGATCGACGAGTTCACCGGCCTGCTCGCGTCGGTCGGCTGGGAGTCGACGCAGGGCAAGACGCCCCGCTTCTTCGCGATCTACCCTGCCGGGACTTTTCTCTACGTGGCGAACCAGGACAGCGACACCATCGTGACGTTTCGCGTGGATCAGACCGGCGGCCAGCTGACCCCGACCGGCCAGGTGGTGAAGACCGGCAGCCCTTCGTGCATCGTCTTCAGATAGTGTGCGGTGGCTACGGCCGCATCCCATGGGAGGAAGGGCCGGGGCGGCGGAGGGGGGCGGCCAGCTCGGCGAACTCGCAGAGGAGCGGCCGAGTGTCGCGCGGGTCGACGATCTCCTCGATCCAGAACGTCTCCGCCGAGCGGAACGGTGAGCGGAGCTTGTTGAGCCGCGTCTCGATCTCCTTCATCTTCTCCTTGGGGTCGGGCGCCGCGTCGATGTCGGCGCGGTAGGCCGCCTCGATCCCGCCCTCGAGGGGCAGGGAGCCCCAGCGCCCCGACGGCCACGCGTAGCGCGTGCAGTAGCGCCGGCCGTTCCGGTGCGCCGCCCCCGCCACGCCGAAGGAATTCCGCACGATCACCGCGCACCACGGCACGGTGGTCTGCCACATCGCCGACATTGCGCGCACGCCCTGCTTGATCGTGCCCGTGCGCTCGGCCTCGAGGCCGATGAGGAAGCCCGGGCAATCCACCAGGTAGACCACGGGCAGGTGGAAGGTCTCGGCCGTGTCCACGAATCGCTCGACCTTCTGGCAGGTGTCGGCCGTCCACGCGCCGCCGTAGTACGTCGGGTCGCTCGCCATCACGGCCACTGGCCAGCCGTCGAGCCGGGCGAGGCCCGTGATGATGGCGCGGCCGTAGAGCGGGGCGACCTCGAAGAACGAGCCCCGGTCCACGACGGCCTCCACGATCGGCCGCATGCGGTAGGGCTTGCGTATGTCGCGGGGGATGGCGCCGAAGAGCCAGTCTTCGCGGCGATTTCGATCGTCCGTGACCGGTCCACGCGGCGGCAGGTCGTCGATCGACGACGGCAGATAGGAGAGAAAGCGGCGCGCGCGCGCGAAGGCCTCCTCCTCCGTCTGGACGGCGTCGTCGACGGCGCCGGCCTTGAGCTGAATCTGCCAGCCGCCGAGCTCCGCCTTCGTCAGCTTCTGGCCGATCCGCTCGACGACGGGCGGGCCCGCGACGAAGAGCGCCGAGATGCTCTTCACCATCACCGAGTAGTGCGCCGCGGCCAGGTGCGCCGCTCCAAGCCCCGCCACCGAGCCGAGCCCGAGCGCCACGCGGGGCACGATGGCCATGTTGTCGACCACCGTTTCCCAGCCGTCCACGCCGGGGACATTGGCGCGGCCCGTGGTCTCGATGGTCTTGACCGAGCCGCCGCCGCCGGAGCCCTCCACGAGCCGGATCAGCGGGAGTCTCAGCTCCTGCGCCATCCGCTCGCACATGAGGTGCTTGCCCTTGATGGTCGCGTCGGCCGAGCCACCTCGCACGGTGAAGTCGTCGCCGCCGACGACGACGGGTCGGCCGTCCACGCGCGCGCGGCCGAAGATGAAGTTGGAGGGCGTGAGGTCTTCGAGCTCGTTGTCCGCGTCGTAGGCCGCCCGGCCCGCGATCTTGCCCACCTCGTGGAAGGTGTCCGGATCAACCAGGCGCGTGATGCGCTCGCGGATGGTCAGGCGTCCTTCGTCGTGCTGCCGCTTGATGCGTTCCGGCCCGCCGAGGCGCTCGGCGAAGGCCTCGCGGCGCCGAAGCTCGTCGAGCTCGGGTTGCCAGTCGTCAGCCACGCGCCTGTCCTCTCACGACCCCGGTATGATAAGGCAAGATCCGGGCGCACGTCCCGCTTTGTGCTTGTAGACTGGCCCGGATGCGAGGCGTGACGAGGCGGAGGGCGCGACTCTTCGTGCGGATCCTGCTCGCGGGGACGCTGGTCGGGGTCGCCTATGGCGGGCTCATCAACCATGCCGTGGGCAGGAGCGAGCTGATCGGGAGCCTCACGGGAGCAGTCCACGGGGCGACGATCTCGGCGGTGGTCGGCTCCATCGAGATCCTGTTGTTGCCCAGTCGCCGCGGCTTTTCGTTCCAGCGGGCTCCGTTCTTGGTGACGTTCGGCGTGAAGTGGCTCGTCTACGGGGCGGTGATCACGGCCGTCAATGTCGGCGATCTGGGCGCGCGGGTGATCGGAGTGTCGACGGGCTCGAGCTCTCTGGCGCCGCTGTCCGTCATCTTCTCGTTCGTGGTGACCTTCGGGTTCCTCTTCGTGATCGAGATCAGCAACCTCGTGGGGCGCCGGACCCTGCGCAACATCGTGCTCGGGCGCTACCACCGGCCGCGGTCCGAGGAGCGGTTCTTCCTCTTCGTCGACATTGTCGGCTCGACCCCGCTCGCGGAGCGCATCGGCCCGGCCGCCGTCCACCACTTCCTGGACCGCGTGTTCCGCCTGGCCTCGGATCCCATCGACGACTACGGTGGCGAGATCTATCAGTATGTCGGCGACGAGATGGTGGTGACATGGACGGCCGCCGCGGGCCGGCGGGAGGGGCGGCCGCTCGCCTGCTTCTTCGCGATCCGGGCCGCCCTCGACGAGGAGGCGCAGGACTTCGAGCGGGAGTTCGGAGTGACGCCGGGCCTCCGCGCAGCCCTCCACGCCGGGCCGGTGATCAGCGGCGAGGTCGGCGGCAGCAAGCGCGACATCGTCTTTCACGGTGACGTGATGAACACGGCCGCCCGCCTCGAGCAGGCGACCCGCGATCTCGGTCGGCGCTTCATTGTGTCGGCCGACGCGCTGCGCCGTCTCGCGGGCACGGAGCGGTATGCGCTCGAGCCCCTCGGGCCCCAGACGCTGCGCGGGCGCGCGGCCCCCGTGGAGGTCTACGCCTGCGCCGAGGGGCCATCGCACGGATCGGCACCGTAGCCGAAAAGAAAAGCAGGGGTAGAAGTCGGGATCTGAACTACTCTAACAGGGTATGCGCGCGCGGTGGTGCGGGGTGTTGGCGGTGGTCGCAGGCCTTGCGTTGATCACGGCTCAGCCCGCCGCGGCGACGTCGCCGACCGCGGTGCTCGAAGCCTTCTTCGCGCGTGCCAACGCCATCCTTCGAACCGTGGATCCGTTCGGCGATCTGGAGCAGCCCCGGCAGGCCATCCGCGAGCTGGTCAACGACGTCTTCGACTTTCGGGGAGCTTCTGCGCTCGCCCTCGGCCCCGTGTGGCTGACGCGGACTCCGGAGGACCAGGTAGAGTTCGCCCGGTTGTTCGGCGTCTTTCTCGAGCGCGGCTTCATCGCGATGATTGCCTCCAAGGCCAGTGTGGCCGACGGGGTCAGCGTCGAGTACTTGGGCGAGTCCATCAACAAGGAGTCCGCGGGGGTCGCGACGGCCGTCCTGACCCGGGGCGGGCAGGAGCTTCCCGTCGACTACTGGTTCGTCCGCCGGGGCGAGAGCTGGAAGGTCCAGGACGTGGTCATCGACGGAGTCAGCCTCGTCGCGAACTATCGGGCGCAGTTCATGCGGGTCCTGGGCGCCTACCCCTATTCGGAGATCATCGCGAGGATGGGCGGCAATCCGCCCGACGCGACCGGCAGCGTCGCGGTGACCATTCTGGACGCCAAGGCGAACCCGTCCGTGTCGGACAGTCCGGCGGCGAAGAGTTGGTGGAGTCCGCCGTCAGCAGCTCCGGCGGCGCCACCGGCGGCAGCCGCTCCGGCGCCCCGGACCCGGCAGGAGATTCGTCTCGCGGCAATCCCCGAGGCGTCGTCCCCGGAGCCTGTTCGACCCTCGCCCATTCGAGCCTCGGTCGCCGCGCAGGGTACCGCAGTCCCTGCGAAGACGGAGCCGGCAGGCGGGACACAGGCGCTCGGCCACTACTGGGTCCAGCTGGGCGCTTTCCAGTCGACGGATGCGGCGGCTCACCTGGCGGACCGGTATCGCCAGGACGGTGCCACCATCTCCCGGACTTGGCTCACGAACGCCGCGGGGAACCGGGTAGGTGTATGGGCGCGCGTGCGCCTGGGCCCGTTCGCCAATCGCGTGGACGCCCAGTCGAAGGTCAAGGAGCTCACGGCGCGAGGCCAGACGTCGTTCATTGCCGGAGCCCGCGACTGACGTCAGCTTGTTTCGATCCGCCCGCCCGCCCCCGCTCCCGCTCGTAGCTTCCCGCCCTCGAGCTTCCCGAGCTCGGTTGCCGATCGCCCCCGTTGTCTTTATCATGGAGCGCCCTGGAGCAAACGCGGCGGCCGCCGTCGAGTCCGCCCTACCCCTTACCGGAGGAGGCAGCATGGCAACGCGAGCCGAGGAGCTGGCCAAGAAGTTCGACACGTCGTGTAGCGAGATGAACAAGACCCTCGAGGGTCTCAACGAGGCGGACTGGAAGAAGGTGACGTCGGCCGAGAAGTGGTCCGTCGGGGTGGTGGCTCATCACGTCGCGGAGGCGCATGCGGGAATCGCGGGGCTCGTGGAGATGGTGGCGAAAGCTCAGCCTTTGCCCGCTCTCACGATGGACATGATCGATGCGGGCAATGCCAAGCATGCCAAGGAACAGGCCAACGTCACGAAAGCCGAAACCCTGGCGCTCCTGAAGGCGAACGGCGGCAAGGCGAGCGGCATCGTCCGCGGGCTCAGCGACGTCGAGCTCGACCGCAGCGCGAGCGTGCTCGTCGGCATGCCGGCCATGACGGCGGCGCAGGCGATCGAAGGGATCCTGATCAACCACGTGCGGGAGCACCTGGGGAGCATCCGGGCCACCACCGGCGCGAAGTAACGCCGGATCCCCATGAAGGTATGCGTCGTCGGGGCCGGGGCGATCGGATCGTTCATCGGCGCCCGTCTCTCCCTTCGCTCTTGCCAGGTGGCCGCGCTGGCGCGGGGCGCGACGGCGGCATCGCTCCGGGCTCACGGGTTCCGGCTGGAGCAGGCGGGGGCGCTCGTCACGGCGCCGGTCCGCGTCGTCGAGGATCGGAACGCCGTCACGCGGAAGCTCGGCGCGTTCAAGACGTCGATGCTGCGGGACGCGGAGGCGGGCCGCCCCCTCGAGATCGACGCGCTGCTGACCGCGGTGACGGAGATCGGCGAGAGGGTGGACGTGCCCACGCCCAACACCGATGCGCTGCTGGGCTTGGTCCGTGTCTTCGAGGAGGCCCACCATGGCTGATTCGCGACCGCCGTTCCGCGCCGATCACGTGGGCAGCCTGCTGCGTCCAGCCGCGCTCAAGGCGCTCCGTCTCGAGCATGAGGCCGGCACGTTGAGCGCGTCCGACCTCCGCAAAGCCGAGGACGCGGCCATCCGCGACGGCGTCAAGCTCCAAGAGGACGTGGGCCTCGAGGGGATCACCGACGGCGAGATGCGCCGTAAATCCTGGCACATGGACTTCCTGCTCCAGCTGAGCGGGCTCTCCAGCGAGGGCAAGATGCTGCCCGTCACGTTCCACGGGCGCGAGGGCGACCGGTTCTTCACGCGCCCCGACCTCCGAATCGCCAGTCGTGTCACGCGGCCCAAGCCGATCTTCGTCGAGGCCTTCAGGTTCCTGAAGTCGGCGACCACCCGCACGCCGAAGCTGACCATCCCGTCACCCTCGATGCTCTACACTCAGGTCGGGCGCGCGAACATCGACCGTACGGTCTACCCGGATCTCGACGCCTTCGTCGAGGACGTGGCCGCCGCGTACCGCGCCGAGATCGCCGACCTCTACGCATCGGGCTGCCGCTATCTCCAGCTCGACGACGTCAGCCTCGCCTACCTGTGCGACGAGGAGATGCGCGCCCGGGGCCGCGCGAACGGCGACGATCCAGACGCGCAGCTCGCGCTGTCGGTCAAGCTGGTCCGGGCCGCGCTGCGCGACAAGCCCGAAGACCTGGCCGTCTGCACGCATCTCTGCCGCGGGAACTTCCGCTCCGCGTGGCGCGCGCAGGGCGGCTACGCCGGCATCGCCGAGACCATCTTCAACCAGATGCCCTACGACGGCTTCTTCCTCGAGTTCGACGACGCGCGCTCGGGCGATTTCTCGCCGCTCCGGCACGTGCCGAGGCACGTGCGGGTCGTCCTCGGGCTCGTGACGTCGAAGGTGAGCGCCCTCGAGAAGAAGGACGATCTCAAGCGACGCCTCGACGAAGCCTCGAAATACATCGCGCTCGAGCAGCTGTGCGTCAGCCCCCAGTGCGGCTTTTCCTCGACGGTGGAGGGCAACGACGTGACGGTCGAGGACGAGCGCGCGAAGCTCTCCCTCTGCGTCGGGCTGGCCCGCGACGTGTGGGGCGGCCTGTGAGCGCGCCGCGGGATTTTTCGCTCGCGGCCGGCGGCCTCGGGTTCCACTACGTCACGTGGGGGCCCGACTCGGCGCCTCCCGTGCTCCTCCTCCACGGCCTCACGGGCCACGCCCGCACCTGGGACGCCCTCGCGCGCGCGCTCGAAGCGGACTTCCGCGTCATCGCCCTCGACCAGCGCGGCCACGGCGACAGCGACCGCGCGCCGGACGCCGACTACCGCGTGGCCACGATGGCCGGAGACGTCGAGAGATTCGTGGAGGCGCTCGGACTCGAGCGCTTCACCGGACGGCCGGCTCGTGGAGATCCCGGGCGCCGGCCACACGGTCCCCGCCGACCAGCCGGAGGCTTTCGCGCGCGCCGTCCGGGCCTTTCTCGGGGCCTAGCGCCGGCCGCGCGCTCTGCCGTTCACGATCCGAGCCCGTCCGCATCCGGGCAGGAGGCTACCATCACCATGGCTTCATCGAACAAGGTCGCGATCGTCACGGGCGCCGGCACGGGAGTCGGCAAGGCTTCCGCGCTCGCGCTCCTCGAGGCGGGGTACAACGTCGCCCTCGCGGGACGCCGCGTGGATCTGCTGGAGGCGGCCGCCGCGGAGGGGAAGGCGGGCCCGTCGAAGGCGCTGGTCGTCCAGACCGACGTCGGCGTGCCCGAGTCGGTCCGCGCGCTCTTCGCCAAGACGATGGAGACGTTCGGCCGGCTCGACGTGCTGTTCAACAACGCGGGCATCGGCGCGCCGGCCATGTCGCTCGAGGAGCTGTCGTATGAGCAGTGGAAGGCCGTGGTGGACATCAACCTCACCGGCGCCTTCCTGTGCACGCAGGAAGCGTTCAAGATCATGAAGAACCAGCAGCCGCCCGGGGGGCGAATCATCAACAACGGCTCGATCTCCGCGCACACGCCCCGGCCGGGCTCGGTCGCGTACACGTCGACCAAGCACGGGATGACGGGCCTGACCAAGACGACTGCCCTCGACGGGCGCAAGTACGACATCGCCTGCGGCCAGATCGACATCGGCAACGCGGCGACGCCCATGACGGCGAGAATGGCCAAGGGAGTCCCACAGGCGAACGGGACCGTGCAGGTCGAGCCGACGATGGACGTGCGGATCGTCGCGCGGGCCGTCGTGCAGATGGCCAGCCTGCCCCTCGACGCCAACATCCTGTTCATGACCGTCATGGCCACGAAGATGCCCTTCGTCGGCCGCGGGTGATCCTGTGCTACATTACCCAGCGCTGGACGTGGAGTGATTGCTCCCAACCCTCGACAGGAGGCCGTGGCCATGGCCGACACCTCGCTCAACATCCGGTCGCTCGAGAACACAGTGTCGCCCGAGGAATGGGCGGTGCGGGTGGATCTCGCCGCCTGCTACCGTCTCGTGGCGCGCTTCGGCTGGGAGGACCTCGTGTTCACCCACATCACGGCGCGGGTCCCGGGCACGCCGGACCAGTTCCTGATCAATCCGTACGGCGTGTTCTTCGACGAGATCACCGCCTCCAGCCTCGTCAAGATCGACCAGCAGGGTCAGAAGCTCGAGGACTCACCCTTTCCCGTCAACCCCGCGGGCTTCGTCATCCACAGCGCCATCCACGCCGCGCGGCACGACGCCAAGTGCGTCCTGCACACGCACACGCTGAACGGCGTCGCCGTCTCGACGCAGCGGGCAGGCCTCCTTCCCATCTCGCAGCATTCGATCTCGGTGCTGGCGAGCCTTGGCTACCACGACTTCGAAGGCCCCGCGCTGCGTGACGACGAGAAGCCGCGACTCGTGGCGGACCTCGGCGACAAGACGTCGCTCATCTTGAGGAATCACGGGCTGCTCACCGTGGGCGAGACGGCCGCCGAGGCTTTCGTCTCGATGTACTATCTCGAGGCGTCCTGCGCGATCCAGGTTCGCGCGCAATCGGGCGGGGGCGAGCTGATCCCGGTGCCCAAGGACGTCCTCGAGGACTCGTACGCGCGGTTGCACAAGGCCCAGTCGCCCGGGGGCGGCAGAGGGGCCCTGGTGTGGCCGGGGCTGCTCCGCCGCCTCGATCGCCTCGATCCCTCATACCGCACCTGAGTGGGGGCGCCGCCCGGAACCGCGGCAGGCAGCGGCAGGACCCGGAATCAGATGAACGAGCGCGAGATCCGCGAGCGAATCCGGGAGTTGATGATGGCAGGCGAGCTCCCGCCGACCCTGGCCGACAGCTCTCTCGTCACCGAGAGCGGGCGGGGCGTGCCCGCGCAGGTCCACGTGGGCACGACCGACGCGGCGACGTGCGCCATATGCGGGCAGCCGGGGCCACAGCTCTCGTACTACTACCCCGGCAGCCGGATCCTGCGTTTCCATGCCTACTGTGACCTGCTCTGGCAGGAGGAGCGAGCCCGATGACCAACCTGACGATCGGCGTCCTGCACCCGGGAGAGATGGGGAGCACGGTGGGAGCGTCGGTCCGCGCCAATGTCTCGCGAGTGCTCTGGGCCTCCGAGGAGCGAAGCGCGCAGACCGCAGAGCGCGCGGCCGCGGCCGGGCTCGAGGACGTGAAGAATCTGGCGTCGCTGGTCGCCGCCAGCGAGGTGATCCTCTCGGTCTGCCCGCCGCACTCGGCCCTGGATCTCGCGCGCGCGGTGGCGGCGCAGGGCTTCTCCGGCATCTACGTGGATGCGAACGCCGTCTCTCCGGTCACGGCGCGGGAGATCGGGCGGGTCGTATCGAAAGGCGGGGGGCAGGGCGGCGCGACCTTCGTGGACGGGGGAATCATCGGCCCACCCGCTCGCGCGCGCGGCACGACCCGGCTGTATCTCTCGGGCGAGCAGGCCGGCCGCATCGTCCGTCTCTTCGAGCAGGGACCTCTCGAGGCCATCGCGGTGGAGGGCGGCCCCGGCGCGGCCTCTGCGCTCAAGATGGCCTACGCCGCGTACACGAAGGGCACGTCGGCGCTCCTCGTCAGCATCCGGGCCCTGGCGATCCACGCCGGAGTGGACCAGGCGCTGCTGGCCGAGTGGGCGCGGAGCCAGGGTGAGCTCGGGGCCCGCTCCGAGCGCGCCGCCGGCGAGACGGCGCGCAAGGCGTGGCGATTCGTGGGCGAGATGGCGGAGATCGCGGCGACGTTCGATGACGCCGGGCTCCCCGACGGTTTTTTCCTGGCCGCAGGAAAAATCTACGAGTCTCTCGCCGGCTATAAAGATGCGCCCGGCATGCCGTCGGCCGCCGAAGTCGCCAAAGCCCTGATGGGACAGCGTCCGGAAAAATTTACGCGGTAGTCCCTTCCAGATTCACCTAGCGCTCAACCCTCCCCATTCGGCCTGCCCGATTCGGTCTGGTTATTGCACCTGTGTCCGTAGAGGCGAACAGCGCTCGCGTAAATGAGCGACACACTCCTGCCGTCTTACAAGGCAAGTGGTCAGGCAGGCCGGAAGGGGCCATCCCCGTCCGGCGGCAACGCGCAGTGAGCCCGAACGGTTCAGGGAGGTCCGAGTGATGCTTCGACGAATGATCGTCAGCGCCGTTGTGCTGATCGCCATCATGGGCGCGGCCGGCGCCGCGCAGTCCGAGGTGAGGGTGAATATCGGGATCAATCTCCCCGCGCCGCCGGCGCTCGTGGCCGTGCCCGCGACGCCGGTCATGTACGCACCGAGCGTCAGCACCAACTATTTCTTCTACGGGGGAGAGTACTACGTCTTTACCAATGGCGGCTGGTACGTGAGCGGCGGGCACAACGGACCCTGGGTCGCCCTCGCGCCCGAGTTCGTACCCCGTCCCATTCTCGCCGTCCCGGTCCGCTACTACCGGCACGCGCCCGACGAGTGGAGGCACGTGAGGCGCGAAGGACCGCCGCCGTGGGCCCCCGCGTGGGGACGGAGGTGGGAGGAGCGCGAGCGGCATCACGAGGGGTTCCGGGAGGAGCGTCGCGAGGAGCATCGCCGCGGGTAAATAGTGGCGGCGCCTTGTGCGTCCAACCGGATAGGCGGAAGATCAGGGAGGTGTAGAGCTATGAGACGGATCATCGGTTTCGCCCTTGCCGGGCTGTTGCTGGGTGGTTGTGCCGTTTACGCGGATCCGTACCCGTACGCGTACTCGGCTCCGCCCCCACCTGCCCCTGTATACGTGGCGCCGGCGCCGGTGGTTGTGGCTCCGTATCCGTACTGGGGCTGGGGCTGGGGTTGGCGTGCCCACTCAGGCTGGCACCGTCGGGGATAGTTAGTCCTCACGGGTAAAGACGGGTTGCAAGAGGCCCCGGCGGGCGCAATACCCGCCGGGGCCTCGTCGCGTTCCCTGTCCGCGGTCGCGCCGACTTGCGCTAGGCTGGGGAGGTGCTGTTCTTCGTCTCTCTCCTCGTGGATGGAATGCTCTCGGGCGCCGTCTACGCCCCGATCGCGCTGGCCTTCGTGGTCGTGTACAAGGCGTCGCGCATGATCAATTTCGCGCTGGGCGAGTGGGTGATGGTCGCCTCGCGGTTGGTGGCCACCGGGCTTTCCGCGCTGGGACTCGGCTTGGCGTCCGCCCTGGGTTTCGCGTGCGCGGGAATGGTGGCGCTGGGACTCGCCTTCAACCGGGTGATCCTGCGTCGACTCGTGGGGCAGCCGCTGATCTCGCTGATCATGGTTACCCTCGGCGTCGGCGCGCTGATGCGCGGCTCGTCCGCCTTGGCGTTCAGCCGCGTGCCCGGTGGGATCCCCCTGTCGATTCCGCACGAGCCGTTCGTGATACACGGTGTGCCGGTGGCGGCCGACAAGCTTCTCGCCGCGGTGACCGCTTTGCTGTGCGTCGCCGCCGTGAGCCTCTTCTTCCGGTTGAGCAGGGCGGGGGTGGCGCTGCGCGCGCTCGCGGACGACCAGCAGGCCGCCATGGCGGTCGGGGTCGACATCCACCGCTACTTCTCCATCACGTGGGCCATGGTGGGCGCGCTCTCGGTCTGCGCGGGCGTGTTGTGGGCGCAGGTTTCCGGCGGCGGGTTCGGGATGGTGCTCGTCGGGCTCAAGGTGTTCCCGATCGTGATCATCGGCGGTCTTGAAAGCATTCCCGGTACCATCGCCGGAGGCGTGGCCGTCGGTGTCCTGGAGAGCCTGGCCGCGGGCTACGTCGATCCGCTCCTCGGCGGCGGCTTCAGCAACATCGCCTCCTACCTCGTGCTCATCGCGGTGCTGTTCGTGCGGCCGTACGGGATGTTCGGCCGGCCGGCCATCGAGCGGGTGTAGTGACCTTCACCGTCCGCACGCCCGGTCTCGAGATCGCCTGCGAGGCGCACGGTGATCCGCGAGGCTTTCCCGTCATCCTGTTGCACGGCTTTCCGGACGATGCACGCGCGTGGGACGGTGTGGCTCCCGCGCTCGCCGGCGCCGGGTATCGCGCGCTTGCGCCCTACCTGCGGGGCTACGGCCCGACCCGCTTCCTCGAGGCGGCGGCGCCTCGCATGGCCCAGCAGGCGGCCATCGGCCAGGATCTCCTCGACTTCATCGACGCGCTCGCCCTGCCGCGCGTCGCGCTGGCCGGCTACGACTGGGGCGGCCGGGCCGCCTGCATCGCCGCCATCGTCGCCCCCGCCCGCGTCCGCGCGCTGGTGACCATCGGCGGGTACAACGTGCAGAACACCGTCGCGCCCTCGCCGCCGGCTTCCGCCGCGCAAGAGCGAGCCCACTGGTACCAGTGGTACTTCAATACCGAGCGTGGCCGCCGGGGCCTCGAGCAGAACAGGCGCGAGATCTGCCGGCTCCTGTGGCACGAATGGTCCCCGGCTTGGCGCTTCGACGACGCGACCTTCGACCGCACCGCGCCGTCGTTCGACAACCCGGACTTCGTGGAGGTCGTCATCCACTCCTACCGCCACCGCCACGGCCATGCGCCCGGGGAGGCGCGCTTCGACCCGCTCGAGCGGCAGCTCGCCGGGCGGCCGCCGATCACCGTCCCGACCATTGTCCTTCACGGGGCAGATGACACGGTCGATCCTCCGCGCCGATCGGAGGGTCACATGGCGCTCTTCCCCACCGGCACCGAGCGCCGGGTGGTGGCGGGCGCCGGCCATTTCCTGCCGCGCGAGCAGCCCGCGGCGGTCGCGGAGGCGCTCCTCGCGCTCCTGGCGCGCGCGGGGTAGGCGATTGCCCCCGCGCGGCAAAATATTCAGAAATCCGCGTTTTGAGTTAGACTGCTACGTACCCCCGGGTGCAGCCAACCGGGGAGCACTCCAGCCCGTGTGTGAGCCGGGCCCGTTCGCCTGCCGATGCGGTCAAGAGGGTTGCCAGAATGAGCAGTCCAGTTGAGTAGACGGTCGCGCCACTCGCGCCGGCCGGGACCGCACCCGCCCGGCGGGATGCGCGGGCCGGGCCCGTCGCGCGTGCCGCCGCCGGCCGCCGCGACCTCGGGCTTCGAGAGCCTCACCGCGGTCAATCCCCACGAGCGGTTGACGCTCGAGACCACGGCCGAGGAGCTGTCCATGCGCGCGATGGACCTGATCGCGCCCATCGGCAAGGGCCAGCGCGGGCTCATCGTCGCCCAGCCCAGGACCGGGAAGACCATGCTCCTCCAGGGGATCGCCAAGGCGGTGCTCGCCAATCACCCGGACGTCGTGGTCATGGTTCTCCTCGTGGACGAGCGCCCCGAGGAAGTCACGGATTTCCGGATGACCATCGGCAAGTCGGCGGAGATCTTCGCCTCGAGCAACGACAATCCCTACCGCCGGCACATCGAGGTGACCGAGCAGGTCCTCGACAAGGCCAAGCGCCTCGTGCTCGAGAAGCGGGACGTGCTCCTCCTCTTCGACTCCCTCACGCGCATGACGCGCGCGTACAACAACGAGCTCAGCTCCCGCGGGCGCACCATGTCCGGCGGCATCGACAGCCGCGCCTTCCTGATGCCGCGCGCCTTCTTCGGCTCCGCCCGCAAGCTCGAAGAGGGCGGGTCGCTCACCATCGTGGGCACGGTCCTGGTCGAGACCGGCTCGCGGATGGACGACATCATCTTCGAGGAGTTCAAGGGCACCGGGAACATGGAGCTCCACCTGACCCGGGAGCTGGCCGACCGCCGAATCTTCCCGGCGATCGACATCCTCAAGTCCGGGACGAGGCGCGAGGAGCTGCTCTACACCGAAGCCGAGCTGAAGAAGGTCCATCTCCTCCGCCGCGCGCTGTCCGGCACCAAGCCGGTGCAGGCGATGGAGGCGATGCTCGAGCGCCTGCGCCTCACGGCCACCAACGCGGAGTTCCTCAAGTCGCTCGGGGCGTAGGGCTCGCGGAGCTACTGAGCGTCCAGCATCTTCCGAACCAGCGCGAGCAGCTCGACGAGGTTGAAGGGCTTCCGGAGTAGCGGCACGCCGGTCTCCCGCATGAGACGATGCGCGTCGGAGGACCCCGTGGTACCCGTGAGGAAGATGATCTTGTGCGGCGGATGCGCCTGCCGGCGTATCAGCTCCCGGTAGAGGCCGACGCCGTCCAGCTCCGGCATGTGGAGATCGGTCAGGATGAGGTCGTAGCGCCGGCGTTGGACCCTGTTCAACGCCGCGATGCCGTTCGGCGCGGTGTCGACGTCATGCCCGTCCAGGCTGAGCATGTCGACGATGAGCTGGGTGATCAAGGGATCGTCGTCCACGAGCAGGATACGGGCCGTGGCTTTCTGCTCGGGCGAATGACCTTCGGTAATGGGCATGTGGCGCGTCCTGCTCCATGACGGAGCAAGCGTCGCGCCAGCTTCAGTTGAGCAGGGGAATCACGTACTTGGCAGACAAGGCACGCCCCGGGCGACTGAAATTGTCAGCCGGGGCTGCAGAAACGGGGAGCGCCGCCGGCTAAGACTCCATGCGCCGGGGAGCGGCTGATTTCGTCGGGCCGATGAATTCCACCATGTTGCCGTCCGGATCCTTGACGAAGATCTGGCGGAGGCCCGTCGGCCCCGAGACCACGTCGCGGCAGGGCAGTCCCAGGTTCGAGATCTCACCCGCGGTCCTGTCGGCGTCTTCGGTCCAGAGTGCGAAATGCGCGTACCGCGCCAGGATCTTCTCGCGCTCGACCGCCGGCCGCACGAGCTGGTCGTTCAAGATGATGTGCAGCGACAGGCCGTGGCCGAGGTTGTACCAGATGCCCGGGAAGTCGAAGGCCGGGCGCGGGATCTCCTCGAGCCCGAGCAGGCCCGTGTAGAACTCCCGCGCCTTGGCGACGTCGGTGACGGTGATGCTCACGTGGTTCAGCTCCTTGAACAATCCCATGGCGGCCTCCCGTTGATTCTTCGACTGTGAGCGGGATTCCCCGCGCCATCCGTTCCCTGGCGGAATCCTAGCATGGGCGGGTGGCTTCGGGCCGCCCTTCGGTATAAGATGGCCGAGCCATGACCCGAGCGCCCATCGTGGTCGCCGCCGTGCTGGCGCTCCTCGCGGCGCGCGACGCGGGCGCCGGCGTGCCCACCGACCAGCTCCGCGGATCCATCGACCTCGTCTTGAAGATCGTCACGGACCCCGAGCTGAAGAAAGAAGCGAGGACGGCGGAGCGCCGGAAGAGGATCCGGGAGGTGGTCAACCAGATCTTCGACTTCACGGAGATCTCGCAGCGATGCCTGGGCCGCCACTGGCAGGCGCGCACGCCCGCCGAGCGGGAGCAGTTCGTCGCGCTCTTCGGCGACCTCCTCGAGAACGCGTACATCACGAAGATCGAGAGCTATTCCGGGGAGAAGATCCAGTACCCCGGCGACACCATCGAGGGCGAGCTGGCCATCGTCAAGACCCGCATCGTCACGAAGCAGGAGACGGAGATCCCCGTCGACTACCGCATGTTCCTGAAGGATGGGCGCTGGGCCGTCTACGACGTGAGCATCGAGGGCATCAGCCTCATCGGCAACTACCGCACCCAGTTCAACGCGGTCATCCAGCGCTCGGGCTACCCGGACCTCGTGGCCAAGCTCACCGCGAAGCGGGACGAGCGCCCCGGCGCGCGCGAGGCGGGGCGCCAAGAGGCGGCCGTGCCCGCCGCCGCCGCGGTTCCCGTGCGCGCGCGCCAGTCGCCCTAGCCTCCCTATGTACGTCCCGGCCCATTTCGAGGAGACGCGGTGGGAAGTCCTGAGCCGGTTGATCCACGACCACTCGCTGGCCGCGCTGGTGACGCTCGGCCCGGACGGGTTGAACGCGAACCATATCCCGCTCGAGCTGGATCCGCAGCCGGCTCCGCTGGGCACGCTGCGAGGCCACGTGGCGCGCGGCAACCCGGTGTGGCGCGACTTCTCCCGAGAGGTCGAGGCCCTCGCCGTCTTCCAGGGGCCGCAGGCGTACATCTCGCCCGCCTGGTACCAGACGAAGCGCGAGACGGGCAAGGTCGTGCCGACCTACAACTACATCGTCGTCCACGCGTATGGCCCGATGCGGATCGTCGAGGACCGGGCGTGGCTTCGCGGGCTCGTGGAGCGGCTCACGGCCCGCCATGAGGCCGGCAGGCCCGAGCCCTGGAAGGTCACCGACGCGCCCGCCGACTTCGTCGAGCAGATGCTGGGCGCCATCGTCGGGATCGAGATTCCGCTCACGAGGCTGGTCGGCAAGTGGAAGGTGAGCCAGAACAGGCCGGCGGCAGATCGCGACGGGGTGGTGACGGCTCTGGGGGCAATGGATGACGGCAACGCCCGGGCGATGTCGGGCCTGGTGAAGAAGGTCACGGGCCCCTGAGCCCGGGACGCGACGCGGAGAGCCGGGCGCCTAGTTCTTGCCCGGGTCACCCTTCCGGGGCGCCTTGGTTCCCTTTTCGCTGAGGAACTCGCCTTTGGTCTTCAGGCGCTTCACCAGCTCGTCGTACGAGGCCGTTCGAATCACCCGGTCGAACTGAGCGCGGTAGTTGGAGATCAGGCTCAGGTTTTCGATGAGGATGTCGTAGATCAGCCACCGATTGCCTTTCAGCAGGACCCGGGATTCCACCGGCACATCGGTGCCGTTCTTGGTCGTGATTTTCGCGCGGACGACGGCCCGCTCACCGTCGATCTGCTCGCCCACGTAGGTGAGCTTCTCCCCGCCGAATTCGTCGATCCTGGCGATATAAGTTTGTTCGAGCAGGTTCGCGAAGAGCTTCACGAATTCGTCGCGCTCGGCCTGGCTCCGCTGCAGCCAGTGCTGGCCGAGCGCCCGCTTGGCCGTCTCCGTCACATCGAAGACCTCCTCGGCCAGACTCCGGACTGCCTCGCGCCGGTCTGCCAGCGTCATCGAGGGATTCTGCAGGATCTTCAGCACCTGGTCGGTGTACGTGCGTAGCTGTTCGGTCGGCGCGCCCGCCCAGGCTTCCGGCCCCAGGGCCAGCACGAGCACCGCGATGAGGGGGATCACCCGACGCCAGCTCATGTCACCCCTCAGCTTACAGGAATTTGCGGGACGATCCAGAATTCACTTCGTGTAAGCTCCTGTACCGTGCGGAAAGGACGAAGAGCATGAGAGTCGCACGCGGTCTCGCCCTCGGCTGTCTGCTCCTCTGGTGCGCAGCCCTTGCCGGCGGATTCGCCTCCGAGGCGGCGGCGCAGGCCAAGCCGGAAGGCGAGATGCGCTGGGCGCTGTACGTCACCCTCTCGGCCGCGTGGCTCGACCCGGCGGAGGTGGTCGGGCAGATCACGCCCTTCTGGCTCCTCTATGCCATCCATGACGCGCTCGTCAAGCCGATGCCCGGCAATGCGATGACGCCGTGCCTGGCTGAGTCCTGGACGGTGAGCGCGGATCAGCGAACCTACGAGTTCAAGCTGCGCGAAGGGCTCAAGTTCCACAATGGCGACCCCTTCACCGCCGAGGACGTGAAGTTCAGCTTCTACCGCTCCAAGGGCGCGCGGATCCTCAAGGAGAAGGTGCGGGAGGTGACGGTCGTCGGACCCTATCGCGTGCGGTTCCAGCTGCACGAGCCGTGGCCCGACTTCATGACCTTCTACGGGACGGTGGTCAGCGGGGCCGGCTGGATCGTGCCCAAGAAGTACGTCGAGCAGGTCGGCGACGACGGCTTCAAGCGCCACCCGATCGGCCTCGGGCCCTACAAGTTCGTGAGCCACACGCCCGGCGTCGAGCTGGTCATGGAGGCCTTCGAAGGCTACTGGCGGAAAGTCCCCTCGGTGAAGCGCCTCGTCTTCAAGAGCGTGACGGAGTCCACCACGCGGGTCGCCATGCTGAAGCGGGGAGAGGTCGACATCGCGTACCTGCTCGAGGTGCCGCAGGCGGAGGAAGTGAAGCGCGACCCCAACCTCAAGCTGGCCTTCTCAGGCGGGATCGCCGTGTTCTTCCTCGACTACCTCGACCAGTGGGACCCGAAGTCGCCCTGGCACGACCGGCGCGTGCGGCTGGCCTCCAACTACGCCCTCGACCGCCGCGCCCTCAGCGAGGCCGAGACGCTCGGCGCGTCCAAGCCGACGGGCACGTTCATTCCCCGCAACTTCGAGTTCCGCCTTCCCATCGAGCCCTACCCGTACGATCCGGTGAAGGCCAAGGCGCTCCTCGCGGAGGCGGGCTATCCCAACGGCTTCGACGCGGGCGAGCTGCACCAGCTGCCGCCGTACTTCACGCTGGGCGAGGCCATCGTGGGATACCTGGGGGCGGTGGGGATCCGGCTCAAGATGCGGCCGATGGAGCGCGCGACCTACCTCTCGGCGCTGCAGGCGAGGCAGCTGCACGGGCTCTGCGTCTGCACGAGCGCGCTCTACGGCAATGCCGCCTCGCGGATGTCGGAGGTGATCCCGAGCGACGGCGCCTTCGCCTACGGCGGCTATCCCGACATCGACGCGCTCTACAAGCAGCAGAGCCGCGAGCTGGATCGGCGCAAGCGCGAGGTGCTCCTGCACAAGATCCAGCAGCTCCTGCACGAGCGCGTGAGGCTCGGGCCCATCTTCGAATACAACTGGCCGAGCGGGATCGGCCCGCGGGTGGCCGAGCCCGCCCTGATGCTGATCGACCCCTGGCCCTGGTCGGCGCCCCTCGACGACGTCCGCTTGAAGAAAAACTGAGCGAGGGCCGGTGAGCCCGCTCATCGCCGATGGTCTCCTCGTCCTCGCCGCCGTGCTGGGCTGGCGCGCGATCCGTCACGTCGACAGCGCCCTTCGTCATTCCGGTGACGAGGACAGCAGCGCCCGGCTCATCCGCGGCATCCGGGCGCTCATCGCGGCCTCGGCGTGCATCGCCTTCGCGCTCGGCATCATCTATGGATCACGCGCCACCATCATCATCGCGGCCGTCATCCTCGGCGAGGAGCTGTACGAGACGGGGGTGGTGCTCCTCGCCCTGCGGCGCCGCCCTTGATGAGCGGCACGGCGACCGTTCCAATCTTCTAGCCAGGGAGACAACGCATGCGCTTCGGCATCTTCTACGAGCACCAGTTGCCGCGCCCGTGGGCCGAGGGCGGCGAGCTCAAGCTCTTCCAGGACGCGCTCGACCAGGTCGAGCTGGGCGACCGGCTCGGCATCGACTACGCCTGGGAGGTCGAGCACCATTTCCTCGAGGAGTACTCCCACTCCTCCGCCCCCGAGGTCTTCCTCGCCGCCGCCTCGCAGCGCACCAAGCGCATCCGGCTCGGGCACGGCATCGTCCTCATGCCGCCCGGCTACAACCATCCGGCGCGGATCGCCGAGCGCCTGGCCACCCTCGACCTGGTCTCCAACGGCCGCGTCGAGTGGGGAACCGGCGAGTCCGCGTCGCGGGCGGAGCTGGAGGGCTTCGGCATCACGCCGGCGGAACGGCGGGAGATGTGGCGCGAGAGCACCGAGCAGGTGGCGAACATGCTCGCGATGGACCCGTACCCGGGCTACCAGGGCAAGTACTTCGCCATGCCCGTGCGCAACGTGGTGCCCAAGCCCGTCCAGAAGCCGCACCCGCCGCTCTGGGTCGCGTGTTCGAACCGCGAGACCATCCATCTCGCCGCCCAGCTCGGGATGGGCGCGCTCACGTTCGCCTTCATCGACCCCGCGGAGGCGGCGCACTGGATCGCGGACTACTACGACACCTTCAAGCGTGAGTGCGTGCCGATCGGCCACACCGTCAACCCCAACGTGGCCATGGTGACGGGCTTCTCCTGCCACGCCGACGCCACGGAGGCGGGGCGGCGCGGCACCGACGGCTTCCGCTTCTTCCAGTTCGCGCTCGGCCACCACTACAGCTTCGGCAAGCACACGCCCGGGCGGACGGACATCTGGAAGAAATTCGTCGCCGTGCGCGACCAGCTCGGGCTCGAGATGCTCGGCGGCGGGACGGGCTGCATCGGCACGCCGGCCCAGCTCACCGCGAGCCTGCGGCAGTTCGAGACGAACGGCGTCGATCAGACCATCTTCATCCAGCAGGGCGGCAACAACCAACACGAGCACATCTGCGAGTCGCTCGAGCTCTTCGCGCGCGAGGTGATGCCGGAGTTCAAGGAGCGCGACGCCGCACGGCAGGCGCGAAAGATGGAGGAGCTCGGGCCGTACATCGAGGCGGCGTTCGCGCGCAAGCAGGCGATGCCGCCGCTGGCCGAGC
>WNFO01000931.1_pt1 | contig 33233 bp, 46 predicted proteins | sample 5400251 | NCBI WGS metagenome assembly WNFO01 (sample SAMN13153354, study PRJNA577476) | soil metagenome | isolation source: 100 cm saprolite under Madrone tree | place: USA:California | collected 2016-06-14
CCCGGCGGTAGCTGCCCCACCACCCGGTCGAACGGAATCCGCACCACCGGATCCTTCGCCACTGGCGCCTCCGCCGCCACCGGCGCGGCAGCGACGACCTCGGCAAACGACGGCTCGTCGGCCACCAGCTCGTCTGGCGGCTCCGAGACCGCGCCGAGGGGAGGCGCGGCGGCCGGCGTGCCGAAGAGCTCGGAGAGGGCCTGCCTGAAATCAGGGACAACGACGGGGGGCAGCTCGTCGCTCCGGGCGGCGGGGGCCTCGACCGCCGCCGCTTCAGGAGCACCGCCGTTCCATCCCAGCAGCGGGGCCGCGTGCACCGCAGGTTCATCGGAAGCGATGACCCCATGCTCCGTCACCACGGGCGGAGGCTCCCTCAGCGTGGGCGCGGCCTGGGCCGGCGCGGGCAGCGTGCTCGCTCCCTGCGCGACCGCCGCAGTCTCGAGTCCGGCGGGGCCGCGCGCCCAGGCCTGGCGATCCTTGACCGGGATGATTTCTGGGGGCGCCTGTGGCGGCCTCTTCGTTGCTCCGGACCGGGGTAGCGCCGATGCCGACTGGAGCCGGGGGGCGCCCGCGCGAGGAGCGAGCGATCCGAGAAATGGCAAGATCATGACCAGGGAGCCGACCATGGCGAGTACGAGGGCCGGTGGAAAGCCCCACAGGGCGGGCGGCAGCGCCTGCTCGAAGGAAACGAACGCGACCGTCGCGTAGAGCCACGCCGTCGAGAGGCCGATGCCCAGGTGCACGACGGCCAGGATGAGGAGGCCGGCCAGCCAGGCGCCCAGCCGCATGCGCGGGACGCAGAGTGGCAGCACCAGCGCATAGACGATGAAGGGCGCCGCCACGGCGGTCCACCACGGCAGCGGCATCTTCACGGACGGATTCACCACGTAGAGCGCCGTCGACGATGCGAGCACGAGACCGAATACGGCTATGGCGGCGAGCCACGCCCAGGGTTTCTTGAGATTGGAAGTGCCGGGAGATGTGGCCATCAGATGGACCGGAGCAGCTCGGGCATCACCCTCTTGATGTAGTAACGGATCTTGCCGAGCGCGGTGGGGTCGCGCAGCACGACGGCGAGGATGGCCGAAGGGCCGACGCCGTGCAACAGGACCATGGCGGCCTCGTAGTCGAGGATCATGCTCGAGAGCGCACCCTGCCCCATCTCGCGACCGATTCCTTCCGACGACTCGGCCAGGCACGCGGCGAGGGCGCCCGCAGCCTCGGCGCCGACTCCGAGCTCGCCGGCCGCCTCGATGAGAAACCCCTCGCGGTCCACGAGGGCGGCCAGCCGCACGCCGGGCGTACCCGCCAGCTGTCCCAGGATCGCCTTGAGGTCCGGCTGCGCCACCATGTCGTCGCTGGAAGCCGTCGGCAGGTCGGCCGGCGTCGCCGCGCGCCGAGCGCGGGCGATCAGCAGCTCGTCCACTTTGCGGGCGAGGTCGTCGGCCGTGAAGGGCTTGCGCAGGACATAGCTGGAGCGGACCTGCGCCGCCCGCTCCAGAACGGCGTTGTTGACGATACCGGAGATGAGGAGCACCGGCGTCTCGGACAGCTTCGGGTGCGCGCGCACGAACTCGCAGATGCGGTAGCCGTCCACGTCGGGCATGACCACATCGCAGACAACCAGGTCGGGCATGGCGCTGTCGAGACGCTCCATGGCCTCGGTGCCCGACGCGGCGGCCAGCACCTCGAACCCCTTCATCTCGAGCGCGCGCTCGACCATTTTGCGCACGGAGAGACTGTCGTCCACGACCAGCACGCGGGGCATGCGTTAGGACCTGGGCGGCGGGGGCGGCATGGCGGCGGCCGCACGGCCCTCGTCGATCTCGGATGCGATGCTGATGAGGAGCTGATCCACGCTCCTGTGGATCGTGCGCGGCCCTGAGCCGGCCGGCAGCTCGACCGAAGGCTTGAAGCGGAACGTGCCCTCGGGATCCGACTGGGCGGCGGAGACCATGGCCGCGAATGCGCTTTCCCCGGTGCGCGAATCGAACTCGGCGTGGACGACGCGCCCAGAGTCGAAGAGCAGCGACCCCTCGCCCGCCTCCAGCTCCAGGGACAGCCGGCCCGTCTTGCCGCCGAGTGCGATGGCCTGGGTCACCTCCGTCAGGTCGAGCACGCCGAAGGAGCCCTCGAAAGTCCGCGTCCCGGCCTCGGCGCGCTGCACCGTCACCCGCGGGGGAAGCGGGGGCGGAACCGGCAACCCCGGCTCCGCCTGTGGGGCGACGTGGCGCAGGAGCTTCGAGATCCGGTCGAGCACGGTGGACACGATGAAGTCGCCGGCCACCAGCATGTCCACCCCTGCCTGGGCGACGGCCCAGGGAGTCGGGCGTGTGGGCCCGGACAGCAGGAGGAACGGGATGTCGTGGGTCGCCGGGTCGCTCCGGATGATGGAACAGAACTCGACTCCGTCCATGTCCTCGGTCCGGTTGCCGCTCACGATGAGGTCCGGGCGGTCGCGCTCGAGCGTCGTGAGGGCGAAGGAGGCGCTCGTCGCCGACGTGACGTGGTAGGCGGCCGTGGTGAGGGCCGCCTTGAGGGCCTGGAGCTTGGTCGGGTCAGCGTCCACGATGAGGACCTTGGCGGTGATCCTGGCGTCGCTCACGGCCGCGTCTCCGCGGGCTCAGCCGCCGCACCGCCCGCCGGCATCGCCACCATGAGGCGGACGAAGGCTTCCTCGTCCACCGGCTTGGTGACGTAGTGCGCGATGCCGAGACGCCGGGCAAGGTTCACGTGCTTGGCGCCAGCCCGGGTGGTCAACACCACGACGGGCAGCGCGCGTGTCGAAGCACGCGCGCGCAGGTCCTCGATCAGCTCGTACCCGCTGACACGCGGCATCTCCAGGTCGGTGATGACCACGTCCACCACCGTGTCGCCGAGCTGCCGGAGCGCCTCGGCGCCGTCGTTGGCCGTGACGACCTCGAAGCCGGCCTTCTCGAGCATCTGGCCCACGAACTTCCGGATGCTGATCGAGTCGTCCACGAGGAGGATGCGCCGCGCCTGCTTCTTGGTGCTCCCGCGCGCCGTCCCGCGCGCACGCGCGCCGGCGGCGGCGCGGCCGGCCTGCCGCGCGGCCTCCGCCGCCTCCGCCAGGCGCGACGGGTCCACGAGCAGGATGACCCGCCCGGCGCCGGAGACCGTCGCGCCCGCGAAGGGCCCGACGCGCTCGAGCAGCCCGCCAAGGCTCTTGATGACGACGTCCTCCTTGCCAAGAAGCTCGTCCACGGCGACAGCGAGCGGGCGCACGCCCGAGCGCAGGACCAGCACGGGCTGGCGCTCCGCGGGACGGCCAGCGGGTAGCTCCAGGACACGGTCGAGTCGGACCAGCTCCGCCGCCTCCTGCTCCACCGTGATGCGCTCGCGGTCCCCCGTGCGCTCGATGTCCGCAGGTCGCACCTGGAGAATCGTGCGGATGGCGTGCATCGGCACCGCGAAGGTCTCGCCTCCCGCCCGAACGAGGAGCGCGTCGGAGATGACGACGGTCAGCGGCAGCTTGATCGTGATGCGTGTGCCCGAGCCGGGCTCGCTCTGGAGATCGATCTCACCGTGGATTCGGCCGACATTGGTGCGAACCACGTCCATGCCGACACCCCGACCCGACGTCGCCGTCACCTCGCCGGCCGTGCTGAAGCCGGGAAGGAAGACGAGCGCGAGGGCCTCCCGGTCGCCGAGCGCGGCCGCCGCCTCCGGCGAGAGGAAGCCCTGGAGCGCCGCCCGCTCGCGCAGGAGGACCGGATCCATCCCGCGCCCGTCGTCGGCAATCTGGATGTGGACGAAGCTGCCCTGGTGGAAAGCGGAGAGCGACACGGTCGCGCGCGCCGGCTTGCCGGCCGCGCGCCGCTCCTCGTCGGTCTCGATGCCGTGGTCGATGGCGTTGCGCACGAGGTGCAGGAGCGGATCCGCGACCTGTTCGATGACGGCGTTGTCCACCTCGACGGCCTCGCCGGAGAGCTGGAGCACGACGCTCTTGCCGGCCGCCCGCGCGGCATCGCGGGCCGGCCGGGTGAAGCGCGCGAACAGCCGGCCGATCGGCACCATGCGGGCACGCGTCACCTCGGTGCGCAGGCTCTGGGTCAGGCGCTGGACGTGGGACGTGTCCTCCCCGACGCTCCGGATGAGCCCCGTCAGCTGGGCCTGGATCTCCGACACGTCGGCCGAGATCTCGTCCACGCTCCGGGCGAAGATGTTGAAGTCGTCGTAGCGATCGAACTCGAGCTCGGCGAAGAGCTTGGACACCGGCTCGGCGACGCCTCTCTCGCCAGGGGCGCGGCGTCCTTCGTCGACCGTCTCGCCGCCAGGGATCGGGGCCGCCGGCGCCAGCTGGGTGTAGCGGTGCTTCTCCTCGAAGTCGCGCACCGTCTGCGTCATTCTCCCGCGGCTGAAGGCCAGGAGCTCGCCGACGCGCTCGATCTGGGCGAAGCGCTGGTCGAGGCGGCTTCGGGCGACGACGAGCTCGCCGACCAGGTTCATCAGCGAATCGAGCCGTTCGAGGTTGACGCGAATGCTGGGTCGTCCCTCTTGGGACTCGCGCCCGCGCCGCTCGTGCATCTCTGGAGCCCGCGGCACGAAGCGTGGGCGTGGCGGCGGCGGGGTGGCGTGAGCCATCTCCGCGAGCCCGGCCGCCGTGGCGACTTCAAGCTCGGACGGCATGCGGGACGGCTCCTGGGCGAGCTCGTGAACCGGCTCGGCCTCGAGCGGCGCCGGAGCGGGCCGCAGCCGGTCGAGGGTGTCGAGCGTGCGCTGGACGACGGCACGGACGTTCTGCGACGTGACCCGAGCGGAACCCAGGAGCAGCCTGAGGGCGTCCACCGCGCCGAAGATCGCTTCGATGATCGGCGCCGAGAGGCCGAGCCGCCCGTCGCGCACGCCGTCGAGAATATCCTCGATGCGGTGCGCGACGTCTCCCACGGGAGCGCAGCCCACCGTGTACGCTGCGCCCTTGAGCGTGTGCACGGCGCGGAAGAGGCTCGCGATTTCCTCCTCGGCCGGGGAGGCGGATTGCTCGAGCGCCAACAGCGAGCGCGTCATCGCCTCGAGGTGCTCTGCCGCCTCCGGGGCGAAGTACGGCACAAACTCGGCCTGCTCGGCGAAGAAGCGCTCGAGCTCGCGGAGCAGCCCGTCCGCCACGGCTTCCTCGAGCGGGGCTGGGGGCGCCCCGGGCGCCGCCGGAACGAGCACCGTGGAGACGAAAGCGGTCCCCGCCTCGTGGGGAGGCGCGTGATCGGTCACTCCCAGGTGACGCTCTTCGACAGTGACCGGGGACGCCGCCGCCGGCTCGAGCGTGGTGGCGGGACCGGGTTCGGCCGGGAGCAGGAGCTCTCCGGCCACCTCCGGGCGAGCCGGGGTCGAGAAGATCTCCGGATGACGGGCGCGGAGACGGACGACGGCGTCCACATCCTCCCGTCCGTCGTCGCCGATCATCTCGAGCATGCGCTTGAGGGTGGCGACCACCTCGCCCAGCACCTCGACGCGGCGCGGTCTCTCGCCGGCGGGAGCTGCGGGAAGCTCGTCGATCAAGTCATCCAGCGCCAGCGCCACGGCGGACACGATCGGGTATCCGTGAAGCGCCGCCGCACCCTTGAGACGGTGCGCCACGACCGCGAGGGGGTCGAGCATGCTCGGGGAGACGGGCTCGCCGGCCGCCAGGCGCCTGGCTCCCTCCTCGACGGCGGCTACGGTGTCCCAGGCCTCCATGAGGAAGATGCTGAGAATGAACTCGCTGTCCTGGTCTTCGAGCATCCTGAGCCTGTTTTAGAGCAAGATCCGGGCCATGGATAGGCCTTAGACGGCCAGCTTGAACCGCGCCAGGCTGGCGGTAAGCTCCTCGGCGAGGCGGGCGAGCTCGTCCACGGTGCGGCGGGCCTCGACGACTCCGCGCTCGGTCTGGGCTGCCACGGCCTGAATGGACCGCATGGCGAGGGCGACGCTCTCGGCGCCGCGCACCTGCTGCTGCGTCGCTTCAGAGATGTCCTGGGCCAGCTCGGCCGAGCGCTGGGAGACAGTGGCGATGATCGTGAGACTCTCGCCCGCCTGGACCGTCATCCGGTAACCGGACTCGACCTCATGCGTGCCCTGCTCCATGACCACGACGGCATCCTGCGTGTCGCTCTGGACGTTCTTGATCAGGACCGCGATGTCCTTGGTCGCCCTCGCCGAGCGCTCCGCGAGCTTGCGCACCTCGTCCGCGACCACGGCGAAGCGCAATCCCGCCTCGCCCGCGCCCGCGGCCTCGATGGCCGCATTGAGCGCGACCAGGTTGGTCTGCGAGGCGATATCCTCGATGGTGTTGACGATCTCGGAGATCTCGAGCGAGCGGTCGCCGAGGCTCTTGATCTTCTTGGAGATCGTCTGCACCTCGTTGCGGATCCGCTGCATGCCCTGCAGGCTGTCCCGCACGGCCACGTCGCCCTTCTGGGCGGCGTCGAGCGCCTCGCGCGCCGCCTGCGCCGATGCTCCGGCGCTCTCGGCCACCTGGCGGACGGAGAGCGTCAGCGCCTCGACGGATGCCGCCACCTCGCCCGCCTCGCGCGCCTGGGCCTGCGCGCCCTGGGCCATGCGCCCCGTGGAGTCGGTCATCTGGTTGGCGCTGACCGACACCTGCATGGCGGCCACGCGCACGTCGGCGATGATGGCGCCGATCTCGGCCACCATGAGGTTGATCGCGTCGACCACGTTGCCGAGCACGTCGGAGGTGACGTCACCGCGCTTTGTCAGATCGCCCTGGGAAACCTCCATGGCGGTGTCGAGGAACTTGATGATGTTCTCCTGCAGCTCCTCGCGGCGGCGCCGCTCGTCGTCGCGATCCGCCTCGGTCTGGACCTGCGAACGGAGCCGCACCACGGCGTCGTTGAACGTTTGCGCGAGCTCTCCGATCTCGTCTCTCGACGTGACCGGGACGGTCTCGCTGAGGTCGCCCCCTCCCACCCGTTGGGCGGCCGCCACGAGCAGCGTGATGGGGCGCGTGATACGCCGGGCAAGGAAGACGCCGCCCAGCAGGGCGAGGGCGGCCACGCCGCCGAAGAGCAGCAGGAGCTGGCGTCCCGAAGCGGCCGCGGCCTGGTTGATGATGGACCGGTCCATGCCGACCCGTACCGTGCCGATCTTGCCGGCCGCCATGGGCACACCGATGTCGATGATCTCTCGCGTGCTCTTGCGGGCCGGGTCCTGGTACTCGATGTTGCGCTCCTGCCGGACGACGTCACCCGGGACGATGTTCTTGTCCACGATGTCGCCGGGCACCGAGGGCGAGAAGGTGTGGGCGATGAACCTTTTCTGAGGGTCGTACACCATGACGTAGGCGACGCCGCGGATCCTCGCGAACTCGTCCACGAGGGACTGGACGGAGGACGCGTCGCGCGTCGAGATCAAGTCCACGCCGGACGACGCGAGGCTCGCGGCGATGGCCTCGCCCTTGGACGTGAACTCTTCGGTCATGCTGCTCCTGAGAGATCGAGCGGAGACGTACCAGGTCACGGCGGCCAACGGCACGAGCACCGCCACCAGGAACAGGACGATCTTGCCGAGGAGGCCCACCCCGAGCCGCCGACGTCCGGGCCCCGGCTCCCCCCGGCCCGCTTCCGACGCTTCCGTTCGTCGTCTCATAGGGTCTCCTGTGGGGTCAGGCCCGAACGGCCGCGGTCCAATCGGTGATGGGCACCCAGCGTCCGGACTCCACGCGGGTGAAGTACACGCTGTCCAGGCCCTGGTGGCGCTCAGCGCCGAAGGTGAGCGGGGCGCCGATGCCCAGGTCGAGATTGCGCAGGGATTCGAGCGCCTGGCGAAGACTCGCGCGGGTCGGGTTGGCTCCGGCACGGCGCAGCCCCTCGGCGACCACCTTGGCGTTGATGAAGCCCTCGAGGCTGATGAAGCTGTACCGCTGCGGAGCGTATATCTTGTCCCGCAGCGCCTCGGGGAGGACCGGATTGTGCTTGTCCATGAGCGCCCGATACTCGGCCACCCCGGGCAGGCTGACCTCGTCGTAGCTCGGCACCACCTGGGAATTGACGAGCGCGCGCGTGTAGTCGCGGCCCGTCGCCTTGCTCTGCTTGAGGAGCAGCGCCAGCATCGCGTCGGAGCCGACGAAGGAAACGTTCGAGATGGGCACGAGCCAGCCCGCATCACGTGCGGCGCGGACGAAGGCGCCGCAGCCCTGATAGGCGCCCGTGCACAGGACGACGTCGCAGCCCGCCTGGCGGAGCACCGAGACCGCCGGGCCCATGTCCTCGTCGAACTTCGCCCCGCGGACATACGTGGCCTCGGAGACCATCCTGGTCCCGCGCTGCGCGAGCGCGCGCTCCACGCCGTCGGTGCCGCTGCGGCCGTAGGCGTCGATCTGGTAGTAGACGCCGAACTTGCGCGCGCCGAGCGTCCAGAAGCGCTCGACGAGAGCCGCCATCTCCTGGCGATAGGACGCGCGGATGTTGAAGACGAAATCGACGTAGGGTTGTTCGCGCTGCGGTTGGGCGCCGGTGAAGTTGCCGATCAGGATCGCGTCTCCGTATCGCTTGATGATGGGCAGAGCCCTCGTCAGCGTCGGCGTCCCGACGTAGTTGGAGAGAAAGAACGCCGGGTCCTGCTCCAGGAGCTGGATCGTGTTCCGGACGCACGGGTCCGGCTGGTAGTCGTCGTCCAATGCGCTGACCGAGAGCCGTCGCCCGTTGACGCCGCCGCGGGCGTTGAGCTCGGTGTAGTACGCGGTGGCGCCGCGCCAGAGCTCGGTGCCGAGGCCAGCCTGGGCGCCCTTGAAGGCGGCGGACATCCCGATCTTGACATCGCGGGCGCTGACGCCCGGCGCGCTGGCTATCGGCGGCTCGAACGGCGTCACGCCCGATCTGGGGGCGGGCCGGGGGACTGGAGCCGCTTGCGCCCACGCTCGACCGGAGCCCGCCAGGCAGCCACCCGTCACGATGCCGGACGTCAAACCCAGAAAGCGCCGTCGGTCCATGTCAGCTCGCCTCCCCGCCCGCTTCGACCGGGCCGCCCAGTGCGCCTAGAATGCGCCCCACATCGAGCAGCGTCACCGCGCCGCCCTCGCGCTCGAGGCGGCCGGCGCTGAAGCCTGGGGTGTGGCCGTCGGCGCCGTCGCCGGCCGGCGCCAGTCCATCGAGCGGCTCGAGCCCCGCCACCTCGTCGATGAGCAGCGCCGCCTGGACGCCGTCACACTCCACGACGAGCGCCCGGTCTTCGCGGGTCGCGCGAGTGGCTTCGAGTCCGAGGAAGGGGCGGATGTCCACGAGCGGCAAGACGGACCCCCGGAGGTTGACGACGCCGAGCAAATGCGGCGGGGCGAGCGGGACCATCGTGAGCTCGCCGAACACGACCACCTCCCGCGCATGACGCACCTCGACGGCGAAGCGAGTGCCCGCCAGCTCGACCAGACACGCCCGCGCCTGCCGGGCTGCCGGGTGCGACTCGGCGGGCCGCGTGGTCATCGCCGGTCCGCCGCTCGCCGACTCACTTGACGAACTGCCGGACGACTGTGATGAGCTGCTCGCGGGTAAAGGGCTTGCCCAGATACTCGTCCGCGCCCTGCCGCTTGCCCCAGACACGGTCGCTCTCCTGGTTTTTCGAGCTGACCAGGATGACCGGCGTGCGCTTGGTGCGCTCGTCACGCTTGAGACTTCGGAGAATGTCGTAGCCGTTTCTGTCTGGCATGACGATGTCGAGCAGGAGCACGTCCGGCTGCTCCTGCACCATGCGCGCCTCGAGCTGGTCGCCGTCCGGGAAGCAGACGACTTCAAGTCCGGCGGATTTCAGGATGCTCTCCATGAGCTTGAGCTCGGAGTAGGCATCGTCCACCACCATGACCTTGGCCATCGAATCGAGCACCCTCCTTCAGGGGTCTCCGGCGTTGCCCCAGGGTGGGCTTGGAGAGGGTTCCGGTCGCCCATTGTGCGCCGCAACTTATCGGAACCTTGGGGCTTTCAGAATGGCGTCTGGATGCCTAAAGTGTCAAGGGAAACCCGCTTGGCCACCTTGCGATGCCGAGGGGGGTATGTTAGCGTTGCTCAGCGTTTTTATGGATCTTCCAGCCGCCGTCCTCGAGCCCGGCCGGGCTTTCGCCTTGCGCCTGGCAGTCGCCCTGGCTATCCTCATCACTGGCTGGCTGGCTGCCAAGGTCGCGAAAGGATTAGTGTTTCGCTTCTTGCTCACCGTCCGGCTCGACATAGCCTCAGAAAGGGCCGGCATCGACGACGTCCTGGTCCGGGCCGATATCAGGCAGAGCCCGGCCGAGCTGCTCGCCGTGCTCGTCTACTGGGTGGTTCTTCTCGCGACCCTGGTCGGCGCCGTGAGCGCCCTCGGCCTGGACCAGGTCTCCGAGGTCCTGAGGCGGTGCCTGGAATATGCCCCGAAGGTCGTAGCCGCGGTGGTGGTGCTCATCCTGGGGCTCTTTCTCGCGAGCTTCCTGGCTGGGGTCGTCCGTGCGGCCGCCGCCAATGCCGGGCTGGCCGAGAGCCACGCGCTGGCAACGCTGGTCCGCTACGCCGTCGTGGCGTTTACCGCGGCCGTGACGCTCGAGGAGCTCGGTATCGCGCCCGAGCTGGTCCGCTCGGCCTTCGTCATCCTCTTCGGCGCCGTGGCGCTGGCGTGGGCGCTGGCCTTCGGCCTCGGCTGCAAGGACTTAGCAAGGGACTGGATGGCTCGATACCTCGACAGCGCTCGGGCGCGCCGGAAGTCTCACTAAAAGGAGACGCGTCGCATATGGCGGAGACGATCCTGCATCTGACGGAGTCGAGCTTCGACGAGGAGATCGGCAAGCACAAGGAAGTCCTGATGGTGTACTTCTGGGCCGAGTGGTGCCAGCCCTGCCGCGCCATGGCGCCGGCGATCGAGGAGCTGGTCCAGGAGTCGAAGGGCTCGGTGAGCCTCGCGAAGGTCAACGTGGACGACAACCCGCAGCTGGCTGCACGCTACGGCATCCGCTCGATCCCGACCATCCTCTTCATGAAGGCCGGAGAGGTCCTCGACCAGGTCATCGGCGCGGTGCCCAAGTCTCAGTGGAAGAAGAAGCTGGACACCCTCGCCTGAGCCGGCCGCCATGACCACGATGGGGCACGCGCCGCCCCCGCTTTCTCCGTCGCGCGAGGAGTTCCACCGGCTGGCAAGCGGGGGCAACCTCGTGCCGGTCTATGCCGAGATCGCGGCCGATCTCGACACGCCCCTGTCGGCCTTCCTGCGCCTGCGGCCGGGGCCGTATGCCTTCCTCCTGGAATCGGTCGAGGGCGGCGAGAAGTGGGCGCGCTACTCCTTCCTGGGCTCCGAGCCCTCGATGGTCTTCACGGCGAAGGGCCGTCGCCTCACGGTGCGCCACGCCGACGGGCGGGTCGAGAAGCTCCCGGAGTCCAATCCCTTCGACGCGCTCCGCTCGCTGCTCGCGCGCTTCAAGCCTGTCGCCGTGCCGGGACTGCCTCGTTTCCAGGGCGGCGCCGTGGGCTTCCTCTCGTACGACATGGTCCGCCACGTCGAGGCGCTGCCCCGCTTGGCCAAGGACGACCTCAAGCTGCCGGACGCCGTGTTCATGTTCACGGACAGCCTGCTGGTCTTCGACAATCTCCGCCACCGCCTGCTCGTGATCGGAAACGCGCACATCACCGGCCAGGACGAAGCCTCGCTCGACCGGGCCTATGACGAGGCCGCCGGCAGGATCGCCGCGCTGCTGGCCAAGCTCGCGCGGCCGGCGCGGCCTCCGGCGCCGCTGACCTTCCCCGCCGTCGAGCCACTGGTCGCCATGGGCGAGGAGGGCTTCACCTCGACCATGGACGAGGCGACGTACATGGAGCGCGTGCGCCAAGCCAAGGAGTACATCGCCGCAGGCGATGCCTACCAGATCGTGGTCGCGCGGCGGCTGGACACGGAGCTCCGGGCCGATCCCTTCACGGTCTACCGGGCGCTTCGCACCATCAACCCCTCGCCCTACCTGTTCTTCCTGCGGCTGGGCAAGACGAGCATCGTCGGGTCCTCGCCCGAGGTGCTCGTGCGCCTCGAGGACGACCGCGTCGAGGAGCGGCCCATCGCGGGCACGCACCCGCGGGGCGGGACGGAGGCGGAGGACGAAAAGCTCGCGGCCGAGATGCAGGCCGATCCGAAGGAGCGGGCCGAGCACGTGATGCTCGTGGACCTCGGCCGCAACGACGTGGGGCGTGTGTCGAGGATCGGCTCGGTCGAGGTGACGGAGTTCATGGTGGTCGAACGCTACTCGCACGTCATGCATCTCGTCAGCCACGTCCGGGGCCGGCTCGAGAAGGGGCGCGACGCCTTCCACGTTCTCGAGGCCTGTTTCCCGGCGGGAACGCTGACGGGTGCGCCGAAAATCCGGGCCATGGAGATCATCGAGGAGCTCGAGCCCACCCGCCGCGGACCCTACGGCGGCGCCGTCGGATACGTGTCGTACTCGGGCAACCTCGACTCCTGCATCACCATTCGAACCGTTGTCTGCCACGGCGGACGCGCCTCGGTCGAGGTGGGCGCCGGCATCGTGGCCGATTCGGAGCCCAAGACCGAGTGGCTCGAGACCTGCTCCAAGGCGCGCGGCATGCTGCTGGCGCTGCGCGTTTCTCAGCAAGCCGGCGGGCAGCAAGCCGGCGGGCACGAAGCCGGCGGGGAGGAGGCTTCCCGGCCATGATCCTCGTGCTCGATAACTACGACTCGTTCACGTACAACCTCGTCCAGTACCTGGGCGAGCTGGGCGCGTCCATGCGCGTGGCGCGCAACGACAAGATCTCCGTCGGAGAAATCGAGCGCATGGCGCCCGACGCCATCGTCATCTCCCCGGGCCCCGGCAACCCCGACGGGGCCGGGATCTCGCTGGCGCTCGTCCGCCACCTTCATGAGAGCACGCCGATCCTCGGCGTGTGCCTCGGGCACCAGGCGATCGGCCAGGCCTTCGGCGGGACCGTGTCCCGCGCCCGCAAGCAGATGCACGGGAAGACCTCGCGCATTCACCACGACGGTCGTGGTGTCTTCGAGGGACTGCCGCAGGATTTCGAGGCGACCCGCTACCACTCTCTCGTCGTGCTGGACGAGGATCTGCCCGCCGATCTCGAAGTGTCGGCGCGGGCCGAAGACGGCGAGATCATGGGGCTGCGCCACCGGCGCTTCCCGGTGGAGGGCGTCCAGTTCCACCCCGAGTCCATCCTCACGGGCCAGGGCAAGGCGCTCCTCCGGAATTTCCTGGGGCTCTCGCGTGCGGTGGGAGTCGCGTGATGGCCGCCAACGAACCGCCGAGTCCGCCGCGGGCGAGTCCGCCGCGGGCAGATCCGCCGGGGGCAAGCCTGCCGTCGGCCCCCGGCGAGCTCGAGCTGATTCGGCTCATCCGCCGCCTCACCGAGCGCGGGCCCGCCGAGCGGGTGGAAACCGGCATCGGTGACGATGTCGCGGTGCTGCGGCCCCAGGCGGGCGCGCGCCTGCTCGCAACCACTGACGTGGTCGTCGAAGATGTGCACTTCCGCCGCGCCTGGGCCTCTCCCTTCGATATCGGCTGGAAGGCCATGGCCGTCAACCTCTCCGACATCGCCGGTAAGGGCGGCCGCCCGCTGTGGGCGCTCATCGGGTTGGCGATGCCCGCCCCCGCCGACCCTACGGAAGTCGAGGCCCTCTACGAGGGCATGAGGCAGGCCGCCTCCCCCCATGGCGTCGCCATCGTCGGCGGTGACACCTCGGCATCGCCCAGCGGCTGGTTCGTCAACGTCACCCTCTTGGGTGAGCACGGGGGCGCTCCCAAGCTCCGCTCGGCGGCCAAGCCGGGGGACGCCGTGGCGGTGACCGGCACGCTGGGCCGATCGGCCGCGGGACTGGCTGCCCTCGAAGCGGGTCGCGCGCGGCTCGGCGCCGTGCGGCCGGAAGTGCTCGAGGCCGTCAGCAGCGCGCACCTGCGTCCCACCGCGCGGGTGGCCGAGGGACGCTGGCTCGGCTCCGCCTCAGGCGTGCACGCGATGATGGACTGCTCCGACGGCGTGGCCACTGACCTCGGCCACGTCTGCCGGGAGAGCCTCGTCGGCGCCCGTGTCGCGCTCGACCGCCTCCCGGTCGACCCGGCGGCGCGCGAGATCGCGGTCGCCCTCGGTGCCGACGCGCTCGCGTGGGCAACCTCGGGAGGCGAAGACTTCGAGCTCCTGCTGACCTGCGACCCGACGGAGGTGGACGCCCTCCGCGACGGCCTCGGCCGGGCCACGGGCACCGCCCTCACCGTGATCGGCACGATCGGGGCCCTCGAAGCAGGCCTCACCTTCCTCGACGCGGGCGGTCTGCCTGTCGCGATGCGCGCCGGCTACGAGCACTTCAGTGGATAGCCTGGGCGCCCTCGAGCTACTGAGCCTCGTGGCGCTGATCCTTGTCTCCGCCCTTCTGACCGGCGCCGAGGCAGCGTACTTCTCCCTTGGGCGCACGCGGCTCAAGCGGCTGGCCGAGGAGCAGGGCCCCGAGCAGGGCGAGCAGGCGCCGCTCCTGACCCGGCCGCACGATCTCCTCGTCACCCTGCTGGTCGGCATCACCCTCGTCAACATCGCCGCGTCGGCCCTCGCGGCGACCATGGCCGCGAAGCTCTTCGGGCCCGTCGGCCTGCCCATCGCCATCGGGGCCATGACGGTGCTGCTCGTGATCTTCGGCGAGGTGCTGCCGATGACGCTGGCCGTCGAGCACCCCGAGCGTTACTCGGCCTGGGTCAATCGCCCGGTCGCGTGGCTCTCCGTCCTGCTCTGGCCTGTTCGCCGCATCCTGGGAGGGGTCACGGCCCTGACGCTGCGCCTGGTGGGCTCGGAGCGGCCGCAGGGCGAGCCCGAGATCTCGGAGGAGGAGCTGCGTACCCTCGTCGACGTGGGCGCCCGGGAGGGCGTGGTGGACCGTACCGAGCGCGAGATGATCCACAAGGTCTTCGAGCTCGAGGACACGCTGGTGCGCGAGGTCATGGTGCCGCGGCCGGACATGTTCTGCCTGGACTTGGCGACCCCACCCGCCGATATCCTGCCCCTGCTGCGCGAGCAGCTCCACTCCCGGGTGCCGGTGTTCGAGGAGACCGTGGATCAGATCGTCGGCGTCCTCTACACCAAGGACCTGCTGCCCTACCTGCGCGGCCTGCCCTCGGACTTCGACCTCCGCGCTCGCCTGCACCCTCCCTACTTCGTGCCCGAGTCGAAACGGGCCGACGCGCTGCTACGCGAGTTCCAGGCCAAGAAGCTCCACCTGGCCATCGTGGTGGACGAGTACGGCGGGACGGCCGGCCTCGTCACGCTCGAGGACTTGCTCGAGGAGCTGGTCGGCGAGATTCGCGACGAGTTCGACGAGGAGGAGCGGCTCATCCAGAAGGTGGACCCTTCGACCTATCGCGTCTCGGGCAAGCTGTCCATCGACGAGCTGAATGCCGCCACCGGCCTGAGCCTGCCCAACGAATCCTTCGACACGGTTGGCGGCTGGGTCCTCGACCTCTTCGGCCGCGTGCCCCACCGGGGCGAGAAAACAGAGACCGACACGGTGAGCGTGGGGGTCGAGAAGGTCGAGCGCACCCGGGTGGTCGAAGTGCTGGTCAAGCTCAAACAGCGCGCCGGCGGGAGCCGGGCGGCATGATCTATTTCTGGACGATCGCGCTCGCGGTGCTGGTGACAGCCCTGCTGTCCGCGGCCGAGATGGCCTTCATCGCGGCGAACCGGGTGCGGCTCCGCCACCTGGCCGAAACGGGCGACGCCACCGCGGCTCGCTACCTCGAGGCGTTCCGCCATCCGGAGCGCATGCTGTCGACGGCCATGATGGGCGTCACCATCGCTCACATCGCGGCGTCCTCCTTCGCCACCTGGGCGCTCATTCCGATTGCGGGCGGCTGGACCGCCTTCGTCGTCACCATCACCCTCGTGCCGGTCATGCTGGTCTTCGGCGAGGTCATCCCCAAGACGGCGGCCCGCGAGCGGGCCACCGCGCTCATCCGCCGGCTCTTCGCGGTGCTCGAGCTGGCGACCATGATCCTGGCGCCGGTGACCTGGGGGGCGAGGGCACTGGTCGGCGCGGCGCTCCGAGCCGTCGGCCTCCGCAGCGCGACCACCAGGCAGTTCGTCTCCCGCGAGGAGCTGAAGCTCCTCCTGCAGCTCGAGCCCACCGAGGCGGACGTCACGTCCACCGAGGCGGAAATGATCGACAAGATCTTCGAGCTCGGCGACACCGCGGTGCGGGAGATCATGGTGCCGCTCGTGGACGTGGCCGCCCTGCCCGAAGACGCCACCCCCGACGATGCGATCCGGCTCATCCAGGAGCGCGGCTTCTCGCGCATCCCCGTCTACGCCGACCGCGAGCTCAACATGGTCGGCGTGGTCACCGCCATGGATCTCCTGCGGCGGGGGGCGGAGGCGTCCGACCTCAAGAGCTTGATGCGGCCGGCAACGTACGCTCCCGAGACGAAACGGATCGACGAGCTCTTGACGGAGATGCAGAAGGGTCGGGTCCAGCTTGCGATCGTGGTGGACGAGTACGGCGGGGCCGTCGGCATCGTGACGATAGAGGACATCGTCGAGCAGATCGTAGGCGAGATCCAGGACGAGCACGACCGGACACCCGCCACCGTCGAGCGGCTGCCCGACGGCAGCTATCGGGTGGCCGGCCGCGAGCGAATCGAGGACCTCAACGACGCGCTGGACTGGAACCTGCCCACCGGCGACTTCGAAACCGTCGCCGGTCTCGTCCTGGCCACGGTGCACCGCCTGCCACGGGTGGGCGAAGAGTTCCAGGTCGGACGCCACACCTTCACCGTCCTCGAGGCAGACGAGCGCCGCATCCTCACCGTGCGCATCACCCCGCCGTCAGGCTCGGCGGGCTGACCCTCTCAACCTCTCACTGCAGGAGGCCAAACCGTTATGGCAGGCACGATGGTGCAGTTCCCGGCGAATGGACACACCACTGACGGTTATCTCGCGACGCCGGCTTCGGGCAAAGGACCAGGCGTGTTGGTGATCCAGGAGTGGTGGGGGCTGGTGCCGCATATCAAGGCGGTATGCGACCGCTTCGCCGCCGCGGGCTTCTCGGCGCTCGCGCCCGACATGTATCACGGCAAGACGGCCAGCGAGCCCGATGGGGCGGGCAAGCTCTTCATGGCGCTCAACATCGAGCAGGCCGAGAAGGATCTGCGCGGGGCGGCCACGTACCTGGCCGGGCATTCCTCGACGGCCAAGCTCGGCGCCGTCGGCTTCTGCATGGGCGGGCAGCTCGCGCTCTTCGCCGGCTGCACCAATCCGGCCATCGGCGCCGTCGTCGACTTCTACGGCATCCACCCCAACGTCAAGCCCGACTACTCGAAGCTGTCCGGGCCCGTGCTGGGGCTCTTCGCCGAGAAGGACGGCTTCGTGAACCCCGACGTCGCGCGGGGCGTCGAGGCGGCGATCAAGAAGGCGGGGAAGCCGGTCGAGATCCACATCTATCCCGGCGTGGACCACGCCTTCTTCAACGACGAGCGCCCGGACGCCTACAGCAAGACCGCGGCCGAGGACGCCTGGAAGCGGACCGTGGATCACTTCAAGAAGCACCTGAAGTAGCGGCGGGAGAAAAGAAAGCGGGGGGCCGCTCGGCCCCCCGCTTGCATCCAAGCCTTCGCGAAGCGGACGCTAACCGGCTGCGGCGGCCGCCTTCTTCTTCTTGCCCCTGGCCGCGGGGGCCGCGGCTTCGCCCTTGCTCTTTTTCTCGCCCTTGGGCGGTCTCTCTGCTTTGGCGTCCGTCTTGGTCTTCTCCCGGGGCGCCTCAGGCCTGTCCACCAGCTCGAGGACGACCATGGGTGCGCGATCGCCCGGGCGTGTGCCCGCCCGCATGATCCGCGTGTAACCGCCGTGGCGGTCGCCGAAGCGCGCCGCGATGGTGTCGAAGAGCTTCTTCACCACCTCGGTATCCGGCACCATGCTGAGGACCTGCCGGCGCGCGTGCAGGCTGTCGCGCTTGGCCAGCGTGACCATCTGGTCGGCCAGTCCGCGGACGGCCTTGGCCTTGGCCTCGGTGGTCATGATGCGCTCATGGCGGAAGAGCGCCACGAGGAGGTTCCTGAAGAGAGCCCAGCGATGCGCGGTGACGCGCCCGAGCTTGAACCCGGCCTTGCCGTGCCTCATTTCACCCCTCCGCGCCCGAGGGTCCCGAGCAGGTTCGGGTCGATCCGCATCCCGAGCGAAAGGCCGAGCGCGGCGAGAGCGGTCTTGATCTCCTCGATGGACTTGTCGCCCAGATTCTTGACCTGCTCCAGGTCCGCGTCCGTCTTCTGGACGAGGTCCGCGACGAGGAGGATCTCGGAGTTCTTGAGCGCGTTGATCGCGCGCGCGGGCAGCGGCAGGTCGTCGAGCGTCTTGGCCAGGCTGTCCTGGAGCGAGCCCTCGCCGGCGCCCTCGGCTTCCTCTTCCTCTTCCTCGCCGCCCTCGGGAGCGAGCAGGGCGAACTGGTCCCGCATGTGGGTGGCCGCCCGCGTCAGCGCCTCGTCGGGCGACACGGCGCCGTTGGTCCATACCTCGACCACGAGCCGGTCATAGTCGGTGATCTTGCCGAGCCGCGCGTTCTCGACATTGTAGGAGACGCGCTGGATGGGCGAGAAGGCCGCGTCGAGCGCGATGGCGCCCGCGGGCACGCTGCCGGATGGGTGCCGGTCCGCGGAGACGTAGCCGCGTCCCACGCCGATTCCGAGGTCGATGGCGAGCGTCGCGCCCGCCTCGAGGGTGGCGATGTGCAGTTCGGGGTTCAGCACCTCGACGCCCGTCGCCTCGGAAACGTCGGCGCCCGTGACGGCCTTGGGACCCTGGGCCTCGAGCCGCGTCTCCATCGGCTCGCCCGAGGGGACGTTGACCGCGAGCTTCTTGAGATTCAGGAGCACGTCCTGCGTGCTCTCGGCAACGCCGGGCAGGGGCGTTTCGACCTCCTTGACGCCCTTGACGCGCGCCCAGGTCACCGCCGCTCCCGGGATGATGCTGAGCAGGGTGCGGCGTAGCGAGTTCCCGACGGTCAGCGCGTAGCCCTTCTCGAACGGCTCGGCCACGAGCCGGCCGTACCGGTCAGACAGGATCTGCCATTCGATCGTCTTCGGCTTCTGAAACGGAATCCGTGCCATACGTTCCCTTCTTCCGCGCGCGGCGGCCTTACTTCGAGAACAGCTCGACGATCATCTGTTCCTGCACCGGGATCTGGATGTCGTCCCGGATGGGCAGCCCGCGTACGGTGCCTTTTTTCTCGTTGGGATCGACCTCGAGCCATGCCGGAGTCGCCTGGCGTCCCGCGCCCAGGTTGTCGGCGACCCGCTCCTGCATCTTGGATGTCGGACGCAGCTGGACGATCTCCCCCACCCTGACGATGTACGAGGGGATGGAGACCTTCCGGCCGTTGATCTGGATGTGACCGTGGCCGACCATCTGCCGCGCCTCGCGCCGCGAGGCGGCCATGCCCAGCCGGAAGATGACGTTGTCCAGCCGGCGCTCGAGCAGCTTGAGCAGGTTCTCGCCCGTGCCCCCGCGCTCGCGCTCGGCCATGTGGAAGTAGCGCCGGAACTGGCTCTCGAGGACCCCGTAGATGCGCTTGGCTTTCTGCTTCTCACGCAGCTGGATCCCGTAGTTCGTGAGCTTGGTCCGGCTGAGCCCGTGCTGGCCCGGGGGGTAGTTCCGGCGCTCGATGGCGCACTTCTCCCCGAAACAGCGAGAGCCCTTGAGGAACAGCTTGATGCCTTCGCGCCGGCACTGCCGGCACGCTGCGGCCCGATATCGCGCCAATGCTCCCTCCTCCCCTACACCCGACGCCGCTTGGGTGGACGGCACCCATTGTGCGGAATCGGCGTCACGTCACGGATCGCGGAGATCTCGAGGCCCACGGCCTGGAGCGACCGGATGGCCGCCTCGCGGCCTGCCCCCGGACCCCGCACGAACACCTCTACCTGCTTCAGCCCCAGGTCCATCGCCTTGCGCGCGGCGTTCTCCGCCGCGGTTTGCGCGGCGAAGGGCGTGCTCTTGCGCGAACCCTTGAACCCCACGCTGCCCGCGCTCGCCCAGGAGACGACGTTGCCCATCTTGTCCGTGAGGGTGACGATCGTATTGTTGAACGTCGCCTGGACGTGGGCGATACCCACCCGGACCTCCTTGCGCTCCCGCTTGCGCCCGCCCTTGCGGGGCGCCACCGGGGCTTTCGACTCGTCCTTCTCCGCTGCCTTCTCTGGCGCTTCGTCGGCCATGCGTGGGGCTCCTTACTTCTTCGGGGGTGCGGCGACCGGCGCGGCGGCAGGCGCGGCCGCGGCCACCGGCTTCTTCTTGACCATGACGCCCTTGCTCTTGCCCTTGCGGGTGCGGGCATTGGTGTGGGTCCGCTGCCCGCGCACGGGCAGGCCCTTCCGGTGGCGGATGCCGCGGTAGCAGCCGATATCCATGAGGCGCTTGACGCTCATGGACACCTCGCGGCGCAGGTCGCCCTCGACCTTGTACTCGCGGTCGATGATGTCGCGCACCCGCGCCGTCTCCTCGTCGCTCCAGGCCTTGACCCGCTTCCCGGGATCGACCCGGGCGTCGGCGAAGATCTTCCGGGCGGACGGGATGCCGATTCCGTAGATGTACTGGATCGCGACCTCGCCGCGCTTGTCGCGCGGCAGGTCCACTCCGGAAATGCGTGCCATAGGGTGGCTCTCCTGTTCTCTAGCCCTGGCGCTGCTTGTGGCGCGGATTCTTGCAAATGATGCGCACGACGCCCTCGCGCCGCACGATCTTGCAGTGCTCGCACCGAACCTTGACGGACGGTCTGACTTTCATCTCATGTCCTTTCGAACCGTTTCACCGCTCACCTCAGGCCGCCCGTGTGCCTTCGGCACTCGGTCGACCTTCAGCTCGCAATGCATTTCGAGCCATTTCACCGCTCGTCTCGGGGCCGCCCGGGTGCCTGCGGCACTCGGCCGCCCCTCATCTCGCACTGCTATTTGAATCGGTACGTGATCCGGCCGCGGGTCAGGTCGTAGGGCGACAGCTCGACCTTGACCTTGTCCCCGGGCAGGATCCGAATGAAGTTCATGCGCATCTTGCCGGACACGTGCGCCAGCACCTTGTGCCCATTCTCGAGCTCGACCCGGAACATGGCGTTCGGCAGCGGCTCGACCACCGTGCCCTCGACCTCGATCGCATCCTCTTTCGGCATGACCTAGAGCGCCGCGCGGGTCAGGACGTCGGGGCCGTTCTCGGTGATGGCGATGGTGTCCTCGAAATGGGCCGCGAAGCTGCCGTCGACCGTCACCGCCGTCCACCCGTCGTCGAGCACCTGCACCTCGTACGATCCCATGGTCACCATCGGCTCGATGGCGAGCACCATGCCGGCCTTGAGCGCGGGCCCGCGTCCGGCCTCGCCGAAGTTCGGCACCTGCGGATCCTCGTGGAGCGAGCGGCCTATTCCATGTCCCACGAACGCCCTCACCACCCCGAAACCGTGACTCTCGCAGTGCGCCTGCACCGCATAGGAGATGTCGCCGATGCGGTTGCCCGGCCGGCACTGCACGATGGCCTGGTCGAGGCTCTCGCGCGTGACATCGAGGAGCTCCTGGACTCTCGCGGAGACCGGTCCCACCGGCAGGGTGACGGCACAGTCGCCGTAATACCCGTCGACGATGCAGCCGAGATCGAGCCCGATGATGTCGCCGTCCTTGAGCTTCCGCTTGGCCGAGGGAATGCCGTGGACGACCTCATGGTTGATCGAGGTGCACACGGTCGCCGGATACCCGCGGTAGCCCTTGAAGGCCGGCTGGGCACCCTTGCCGATGATGAACGCCTCGACGTCCTCGTCGATGTCCTTGGTCGTGGCGCCGGGCCGCACGAGGGCCTTGAGCCGCTCCTTGACCTCGGCCAGGATGCGACCAGCCGCGCGCATGTGCTCGAGCTCCCGGGAGGATTTGAGCAGGATCACCGCCCCACTCCCTGGCCCATGGCCCGTCGAATCGCCTCGCCCACCCCAGCCACCGACCCCTCGCCCGCCACTTCGGCCAAAAGCCTGCGGCCCCGGTAGTAGTCGAGCAGCGGCGCCGTCTGCTTCTGGTAGACGTCGAGGCGCGTCGCCACCGTCGCCTCGCTGTCGTCCGCGCGCTGGTAGAGCTCGCCGCCGCAGTCGTCACACGTGCCGGCGACACTGGGCGGCGCCGACACGAGATGGAAGGTGCGGCCGCACGCGCGGCATACCCGGCGCCCGGTGAGGCGGCGGAGCAGCTCCGACCGCGGGACGTCGAGGTAGATCACGCGGTCGAGCGCGATGCCCGCCCGCGCGAAGAGCGCGTCGAGCGCTTCGGCCTGGGCCACCGTGCGCGGGAAGCCGTCGAGCACGATGTGGCGCTTCGCTTCGAGCCCGAGCGCGGTCTTGGCCGCCACCGCCTCGCGCAGCATGTCACCCGTGGCGATGTGGGGCACGCCCCACTCGCGCGCGAGCTCCTGCGCCTGGGTGCCCTTGCCGGCACCGGGAGGGCCCAGAAAGATGACCCGGACGCTCACGCCTGCGCCCGCGCCTTCTTGCGGAGGAAGCCTTCGTAGTTTCGCATGAGCAGGTGCGACTCCATCTGCCGCACGGTGTCGAGCGCCACCCCGACCACGATGAGCAGGCTCGTGCCCCCGAAGTAGAAGGGCACGTTGAAGATCTTGATCAGGAAGTCGGGCAGGACGGAGATCAGGGCGAGGAAGATGGCGCCGGGCAGGGTGATGCGCGTGAGCACCCGATCGATGTACTCGGCCGTCTTCTTGCCCGGGCGCACGCCCGGAATGAAGCCGCCGTACTTCTTCATGTTGTCAGCGAGGTCGACCGGGTTGAAGACGATGGCCGTGTAGAAGTACGTGAAGAAGATGATGAGCGCGCAGTACAGCGCCGTGTACGTCACGTGCCCCGGCGAGAGCGCCTCGGAGATCGCCTGCATCCACGGGTGCTGGATGAAGCGCGTCAGGGTCGCCGGGAAGAGGATCAGCGACGACGCGAAGATGACCGGGATGACGCCCGCCGTGTTGATGCGCAGGGGGATGTGCGTGGTCTGGCCCATGGCCATCCGCCGTCCGACCATGCGCTTGGCGTACTGGACGGGAATCTTGCGCTGCCCTTCCTGCATCACGATCACCGCCGCGGTCACGAGCACCATCATGGCCACGAGGCCGATGAACACGAAGAGCTTGAGCTCGCCGGTGGCGATCAGCGTGTAGGAGGAGACCACCGCCGAGGGCAGCCGCACCACGATGCCCGCGAAGATGATGAGCGAGATGCCGTTGCCGATGCCCTTCTCGGAGATCTGCTCGCCCAGCCACATGATGAGGGCGGTGCCGGTGGTCAGCGTCAGCATGGTCATGAGGCGGAAGCCCCAGCCCGGGTCCGGCACCAGCACGAGCCCGCCCTGCGGCTGCATGCTCTCCAGGCCCACCGCGATACCGAAGGACTGGATCAGGGACAGCCCGATGGTGCCGTAGCGCGTGTACTGGGTGATCTTCTTCTTGCCCGCCTCGCCCTCCTTGGCCAGGCGCTCGAGCGCGGGGATTACCACGGTCAGGAGCTGGAGGATGATGGAGGCCGAGATGTACGGCATGATGCCCAGCGCGAAGACCGTGAGCCGCCGCAGGTTGCCCCCGGAGAAGAGATCGACCATGCCGAGCAGGCCGCTCTGCATCTGGTTGAAGAGCGAGGCGAGCGCGGCGGCGTCGATGCCCGGCGTCGGCACGTGGGCGCCGAGCCGGTAAGCGGCGAGCAGGCCCAGGGTGACCAGGACCCGGCGCTTGAGCTCCGGGATCTTGACGATGTTCTGAAAGCTCTGAAGCCCCTCCATCATGTGGAAGCTGCCTCCCGCTTGGTGGAAACTGCCTCCCGGTTGGTGGCACGTGCCTCGCGCCTGGGGGAGCCTGTCCCGCCCTTGCCGGCCGCCGCCTCGCGCCGCGGGGTTGGCAGGACTTCGATCCGGCCGCCCGCCGCCTCGAGCTTCTGTTTCGCTCCCTCGCTCACCCGGTGCGCCTTGACCGTGAGCGCGTGCGCGACGTCGCCGTCGCCCAGCACTTTGACCGACTGGCGCCCGGACTTCTTGATGAGACCGGCCTCGACGAGCCCGTCGGGGTCCACGACGCTGCCGGCCGCGAAGCGCGCGGAGAGATCCTTGACGTTGACCACCGCGAACTCGATCTTGCCGCCATAGGGCAGGAAGCCGCGCTTGGGCAGGCGCCGGTAGAGTGGCATCTGGCCGCCCTCGAAGCCGGGGCGCGCGCCGCCGCCCGAGCGAGCCTTGAGCCCCTTGTGGCCCCTGCCGGACGTCTTCCCGCTGCCCGAGGACGGTCCGCGACCGCGACGCTTCCGCTTTTTCGTCGAGCCCTTCGCCGGCCGGAGATCTTCGAGTCTCATGACACTTTCCTGGAGACGCTCGTCTCGGCTGCATCTCGCCCGGTTCCGGGAATTTCGCTCGGCTCGCCTGCGGCTGTGCCTCGCCCTTCGACCTTGACCGCGAAGGGCACGGCGTCGATCATGCCGCGGATCGTCGGGGTGTCGTCGTGCTCGACCGTCTGGCGGATGTGCTTGAGCCCGAGCGCCCTCACGGTCGCCTCCTGTTTCGGGGAGAGCCCGATCAGGCTCTTGACCAGGGTCACCTTAAGCTTCTTTGCCACCGGATGCCTCCTGGCCGTCGCCTTCCGTGGATCGGCGGCGGGCGTTGTGCGTGTCGAGGAGCCGCTTGAGACGGCGGAAGGCGTCGATGGTTGCCTTGAGCACGTTGTGCGGGTTGTTGGTGCCCAGGGTCTTGGTCAGGATGTCCTGGACACCCGCCGCCTCCAGCACGGGCCGCACGGCGCCGCCCGCGATGACGCCGGTGCCGTGCGAAGCCGGGCGGAGGAAGACCCGCGCGGCGCCGAAGTGGCCCGTGATCGCGAACGGAATGGTCGTGTCCTTGAGCGGCACGAGGATCAGATCCTTCTTGGCGTGCTCGACGGACTTCCGGATGGCCTCGGGCACCTCGCGGGCCTTGCCGAGCCCCACGCCCACGTGTCCCCGTCCGTCCCCCACGACGACCAGCGCCGTGAAGGAGAACCGCCGGCCGCCCTTGACCACCTTGGCCACCCGGTTGATGGCGACCACCCGGTCGGTCAGGTCCAGCGCGCTTGCATCGATCTTCGCCTCAGCCACTCAGTCTCTCCCCCGTCGTCTCAGTCGTGTCTTTGTTAACAGTCTGATTTCATTAAAAAGCCAGCCCGGCGGCGCGGGCGGCCTCGGCGAGGGCTTTGACCCGCCCGTGGTACTGGTAGCCGCCGCGATCGAAGACGACCTGGGCGATGCCGCCGGCCTTGGCTTTCTGCGCCACGAGCTCGCCCACGATCTTTGCCGCGGCCACGTTGCCGCCGCGCTTGGCCTTGCCGCGGAAATCAGGCGAGCGGCTGTCCACCGACACGAGCGTTCGGCCCGCCGCGTCGTCCACCACCTGCGCATAGATGTGATTGAGGCTCCGGTAGATGGCCAGCCTCGGGCGCACCGCCGTGCCCTGCACTTTCGCGCGCACCCGCAGGTGCCGGATCTTGCGCCCCACCACCTTGAGATCGGTCCGCATTACTTGGCCCCCGCCTTCTTGCCGACTTTTCTCCTGATGTATTCATCAGCGTACTTGATGCCCTTGCCCTTGTACGGGTCGGGCTTTCGCAGCGCGCGGAGCTTGGCCGCCGTCTGCCCGACCAGTGCCTTGTCCGCGCCCTTGATCGTGATGGACACCTGCCTGTCCACCTCGGCCTGGATCCCCTCCGGCAGCGTGAAGATCACCGGGTGCGAATATCCGAGTGCCAGCTGCAGGCTCTTGCCCTGCAGCTGAGCGCGGTAGCCGATGCCGACGATCTCGAGTTTGCGCTCGAACCCGTCCTTGACGCCGTGGACCATGTTGGCGATGAGCGAGCGCATCAGGCCGTGCAGAGCCCGCACCGTCCGGTGATCCGAGCTGCGCCCGACCGTGAGCACGTCCCGGTCCACCGTGACCGACAGGCTACCGGGCACCGTCTGGCTGAGCTTGCCCTTGGGCCCCTCCGCCTTGACGGTCTGGCCCTCGACGGCGACCTTGACCCCCTGCGGGACGGTGATGGGCTTCTTGCCGATTCGGGACATGGCGTGCGCTCCGCTACCACACGTACGCGAGGACTTCGCCGCCGAGCTGCTGCTTGCGCACGGCGCGGTCCGTCATGACGCCGTGAGAGGTGGACAGGATGGCGACACCCATCCCGCCCAGGATGCTCGGGATCGTGTCCTTGTTCACATAGACGCGGCGCCCGGGCTTCGACACGCGGACCAGGCCGGATATGATCTTCTCGTTGCCCGGGCCGTACTTCAGGTAGACGCGCAGCGTCCCCTGCTTCTTGTCCTCGATGAGGCGGAAGTTCTTGATGAAGCCCTCGTCCTTGAGGATCTCGGTGATCCGCACCTTGAGCTTGGAGGACGGGATGTCCACCTTTTCGTGCTCGGCGCGGCTCGCATTGCGGATGCGCGTCAGCAGGTCTGCGATCGGGTCGCTCATCGACATGGTCGTCCGCCCCCTACCAACTGGCCTTGATCACGCCCGGCACTTCGCCCTTGAGGGCGAGCTCCCGGAAGCAGAGCCGGCAGAGCTGGAACTTCCGCAAAAAGCCGCGCGGCCGGCCGCACAGCTTGCAGCGGCTGTAGACGCGCGTCTTGAACTTGGACGCTTTTTGCAGCCGCTCCGACTTCATGATGAGCGAGGTCTTCGCCATGCCTTAGGACTCCCCCCTGAAGGGAACGCCGAGGTGCGCGAGCAGCGCCTTGGCCTCCTCGTCGGTTCGGGCCGAGGTGACCATGATCACGTCCATGCCGCGCACCTTGTCCACCTTGTCGTAGACGATCTCGGGAAAGATCACCTGCTCCTTGAGACCGAGGGCGTAGTTGCCGCGCCCGTCGAAGGCCTTGGGCGCCACGCCCTTGAAGTCCCGCACCCGGGGCAGGGCCACGTTGACCAGCCGGTCGAGGAACTCGTACATCCGAGCCCCGCGCAGCGTCACCTTGCAGCCGATGGGCGAGTTCTCGCGGAGCTTGAAGTTGGCGATGGACTTCTTGGCCCGCGTCACCACGGGCTTCTGGCCCGAGATCAGCTGCAGGTCCGCCACGGCGAAGTCCATCACCTTCGCGTTCTCTTTGCCCTCGCCCACGCCCATGTTGATGACGATCTTCTGCAGGCGCGGCACCTGGAAGGGGTTGGTGTAGCCCCGCTCCTTCATCATTGCGGGGATCACCGCCGTCCGGAACCGGTCGCGCAGCCGCGGGGGCACGTCCCCGGTCACGCGGGCGCGGGTGGCCGGCGCCGCGGGAGCGGCCGGGGCTTGGCCCTTGCCCTGCTTGGGCTGCTTGGCTCCCTGCGGAGCCTTGCCACCCTGCGGACCCTTCGGCTTGTCTGCCTTCTTCGCGTCGGCCATGGGTTACGCCTTGTCGATGAATTCGCCCGACCTGCGGGCGACCCGGACCTTCTTGCCGTCGGCGAGTGACCGCACGCCGACCCGGGTGGGCTTGTCCGTCTGCGGATCCACCAGCATCACGTTCGACAGGTGGATCGGCCCCTCGCGCTCGATGATGCCGCCCTGCCGCAGCTTTTGCGTCGGGCGCTGGTGCTTCTTGATCATGTTGACGTGCTCGATCAGCACACGGCCCTTGCCCGGAATCACGCGGAGGACCTTCCCGCGCTTGCCGCGTTCCTTGCCCGCCACCACCATCACCGTGTCGCCCTTCCGCACGTGCGCCATCGCCATGACGGTCCTCAGATGACCTCGGGGGCCAGGGATATGATCTTCGTGAACTGACGGTCGCGCAGCTCCCGGGCCACCGGCCCGAAGATGCGGGTGCCCACAGGGTTGTCGTCGGTCTTGATCAGCACCACCGCGTTGCGGTCGAAGCGGATGTACGAGCCGTCCTTCCGCCCGACTTCCTTGACTGTCCGCACGACTACCGCCCGCGCGACCTCGCCCTTCTTCACCGTGCCGTCCGGCACCGCTTCCTTCACGGCCACGATCACGATGTCGCCCAGGGAGGCGTAGCGCTTGTTGGAGCCGCCCAGCACGCGGATGCACTGCGCCTTCTTGGCGCCCGAGTTGTCCGCGACGTCGAGCATCGATCTGGGCTGGATCACGGCCGGCTCTTCCGCGTCACGAGCTCACGCGGGTCAGGACCTGACGGATGCGCCACCGCTTGTCCTTCGACAGGGGCCGCGTCTCCTCGATCAGGACCCGGTCCCCGACCTTGCTCGCGTTGGTCTCGTCGTGGGCCTTCAGCCGCTTCGAGCGCGTGATGACCCGCTCGTAGCGGGGATGACGGTAGACGCGCTCGATCCTGACCACGCGGGTCTTGGTCATCTTGTCGCTCACCACCACGCCTTCTTTCGTCTTCGTCTCAGCCACGCCGATGGTCTCCCTGTTAGCTCGCGCTCTGCAGCTGGCGCTCACGGAGAATGGTCTTGGCCCGCGCCAGATCCCGCCTGGCCTGCTGCACGCGCGAGGGGTTCTTGGCGACGCCCATGGAGAGCTGAAACCGGAGGTTGAACAGCTCCTCGGTCAGGTCTTTGACCTTCTGCTCCAGGTCCTCGCCGCTCATCTCGCGCCAGCTGGCCGCTTTCATGATGGTAGTGGCCTCTAGAGTGCCCGGGTGCGGGACACGAACTTGGTCTTGATGCCAATCTTCTGGGCGGCCAGGCGAAAGCCTTCCTTGGCCGTCGCCTCGTCCACGCCCTCCATCTCGTACATCACGCGCCCGGGCTTGACCACGGCCACCCAGAACTCCGGGTTGCCCTTGCCCTTGCCCATCCGCGTCTCGGCCGGCTTCTTCGTCACCGGCTTGTCCGGAAAGATCCGGATGAAGATCTTGCCTCCCCGCTTGACGCTGCGGGCGAGGGAGACGCGCGCGGCCTCGATCTGCCGGTTGGTCACCCAGCCGGGCTCGAGCGCCTTGAGCCCGTAGTCGCCGAAGGCGAGCGTGGAGCCGCGCTGCGCCTTGCCCTTCATGCGGCCGCGCTGCGCCTTGCGGTACTTGACGCGCTTGGGCATCAGCATGACTGCTTAGGCCTCCGCCGCCTGACGCTGCGCGGGCAACACCTCGCCCTTGAAGATCCAGACCTTGACGCCGATCGCCCCGTAGGTGGTGTGGGCTTCGGCCAGGCCGTAGTCGATGTCGGCCCGGATCGTGTGCAGCGGCACCCGCCCGTCGCGGTACCACTCGCGCCGCGCGATCTCGGCTCCGCCCAGGCGACCCGAGCAGGCGATCCTGATGCCGTCCGCGCCCAGCCTGAGCGCGGAGGTCACCGCCTTCTTCATGGCCCGGCGGAAGGCGACGCGCTTCTGCAGCTGCAGCGCCACGTTCTCGGCCACGAGCTGCGCGTCGAGCTCCGGGTGGACCACCTCTTCGATGTTGAGGTAGACCTCCTTGGCCGTGCGCGTCTGGATCTCGTTCTTGAGCTTTTCCACCTCGGCGCCCTTGCGGCCGATGATGATCCCGGGCCGCGCGGTGAAGATGGAGATCCGGGCCCGGTTGGCCGAGCGCTCGATGTCGATCCGCGAGATCCCCGCGTGGTAGAGCGAGGACTTGATGAACCGGCGGATTTTCACGTCCTCGTGCAGGAGCGCCGCGTACCCCTTGGTGGCGAACCACCGGGAGCTCCACGTGCGCGTGGAGCCCAGCCGGAACCCGATCGGATGAGTCTTCTGCCCCATTGGCTACCTCTGGGCGGCCCGCGAAGGGCGCGCCGTCTCGTTGGACAGCTCGATCGTGAGATGGCTCGTGCGGTGCTTGATGAAGAAGGCCCGCCCCATCGCCCGCGGCGAGACGCGCTTCATCGAGGGACCGCCGTCGGCGGTGGCTTTGACGACCCGCAGGTCGTCGAGGTCCCGCACCTGGTGGTTGTGCTCCGCGTTGGCGATGGCCGAGCGCAGCACCTTCTCGATGAGACGGGCGGCCGCCTTGGGCGTGAATTGCAGCACGGCCAGGGCCTCGCCCGCCGACTTGCCCCGGATGTGGTCGAGGACCAGCCTGGCCTTGGAGGCCGGGACCCGGATGTAGCGCGCGGTGGCTCTGGTCTTCACGGCGTCCTAGCCCTTGCCCGTCGGTGAGGCGGTGGCCTTCTCGGCCTGCCCGTGGGCCTTGAACGTACGTGTCAATGCGAACTCGCCCAGCCGATGGCCCACCATGTTCTCGGTGATGTAGACCGGGATGAACTTCCGGCCGTTGTGCACGGCCACCGTGTGGCCGACGAACTCCGGGATGATCGTGGAGCGGCGCGACCAGGTCTTCAGCACCTTCTTCTGGCGCTGGCGGTTGAGCTCCTCCACCCGCTTCTCCAGCCTCTCCTCGACGTACGGCCCTTTCCTGGTAGAGCGTCCCATTGGTCTCGGCTCCTACTTCGTCCGGCGCGTCACGATGTAGCGGTCCGACGGGCGGGCGCCGCGCCGCGTCTTGTATCCCTTGGTGGGCTTGCCCCACGGAGTCATCGGGTGATTGCCCTTGCCCTTGCCTTCGCCGCCGCCCATGGGGTGGTCGACCGGATTCATCACGGTGCCCCGCACGGTGGGTCTGAAGCCCTTCCAGCGCACGCGGCCTGCCTTGCCGACGGACACGTTCTCGTGGTCCAGGTTGCCCACCTGGCCCACCGTCGCCATGCACTCGAGCTTGACCTGGCGCACCTCGCCCGAGGGCAGCTTGAGGTTGGCGTGGTCGCCCTCCTTGGCCAGGAGCTGGGCGAGGGTGCCGGCGCTCCGGCAGAGCTGGCCGCCCTTGCCCGGCTGCAGCTCGACGTTGTGCACGAAGGTGCCGAGCGGGATGTTCCTGATGGGCAGCGCGTTGCCCGGCAGGATGTCGGCCTGGGGGCCCGACATGATGACGTCGCCCGGCTTGAGCCCGAGGGGGGCGATGATGTAGCGCTTCTCGCCGTCCTTGTAGTGCAGGAGCGCGATGCGCGCCGAGCGCCCCGGGTCGTACTCGATTCCCTTGACGACGGCGGGGATGCCCACCTTGTCGCGCCGGAAGTCGACGTCCCGCAGCATGCGCTTGTGCCCGCCGCCGCGGTGACGGACGGTGATGCGGCCGTAGACGTTCCGGCCGCTCCCCCGCTTCTTGGGCGACAGGAGGCTCTTCTCCGGCGTCTTCTTCGTGATCTCCTCGTTGGTGAGCTGCGTCATGTAGCGCCGGGCCGGCGAGGTGGGCTTGAGTGTCCGGATTCCCATGGTCCTAGCCTCCCTCGACCAGGTCGATCTTGTGGCCGGGCGCGAGCGTCACGATCGCCTTCTTCCAGCTCGGGCGGCGGCCCTCGTACTTGCCCATGCGCTTCCACTTGCCCTCGTGAGACGCGGTGCGCACGTTCGCGACCTTGACGTTGAAGACCTTCTCCACCGCCTGCCGGATCTCGACCTTGTTGGCGCTGACCGCCACCTGGAAGGTGACCGCGTTGAGCTCTTCCTTCCGCTGCATGCTCTTCTCGGTCATCAGCGGCTTGACCAGCACGTTGCGGGGGTCGCGGTTCATGCGAGCGCTTCCTGCAGCGACAACAGCGCGGCCTTCTCGAAGAGGACCCGGTCGCTGCGGAGGACCTGGTAGACGGAAGCATGGGTCGGCGTCTGCACCTCCAGCCAGGGCAGGTTCCGCGCCGCTCGGTCGAGGCTCTCCGTCCGGTCCGAGACCACGAGGAGCGTGGGCCCCTGAGGTAGCCCCAGCCCCTTCAGCCGGTTCGCCAGCGCTTTCGTCTTGGCTTCCGTGAGGTCGAGCCGGTCCACCACCGATACTTCGCCCGAGGCGATCTTGGCCGCGAGCGCCTCGCGGAGCGCCGCCCGCCGCATCTCGGTCGGCATCTTCTTGTCGTACTTCCGCGGCGTGGGCCCGAAGGGCTTGCCGCCGCCCTTCCACTGGGTGGCGCGGATGGAGCCTTGGCGGGCCCGGCCCGTGCCCTTCTGCTTCCACGGTTTCCTGCCGCCGCCCGAGACTTCGCTCCGGCCCTTGGTGTCGTGGGTGCCCGCGCGCCGCGCGGCAAGCTCCTTCACCACCGCCTGGTGCAGGAGCGGGATGCGGACGGGCCCCGCAAAGACATCGGCGGACAGCTCGAGCTGCTGCTGCGGCTTGCCCTTCGCGTCGAGCACGGGAACGCTCGGCATGCTACTTGACCTCTTTGGCTTTCTGCTGCTGCGACTTGGTCTGCTTCACGCTCTTGCGCACCACCAGGAGCGTCCCGGTATGCCCGGGGACCGCTCCGCGCAAGAGAATGAGATTCTGTTCCGGGATCACGCGCACCACCGGCAGGTTGAGCACGGTGCGGCGGTCGCCGCCCATGCGGCCCGGCAGCTTGTGCCCCGGCCAGACGCGCGAGGGATCGGACGACGCCCCGATGGAGCCCGGCGCCCGGTGGAACATCGAGCCGTGGCTCTGGTCGCCGCCGGACCAACCGTGGCGCTTCACGCCCCCCTGGAAGCCCTTGCCCTTGGTCATGCCCACCACGTCCACGAACTCCCCGGGAGTGAACAGATCCACCGTCAGCGTCTGGCCCGGCTGATAGGCCGCCAGGGCCTCGCTCTTCTGTAGCCGCATCTCGCGCAGCACCTTCATGGGCGTCGCGATCCCGGCCTTCTTGTAGTGTCCCGCCATCGCCTTGGTCACGTTCTTCTTCGCGGGCTCGAAGCCGATCTGGAGCGCATCGTAGCCGTGGCTCGCTTTCGTGCGCACCGCGACCACCGTGCAGGGCCCCGCCTCGACCACGGTGACGGGGATCATGCTCCCGTCGTCGCCGAAGACCTGGGTCATGCCCCGCTTCCGGCCGATCAGCCCCTCCTTCATCGCCATGGCTTCGGTCTCTTCTCCCTGAGTGCCCGTCTCGCCTCGCGGCGGCGCCTCGTCATGCAATCCTACAGTTTGATTTCTACGTCGACGCCGGAGGGCAGATCCAGCTTCATCAGCGCGTCCACCGTCTGGGGCGTCGGGTCCAGAATGTCGAGCAGGCGCTTGTGGGTGCGCATCTCGAACTGCTCCCGGGACGTCTTGTCCACGTGCGGCGAGCGCAGCACCGTCCAGCGATTGATCATGGTGGGCAGCAGCACGGGTCCGGTGACACGGGCGCCCGTGCGACGCACGGTCTCCACGATCTCCTTCATCGAGCGGTCGAGGAGATTGTGGTCGTACGCCTTGAGCCGGATGCGAATCTTCTGGTCGGCGCTGACGGTGACCATGGGCTAGTCCGTGATCTCCGCGACGACGCCGGCGCCCACCGTCCGTCCCCCCTCCCGGATCGCGAACCGCAACTCCTTCTCCATCGCCACCGGCTGGATCAA
>WNFO01000345.1_pt1 | contig 33039 bp, 39 predicted proteins | sample 5400251 | NCBI WGS metagenome assembly WNFO01 (sample SAMN13153354, study PRJNA577476) | soil metagenome | isolation source: 100 cm saprolite under Madrone tree | place: USA:California | collected 2016-06-14
CCCGCGCAATCCTGGTTCCTGTCCTGAAACGCCTGGGTTCGCCCGCATTTCGACAAGCCTGAACGCTTCGCATACAATATGATGCAATGATCAACCACAAAGTTACCCTTATCCCCGGCGAAGGTATCGGGCCGGAAGTTGCCGCTGCGACCCGCCGCATCCTGGAAGCTACCGGTGTGCGCATCGATTGGGAAGAAATCGCTGGCCGCTCGGACAGCTCCGCCGACCAGGGAAAAAGCGTCAATCAAGCAGCCGTGGAGTCCGTGCGCCGCAATCGCATTGCGCTGAAGGGCCCCATGGCCACGGCCATTGCTGGCGGCGCACCCAGTGTCAACGTGGCCCTGCGCAGAACACTCGACCTCTACGCCAATTTGCGCCCAGTGAAAAACATGCCGGGCGTCAAATCGCACTTTGAAAACGTGGACCTTATTCTCGTGCGCGAAAACACGGAGGACTTGTATTCCGGCCTCGAGCACGAAGTCGTCCCGGGCGTAGTCGAAAGCCTGAAAATCATTACGGAAAAGGCTTCCACGCGCATCGCGAGATTCGCGTTTGAATACGCAAAACGCCACGGCCGAAAAAAGATTCATGCCATCCACAAGGCCAACATTATGAAGCTTTCGGACGGCCTGTTCTTGAAATCAGTCCGAGCCGTTGCGGCCCAATTCCCTTCCATAGAATACAAAGAACTCATCGTGGATAACGCCTGTATGCAAATTGTGATGGATCCCCAGCAATTTGACATGCTGTTGCTGCCCAATCTTTATGGGGACGTGATGAGCGATTTGGCGGCTGGGCTGGTCGGCGGGCTCGGCGTTGTGCCCAGCGCCAACATCGGCGACGAATGCGCGATGTTCGAGGCCGTGCACGGCACCGCACCCGATATCGCCGGCAAGGGTTTAGCAAATCCAACTGCCCTGCTAATGAGCAGCGCCTTGATGCTCGACCACCTCGGCGAATCGAAAGCTGCAGAGCGCATTCAGAATGCCCTCGAAAGGGTCTACCGCCAGGCAAAACACACGACCCGGGACGTCGGCGGCAAAGCCGGGACCGAAGAATTCGCGGACGCTGTGATTGCCGCCCTCAAGCAAAAGTAACTCCAGGCGCGGCCGCCAAAAAGTACTAGCAGTTCCAAATCGTTAAAGAGCTTGTCTTTTCACAGAGATCGTGACACCATCTTGGACCGCAGCCTTGACTGTCCCTCCAGGTGGCTTTATGCAGCGAACTCGCTATCCAGAACGTCGGCGCACCACGCGCCTTTCCCTTCAAGTTCCTCTGACGGTGCGCTGCCGCCTGCCGGAAGGCGAAACCATCGACCTCAAGGCCTCCACTTATGTCGTTTCCGCTCACGGGGCCTTGGTGCTTATGGACACTCCATTACTTCCCGGCCAAACCGTCAAAGTTTTCAACGAGCACACTGCCAAGTCGGTGGACTGCGTCGTCACTTCCTTGCGGGAAAAGCGGGAAAGAAGATTCGTGGGCATGGCCTTTGTCAATCCTTGCGTGGACTTTTGGCACATCGTATTTCCGAAGTCCGGCACGCGCCAGGCCATCCGTTCCTCCGTGACCGGAGCGCTGGTGCCCCCGGGATTCCGCCAGGAAAATTCTCCGCCATTCTGACCGGATTTTGCGCGGCGGATCTCGCCCACCTTAGCTGCTTTTCCCCGCATAGATCTGGCAGACCGCCAGGCAGAACTAATCATTTTCCCAATGATTTCGAACTTTTAGGGTTCGCTGCGCATTCCAGTTAACTTCCGGCTTACCTTTGGCATGAAGTGCGGCAACGGGCTGGCCTCTTCGCGGAAGCGCGCAAAGGGCGATAGTGCCCAAGAAGTCTCACGGATGCCGCAGGTCACTTGAATATTTGGCGTAATCTGTTCAGCTATACTATATTGTTCCCGTTCAGTGGCTAGCAGCCAGCGTAGTCATGTTAGGGGCGACATAAATAGATGCAAGAGAAAACCCTAGCGCACGCGGGGCACCCTATGACTAAGACGGCAGCGCCATCAAGGAATCTTGCTGATCTGCATTGCGACAGCATGGGCTATGAATTCGGAGTCAGTGTCGATAAATTTGAGTTGCAAAGCTTTTCGAAGCTCTTCGAATCCAGGTTCAAAGAGCCCTTAAAGCCCGGTCTTACGTTCGAGGCAATACTCTCAACTGGTAATCCCAAGATTTTCGACTATCACGTTCACCTCAATTGGTGGCTCACGTCAAACCAGGTGAAGATGAGAGTTCTCTACGTGCAAAAGGCAAACAAGGCAGCGGAAGATGAGAAAGAACCCTTCGCCGAAGGTGCGATGAAATGGTTGGGGGGATTCTTTAAGGCCAAGGATGCTCCGGCACATATCCATTCGGCGTTCGAGTACCCTGCAGAAAGATGGCAGGCTGCCATTCCCCTGCCTATAAAGATACCGATAGGATCTAATCCCGAAGTTGAGGTAGATGGGATGTCTTTGAATTTGGGAAAAAACGAAACGGGAATGAGCCAGGCTTGGTTGATTAGCCGCGAGAAACTCACGAGGGTCCTGCTATATGGCGATAGACCTGTAGAGTTTCTGACCTTCGATGTCGTTAAAGAGGCAGAGCAGCTTTCAGACTTTGCGAATAATTTTATAAAGGAGACATCAAATGCGCCTGACAAGTTCTGATTCACACGCAGAACCGCGCGAGTTGCGCTTCGACAGGTATTTGCGGCGATATTGTCCTACAGCGAAGGATTTTCGTATTACTCTGCATAATGCCTTTGAAGAAGCCTCAAGAGTTGTGCCCATGGTGACAAGCACTTCTGGGATCTTGGGCGGGACGCCCTGCATTCGCGGTACGCGGGTGCCCGTTTACATGATTCTCGACGCCATTGAGCACCATGGGACGCTGAAGGGGGCGCTCCGCTCATATCCTCAACTTAGCGAAAGCCAAGTGAAGGACGCTATTCGTTTCGCAAAGCTCGTCATGGAGCGCCCCGTTGACAACAAACTTACGAGTTCTTATTGATGAGGCTGTAACCGACCCGCTCGCGAGGGAGCTAATGAAGGCATCGTGCCTGAATGCCTTATACGTCAGAGACATACCAACCCTAGTTGAGGCTTCCGATGAGGCGGTCATGGAGTTCGCCAAAGAGGACGACCGGATACTGATAACGACAGAGACTGGAATAAACGAACGCGCATTCAGGATTTGCAGTCACCCCGGGATAATAATTCTCGCCACCAGAGACCGCCACGAGTCAATCCAGGCCAAGGTCTTTCAGAAGTTTCTCTTGTCCGGTTTCCGGAAGCATACGAAGGATGCTGTGACATATTTGACTTCCAAAAACGCCATGGTGAAGTCACACGAAGGCGAAAAGACTTACGAAATTCCTTCCGCGTAGCTTTTCCAGATCACGAACGTCGAGCAACACCGCGGCCAATGCAGCGTGAAGTAATCCATCAGTTGTGCCACCGCTCCGTTTGCGCGCGGCGCAGCAACATCCGCCCTACTTCGGTGCCAGATGGATAGGCGCATAGATCTGATAGACCAACAGGTAAACGATCACGCCCGTCACGCAAACGTAGAACCATAGCGGCAGCGTCCATCGCGCGATCACACGATGCTTGTCGAATTTCTCCAGCCAGGCGCGGCGCAGCGTAATCAAAATCATCGGCACAATCACGATCGCCAGGATCGTGTGCGAGGTCAGCAACGTGAAGTAAACCGGCCTGATCCAGCCCTGCCCTTGGAAAAGGACAACTTGCTTAACGCGGATGTGATAAGTCACGTAGGACGCCAAGAAAGCGACGGAAACCCAGAATGCTGACACCATGAACCTCTTGTGTACTTGCATCTTCCCGGCTCGGATCGCAGCGTAGCCACACGCCAGAAGTACCGCACTGATTCCGTTGAGAGAGGCATTGAGAGCAGGTTGGGAAAACATGAGTGTAGGCTTGTCCTTCCTGAGTTGGTCCTTTTTAGAGCGTTCTGATCAGCGCGGAAGTTTGTCGTAGACCATTAGTCCCAACAAAATAGGAATGTGCAGAACCGTCGCGTGCATGAGCCACTTGGCGCGCGCGTTTGTTTTGTTGCTGGCAGCCCACAGGCATACCTGCAACAGAGCAGTGCTGCTGACCAGCGCACCAAAGAAATACACCACGCCCGCCAACCCCAGAATCGCGGGCAGCAGGCTCGCGCCCACAAGTGCCGCCGCATACACAATGATCTGCCGGAAGGTGCGTGTGCCTTCGCGGTCGACCACCGGCAGCATCATTATCCCCGCGCGAGCGTAGTCTTCACGATACATCCAGGCGATGGCATGGAAGTGCGGAAACTGCCAAAGAAACAGAATCCCGAAAAGCAGCCAAGCCCCGCGGTCCAGCGAACTCGTCGCCGCCACCCAACCGATCATGGGCGGAATCGCCCCGGGAAACGCGCCGACAAACGTCGCCCACACGGTGCGTTTTTTCAGGGGCGTGTAAGCCAGCAAGTAGCTGAGGCAAGTCGTAATGCCAAGTCCTGACGCCAGCACTCCAGCCGCGAGATAAAGATCGGCGGCTCCGGCAATGGCCAGTACAACGCCAAACACCAGCGCTTCCCGCGGTTGCAATACCCCGCTTGGCAACGGACGCAAAGCCGTTCGCCGCATGGTGCCGTCGGACTCGCGCTCAATGTAATGATTCAACGCTGCCGTGCCCGCGGCGATCAGCATGGTGCCGAAAACCGCATGCAGCATGTGCAGCCATGCAACCGGGCCGCGCGCGCCCATGTAGTATCCGGCCGCAGTCGTTATCAGGACGAGGAAGGAAACGTCCGGCTTCGTCAGCGCGACGTAGCCATTCGCGCGCGCCGAAAGCGTCAGTTCGGTCGTGCGTGCCGTGCTCATCCGGTGGTCACCTGTCGCGAGACCGTCGAAGCAACTTCCCTTCCGCGCGGCACCAACCGGTAGCACGCCAGCACCACCAGCACCGAAAAGCCGAACAATATCGCGCCAACCACTGTGTGGATCACCGTCAGCGTCACCATGACTGGCATCGGCTGCGGCGCGTCCGCAGTTGTGAGCCGCGACCAGTAGGCCGCCAGACCCAGCAGGAACTGTGTCCCGAAAATCGCATGCAGCAGAATGCGTGCCTTCGAGAGTTCTCGCGATTTTTCAAACCGTTTACGCAGCGCGACCGCCGTCCAGATCACCATCCCCAGCACCAACATTGCTCCCGCCATGTGCGGCCAAATCGGAATGTCCTTGTGGCGGAAGCCCGCGCCGAGAATTACTTGCAAATAAATGACGGCGCCATTCAGAATCGCCACCGTATGAATCGAGGGACTTCCACTGTCCTCCAATTGCGGCTGCTCAGAAACCCACCATTTGCTGGTGAACACCGCAATGCCAAGCACGGCGCCAAAAACAATCTGGGCAAAGCAGGCATGAATCACCGGCAGCCAATAATGTAGCAGCCGAATGACCACCTGGCCGCCCAGAATCGCTTGCACCGCGACGCCGAGCACGGCAACAAGCCCAAGCCACCGCAGCCAAACCCGGCTCTCTTTCACCCAAAGCAACACAGCCAAGATGAGCGTAAGAATCCCCAAACCGCCCGCCACCGCGCGGTGCGAAAACTCAAACAGGTCGCCGCCTTGCAGTGAGGACAACGGAGGCACCAGCGTCCCGTGCGAAGTCGGCCAATCCGTCACGGAAAGCGCTGCATCCTTGGACGTAACCAGCGCCCCGGCGACGAAAAGGAGAACCGTCCAGCAAACCGTAAATACTGCAAACCTATGCACACCCGCGTTGTACGTCGTTGTCATTAGCCGTTCGTCAGGCGCGGATTATACATTTAACTCGCCACGGGCGAAAGCCGCGCGGATGGCGTGCCAGCATCGATCCCTACGGCGCTCAGCACCAGGTCCTTCAACGCGGCGATAAACAATGGCGAATCTCCCACCGCCGGCATCATGCGAAATCGTTCGATGCCCAGCTTTTCCGCTTCCTCGCGGGCTTCAATGTTGATTTCGTGCAGCGTTTCGATGTGCTCGGTGACGAACGAAATTGGCGCGACAAGCATCTCTTTCGCGCCTTCGCGGCCCAACCGCTCGATTGTCCCTGTGAGTGAGGGCTGCAGCCATTTCGCTGGGCCGACGCGGCTCTGGTAGCACAGCAAATGCGTCCGTGGCCAGCCTGGATACTGCTTTGCACCCAACTCGCAGGTTAGATGCACGGTCTCGTTGATTTGTTTTGGATAAGGATCGCCCTTCTCGACCAAGCTCATCGGCAGGCCATGCGCGCTGAACACCAGATGAATCCGCGAGCTGTCCGGGAATTGCCGCAGCACTGACCCGATCCGCTGAATCAGAGCCTGAATATACAGTGGGTGATCGTGAAAATTGTTGACAGTGCGTTCCGGCGGTTTTCCGGCAGTTTGCTCCCACTTAACCTGATCGGCGACGCGGCGCCATTCCTTCATGCTGCTCAGCGTAGTGGCGTAGGAATAGTGCGGATACAGCGGCAACAACACGATTTCGTCCAGTGGCCCCGCTTTCTGCAACTTATCCATGGCCTCTGCCGTGAACGGATGCCAGTAGCGCATCGCAACAACCCCAATCGGATCAATGTAGGGCGAGACCGCTTCCAGCAACCGCAAGCGTTGCCGTTCCGTCAGCGTCCCAATTGGCGACCGCCTGCCGATTTCAGCGTAGCGCCCTGCAACTGGTATCGACCGCCGCGAAGAGATGAGCTTCGCAATCGGCCTCCGCAGCAGTCCGAAAGGCCCAAGCGGAATAATGTCGGGATCCAAAAACAGGTTCAGCAAAAACGGCTCGACGGCCTCCAGCGAATCCGGCCCTCCGAGCTGGAACAGCACAATCCCGACTCGTTTCTTCCCTGCCAAGCTACTTGCCTCGGCTCAAAGAACTCTTTAATTGCTCGATCTGCTTGTGCAGCGCGTTCATCCGCTGCGCCACCGAGACATAGTAAACAAAGAAAATGGCCCACCCGGCCAGATATGCTGCAAGTATGCTATCCAGGTTTTTCATCGTACTTCCGCCTCTCTTCGCAATTCTTCGACGCTGGCGCGCATGGCCTCCAGCTTGTACCGTCCGTTCACCAACAAGATCAACAGCCCCGTAAACGCTGCCCACACCAGTAAATACGAAATACGCATCCGCGGATCGAGCCCGGAGCCCGGCCCGCCCATGATTACCGGCTGGGGATGCTGCGTGCGCCACCAGCGAATCGAAAAATAAACCAGCGGCACATCCAGGAAGGCAAAAATTCCGAACAGCGAGCTAAACAGCGCCCGCTTGTCCGGCTCTTCGAGCATGGAGCGCAGCAGCAAGTAGGCCGTGTACAGCAGCCAGAGAACAAAGGTGAGCGTCAATCGCGCGTCCCAGGTCCACCAGATCCCCCAGACCGGGTGCGCCCAGATCGGCCCCGTGACCAGCACCACAGAGATGAATACCAAGCCCACTTCTGCCGCCGAGACGCCCAGCCAATCCCACTTCGCCTCGCGCGAAAATACGTACCGCAGGTTCGCATAAAAGCAGATTCCCAGCGCGATGAAAGAGCTGAACGCGCTAGGAAGGTGCAGATAGAAGATCTTTTGGATCGGTCCCATTGTTTTTTCGATGGGCGCGTAATGGAAAGCCAGGTACGCTGTGAAGGCAATCATCGTGAACAGAATCACCGCCACAAAAACGGTTTTTATCACCGGGAGCCTCCTTCGCGCAGAAGCCTTCCCTGCCGCTGAATTTGCATAGCCTTCATTCCTCCAGCAGATATTCGCCGAAAAGCCACAGCGTCGTCAAAAATACGACATCGAAAGCGATCAGGATTCCGAGGCCCCCGAGCGGCAGCGCCGGATCGGGCTCAAGAAGAGCGGCGGTTGCCTCCGCGCTCGCAATTAAAACAGGAGCGAGCAGCGGAAGTAGCAGCAACGGCAACATCAGCTCGCGCATGCGTGCCTGCGCGGAGATCGCCGAAAACGCAGTGCCGGGAATGGCAATACCAAGACTGCCCAAAAAGAGTACCAGCACCAGCTGAGGGAAAACTGAAACGATATGGACGTTAAAGAAGCCGGCGAAAAAGGGCAGCATCAGCAGTTCGGTCAACAGCAGAAAAATAGTATTAGCTGCTAGCTTTGCGAAAAAAATCGCAAAGGGATCGTTGACAGAGAGGCGCAGCGCGCTCAGCGTGTCGTTATTCTGTTCGCGCAAGAAGCAAGGCTGCAGCATCAACGAAGCGGCAAAAAGAAATGCGACCCAGAGCAGCCCTGGGCCGAGCCGCCGCGATTCACTGGTGGTGGGATGAAGCGTGATACTGAAAAGCGCGATGACAATGAAAATGAAAACCACCGTCGTAGGGAGAAGCTCGCGCGAGCGAAACTCGGTGCGAAGCTCCTTGCCGAGCAGGACCGCCGTATTGGAGAGCAGCGCCATTCACGCGTTCGCAAAAGCGAGGATCGAACGGAAGTTGGCGCCGGTTCGCGTGTCGCCGACCACCGATCCCGCATCCAGTTTGATCGCCCGCGTCGCCAGGTGGGAGACTTCCGACTCGCCGTGCAGGCTCATCAAGATGGTGCGCCCGGAATCTCGCAATCCGCGCAACGTCTCCGCAAACCATCCAACGCCCTGCGGATCAAGACCTGTCGCCGGTTCGTCGAGAAGAATCACCGCGGGTTCATTCAACAGCGCCCGCGCAATGGCCACCCGCTGGCGCATCCCTCGAGAGAACGTGCGCACCAATGAATCTCGCCGCTCCTCCAGGCCAACCTCCCGAAGTAACTTCTCGGCGCGCGCGGCGGGCTCCGCTATGCCCTGCAATTGCGCAAAGAGCACTAGATTTTCTTCCGCGGTTAACTCGTCATAGACCATCGTCGCGTGCGCCACAAAACCCGCGGGCAAAAGCGTCTCGTTTTTTTCTCCACGGCCATTCACGAAACTCAACGAACCTGAAGAGGGGCGCGTGAGACGCGCTGCAATTCGCAGCAGCGTGGTCTTGCCGGAGCCGTTCCGGCCGGCGAGCGCCACGCATTCGCCGGCTGCGATCTCCAGGGAAACCCGGCGCAGCGCGTAAAGTCCGCCAAACCGTTTGTCGATCTTCTCGAAGCGGATTCCTGTGGGAGAAAAACTCGCCGGCGTCACCGGACGGCCTCGGAGGTGGGCAGATCACTTCTGGTCTTCAACGCTCAGCCTCGCACCAGATCGCGCAGCACCTTTTCGGCCCGCGCGCGTTCCTGTGCATATTCTGTTTCGGAGATGGTCCCCGCTTGATGGCGCAGCTCCAGCCGGAACAGGCGCTCCTTCAGGGCATCAAGGCTTGTGCCGATGGCGGCATCGACTTCCGCAAGACTGGCAGCCCCGTTCGTCGGGGCCACGGGCGCTGTCGGCGCAGCGTGAGCGCTCGGTTTGGCATCCTTCTTCTTCACTGACGGAACTTCATCCGTCACCGCTGCTGCTCCGGCTACTGCCACGACCGGTTTGCGTCCAAGCAGAATCGCGCCCATCGCAAACAGAACAGCAAAACCTGCTATCAAGTACCACTTCAGGCCATCCAGCCGTCCGGGAACCGCCTGGATGCTCACTCCAGCCGTTTCGCCGCCGGCTTGTTGAGCGTCGCGGCCCTGTTGACCTTGTTCCTGTTGGCCTTCATCCGCCGCGGCATTCGCGCCCGGCGGTGGTGCTGTGCCGGAGACGCTCACGGCCACAAGCGTACCCGCGGGAACATCCTGACGCCCGTAGAGATTCATTCCCTGCTCTTGTCCGCTGGGAGCCAAGCCATCGCCGCTGACCTGCACGCTAGGCGGCGCAACGACTAGCAGCTGGCCGCCTGGATAGGTTGTCGGAATCTTCAACGTCGCTGCATTTCCCGGATACGGCAATTCATAAGAGAACCGCACCGAGTTTTCGCCCGGCCGAAACGCGAACGCAATCGAGTAATGATTATTTTTCTTATCGATTGGAGCTTGCACTACCGGCATTCCCGCAGGCCCAGCCGCGGCAACTTGCTGCAATCGTGCTTTTTCCGGCAACGCAAAATCGAAAGTGCCATCGGTGCGGAAGTAAGCCACCGGCGGTTGCGACTTGTTTTCGATCTGATATTGCTCGCCGACGATCAGCGTCGCACCGTTGGGCTGAAAGACCACTACATGGGAAGGCACGTTGATCGTCTTCGCGTCCTTTGACGCTTCATAAATATCCACTTGCACAGTGCTCGTGCCCGGCGGAACGGCGCGGTTGAAATTGACGCCGTGATACACCGCCCGGACCAGCATCCGCTGCGCGCCAAGCCCCGGATGGTCAAACGTGAAGTCTCCCTGCGCGCCGCTCTTGGAATGCGCGACTTCCTGCATTCCTCCCTGAAGCTGGATAAGGACAAGCTCAATTCCCGCCGCAGGTTTGCCGGTTGTGCCATTCACCACCGTGCCGTGAACTGTTCCAGCCTCAGCAATTGCCGCCAACGGAGCCAGAGCGAGCCCGGCCACGAGCGCCAAACGCCCGGAGCAAGAACGATTCATTGCGCGCCCCCGTCTGCTGGTCGCGTGCCGCGCGGACGGCGCACCTGCGCATCCGTTACCTGGTCAATCTCCGCGAGCACCAGCGCTGCTTCATTTTCAAGTGCGGTCTTCATCGCCTCGAAGTCGCCTTCCGAGTATTTTCCGGAACGATACTCAAAACGCAGGTCGCGCAGATTGTCGTAGATGGTATCGCGGCGCTCCAGCAGTTGATCGAGCTTGGTGCGGTGCGGTGCCAGGTCCGAAGCATCCGGCTGAATGTAAAAAATGAAAAGACCTACAGCAAAGGCCAGCGCCACGCACGCGCCCAGTATTGCCCAATCCCCGGAGGCGATCTGGATCGCCGCAAGCGTGTGAAGAGCTGGCACGATTTAATCCTGAGTCTCGCGTGACACTTGCGCTCTGGCGCGCTCCAACAACTCAGCGGAAATTCCCGGGGCACCTCCAGCGGGCGCGGTTTCTTCCACCGAGCGCTTTCGCCAGCGAGCGATCACGAGAATTACTACTCCGGCCCCCAGAAAAAGATAAATGCTCGGCAAAACCCAGGCAACCAGGCTGAAACCCGATTTCGGCGGTTCGGTGTAGACTAGCGTACCGTACTCTTGCACGAACGCCTGCATGATCTGTTCATCGGTCTCGCCCTTGGCGATGCGCTGATCGATTTCCCCCAGCATCATTTTGGCTGTTCCGCACGGCCCGGAGAACGCTCCACCGGGATGCGAACAAATTCCTGCCGCCATGTCGCATGTTCTGCACATGCATTTAATTTTCGTGCCTATTTGTTTTGCGCGGTCGGAAGGCTGCTGTGCACCTACCGGCGCAATTAGCAGCGGCGCAATAGCGAACATCGCGAGCATCGTGATCGCGGAAATCGGGCGCGCTTTAGTCATGGCTTCCTTGCACGGTAACCGTCGGAGCAAGTCCGTGCGCCAATGGCTGTGCTGCAGCAGCCGGTTGTTGCGCGCCAGAGAACACCAAGACCGCCCGCCGGTTCGGCAACAATGCCACCAATGTTCCAAACACCACCACAACTCCGCCGAACCAGATCCACTTCACCAGCGGATTCAGATAAGCATGAATCACCGGCAGTTGCGTCTCGGGGCTCATTCCCGCGAACACTACGTACAAATCTTCCTGTAGCGTCGAGCGGATCGCCACCATCGTGCCGTTCTCTTCGGTGGTGGTAAAGCGTCGTTTCTCTGGATAAAGCATCATCGTTGGCTTGTTGTCCTGGAGCACCTCGACGAGCAGCCGCTGCGCGGTGTAATTCTTTTCCGGTTTGGTGTCGAACCCCTGTAGAACCAAAGTGTAGGGCCCGATTTTCAAGCTGTCTGCTTGCCGCATGTCTTTCTGAACATCGCGATTGAACGCCGCGCCGGCCAGCCCGATGAAGACAAAGACCATCCCCATATGAACGATATAGCCGCCGTATCGCCGCGTATTGCGCATCGTGAGTTCCAAAGCCGACGCCACGAACGAAGCGCCTGACCGCGCGCGAATCACTTTTGCTCCGCGATAGAATTCCAGCAGCACCGTGGACGCGACAAACACGCACAAAATCAAGCAAACCCACGAATAGAGCTGGCGGAAGCCGAACGCAAACGCAATCGCACCGGCGGCCACTCCGATTCCCAGCGGCCATCCGAAATTCCGCTTCAAGCTCTCCGTCGAAGTTTTCCGCCACGCCAGCAACGGCCCGACTCCCGTCAAGAACAGCAGTAGCAGCCCGGTGGGAATGTTCACCTTATTAAAAAACGGCGCGCCCACGCTGATGCGGTTCCCGGTGAACCATTCAGAGAATACCGGGAAGAGTGTTCCGGAGAGAACTGCGACACAGGCGACCAGCAGGATCAGGTTGTTGAACAAGAAGCTCGATTCACGCGAAACAATCGAGTCCAGCTGGTTCTCGCTCTTCAGGTAATCGCGGTTCTTGAAATATGCTCCGAAGCACACCAACAGGATGATTCCTATGAACCCAACGAACCAGTTGCCAATAGCGGAATTGGCGAACGCATGCACCGAGCTGACCACCCCGCTGCGCGTCAGGAATGTCCCCAGGATGCAAAGCAGGAAAGTGATGAACACCAGCCAAACATTCCACACCTTCATCATGCCGCGCTTTTCCTGCATCATGACCGAGTGCAGGAACGCCGTGCCCGACAGCCACGGCAGCAGCGATGCGTTTTCGACCGGATCCCAGCCCCAGTAACCGCCCCAGCCGAGAACCGCGTAGGCCCAGTGCGCGCCAAGCAGAATTCCCATCGACTGAAACATCCACGCAATCATCGTCCACTTGCGCGTCAGATGAATCCATTTCTCCCCCGGGTAGCGCGCCAGCAGCGCGCCCAGCGCAAAGGCAAATGGAATCGTGAAGCCCGTGTACCCCGAATACAGGTTCGGCGGATGGATCACCATCTCCGGGTATTGCAGCAGCGGCGTCAAGCCATTGCCATCCGTTCGCGCGACCAAGTGCATCACGCCATCCGCCCCCGGCGACGCCAGCGCCTTGAACGGGCTTTCTACGAAATTGTTCAGTGTCAGGAAGAAAATCTGCACCCCGGCCAGCACCACCCCGACGTACGGCATCAACTCGCCGTTCTTGTTCCGGTAGGTAACCAGCACCGAAAAAACATAAATGGCCAGCAGGAAGCTCCAGAAAAGCAGCGAACCTTCCTGCCCCGACCACAGCGCCGCTATCTTATAAAATGTGGAAAGGTCGCGATTGCTGTGGGACACAACATAGGCGGCGGAAAAATTGTCACTGAAGAATAGATATTCGAGGCTGAAGGTTGCCAGGAAAATCAGGACGCAAGCGGCTATCCCGGCCTGCCGCGTGCTTTTGATCAGCAGCGGATGGCGCGTGACGATTGCCGCAATGCCCCCGCCGAACGCATAGACCGCACAAATGAACGCTAGGACGAGTGCAAAGGAACCGAATACATCCACGACAATGCCGCCTATCCCCCGGAGCTCCCGGGTGCCCTACCTCCCGCCCCCTACGTCCCGCCCCTTAGATCCCGCACCTTACATCCCACTGCGTTCGGTAGCGTTAGGCGCAGTGCCAGCTTTTCCTCCTGGCGCAGCTTCATACTTGGAAGCGCATTTCGCCTGCACCACCTCGGCAACAAATCGCCCCTCTGGACCGGGGCGGCCCTCCACAAGGGCCTGCGATTTGTCTATAAACGTATCCGGCAGAGGGTCAGCACCGATGTAGCTCACGGGGAGTGTTTTCCCTTCTCCCTCCAGCACAAAATCAACGCGGCCCTGGAGGTGTCGAATACTTCCCGGGGCCACCGTGCCGCCAATGCGCATCCGTTGGCTCAGCGACGACCCCTTCAAAGTCTCCAGTTCGGCGATGGTGTGGTAGTAAGTCTTGCTCTCTCCATAGCCGAGCCATGCCAGAAAACCCAGCGCCGCTACAATGACAAAAATTCCCACGCCAAACTTTACTTGTTTCTTCACGGTGATACTCCCACGCCGCGCAATCCACAAAAACCTGATTCTAGCACAGTTACAAACGTCGTCTACCTGCTTCGAGGGCCATTTCTACTGCACCTAACGGCCAGTCAGCGTCTGTCCGCGAGGTTAGTCCTTTGTGACGCCTGAGAGCAATTCTCGCAACCGCGCAGCGCCATTCTCTCCGGCGTAGCTCTCCAGCCGGAACGGCCTCCCATGATCCAGCAGCACAGGGCAGCCCAAATCCATTGCCACAACATCCTCCACCACGGAGGTCAGCGCTTCTGTGACGGCCATCACGCGCCTCGGTTTGAGTGATCGCCGGATCCGTGTCCCCACTGCCGCCAGCCGCGCCTTCAACGTGGCCTGCGAGTCTGCCACCCGATTCGCCTCGTCCTCGAGCGGGCACTCCAGCACGTGCGTCAGAAAAAAGCCGTCCCTTTGAAATTCCGCGTGCACTGTCTCGGCTGCTTTTCCTTCGGTGGAGATTCCCAAAGCGCTCAGTAGCAGCGCCGCCTCCCCGTGAAACTCTCCGCCCGGCGCATACAGGAAATCCTTCTCGTCGTGCGGCGAGAAGGCGCCCAGAAAGAGCGTATGGATATGCACCGGCCGGTACCGCGTCGTCCATTCCAGGCGCCGCAATCGCCGCGCAATATGTTCCGCCGACGCCGTCTGCCCGCATCCGTCACACCGCAAAGCAATTGTGGTTGTCATCGGTTTGGAGGCCCCAACTGTAGGGCCCGCCTTCCGAAGCGGGCCGTGCTTCAACCGGCCACCTTGTCACAATCTGAATGTAGAGCAGAGAGGAGGAGAGTGCAAATGCAGGCATAGCTCCTCGGGCACTCGCCATTTCTATGCGGTTGGAGCGATGCGTTGTCGGTAGATTCGGTAGACCAGAATCTGTCCCACAAGTAGTCCGATGGCAGAGCAGGCGTACACTCCCAGTGTCCAAAAGCCGACTGATCCGAAGGTGGGCTGCCGGACAGCACTCCCTATGGCCGTCGCGGCCATTATGCACGTCGAAACAAAGAGCGCTTGCAGCGGGTCACGCCACCATCGGAGAGGGTTTCTGTCCCATGACGGACGCGGGAGAGGGTCCGGCTTCCAGCGTCTAATAGAGTAAGTGACAGCCCAGAGTGCGAAGGGAGGCATGACCAGAAGGATGATCAAGCACAAAACCGGGTCGGGATTGGTGTGACGCAGCCTGGCTGGGGTCAGCGAGAGGTACCCCTCTCGAAACGCGAGAGCAATCAGAGTCAAGTTGACGATACCCCACAAATTACTCGCGCGCATAAATGCTCCTCTTATTCCTACTGGCAATCACAATTTGTTGGAGGACAATGAAAACTGATTCGACTTCCGAAGCGGTCAACCGAAAAAACTTACGTCGTAACCGGCGTATCCGCTGGCAGCTTCGCGCGCAAGCACCATTTCAATTCTTGGCTCATTTCCGTGATTTCCATCCCCGGCATCACGATGAACTTGCAGCTCAGCATCTCGTGCGGTTCGTCCTCATCCGGCAGTTGGCAGCTCACACGGCAATACTGGCAATCCTGGTTCCAACAGAAGCGTCCATACGGTATCGTTTCCGGACTGATGAACTGAAAGCACCTCAAAAGCGAATTCCGCTCCGGGACCTGAAACTTCTTCCCGAAAACCGTGATCTCCACCAGCTTTTCATAAGGACGAAAGGGTTCCGACATGACCAATCCTGTTCTCCGTGACTCGGCCCGCGCCGCGCTAAGACTGTTTTGTCATCCCGAGCGGAGCGAGGGATCTGCTTTTTGCCTCACAGCGCGTATCGGTAGCGCCAGCATCTGGCCAATCGCCACAAATAAATTGCCTACCCAGAGTAGACCTCGGGTTTCTCACGCACAACGCCGCCTCGCGCCCGCGTTCCCAATCTGCCACGGGGGTGAAATTGGAGCCTCCTCTCCATCAAATATATACTTCCCCAGTCCGACCCACGAAGTCTGGCCGACGGCCAAAGTACCGTTCGACACAGGGAGAAGGCGCCATCATGCTGGCTAGGACCTGGCTGCTCGGTTTGTCCGTTCTTGTGACCGTCGCGGTTGTTCTTTTGCTCCTTCATAATCCGAAAGTTGGGGAACTTTTTCACTTGCATGTTCGGGATCGGCCCAAGCGTCGCCTGCTCTTGGCGGCTATCGGATTCTTCGTTACGTTTGGCGTTGCGCGCGCCATGGCTTTCGCCGCTTACCGTAACGCTGGACCATTTCATTATGTCTATATTCGCGGGACGCATATCCATCATCTGGTCTGGGGGATTCTGCTTCTCCTGGCCGTGGGGTTTTGCTGGCTGATCGAAGTGGGGACGGGCGCCCAGGCGTCATCTCTCTTTGCGAGCCGTTTGATGTCGCTGCTCTACGGTGTTGGCGCCGCTCTCACCCTGGATGAGTTCGCCATCTGGCTAAACGTCGAAGAGGCGGTCTATTGGACCCGGCGAGACCTCGTTAGCCTTGACGCGGTGATCCTTTTCGGAGCCGCTCTGCTCATTGGCATTTGGGGACGTGACTTCCTCAAGGCCCTCGGCCTTGAGCTTTGGCACTCGCGCCCCAAGCGCCGCCCAACCCGTTAGCCGCCGACTGTACCTACTTCCCTGCACTCTCTTTCGGCGCCAACTGATAGCTCACAAACGCGAACTGCTTCCCGTCCGGCGACCATGACGGCACGTTCATCGTTCCCTGTCCGCCAAACAATTTCGCCAGCACTGTAATCTTCTTGTCTTTCAGCGTCATCATGCGCAGCATCACGTCTTTATTTTCGGGATGGCCTTTCACGCTTGCGTCATACGTCAGGAACACCATCTGTTGCCCGTCGGGCGAAATGTGCGGAAACCAATCGTTCTCTTCGCCAAACGTAATCTGTTCCTGTTCGCTTCCATCGGCACGCATTCGCCAGATCTGCATGTGCCCGGTGCGTTCGGAGTTGAAGTAAATGTATTTCCCGTCGGGAGAATATTCCGGGCCATCGTCCAGTCCCTTGGCCGTCGTTAGTTGCTTCTCTTCTCCGCCGGCTGCGGGAATCGCGTAGATATCGAAATCGTCGTTCCGCTCGCCGACGAATGCGAGCGTCTTCCCGTCCGGCGACCACCCATGCCAGTACGAAGGAGACTTTTGCGTGATGCGCCGCGGTGTGCCGCCGCCGATCGGCACAATGTAGACCAGAGATTCGTGATCCTCCTGCGAGTTGTCGCTGATCGCCAGTTGCGTGCCGTCCGGCGAAATCCCGTGGTCGTTGTTGCAGCGCACGGCGAATCCCGTGTCCAGAACCTGCGGAGTCCCGCCTGTTGCCGGAATCTTCTCGATGCGCCCATTCCGGTTAAACAGCAGGCTCTTGCCATCCGGCATCCAGTTCGGTGCCTCAAACCGCTCTGGCGCCACGTAAACCACATGCCGGTCTGTGGATGCCACCGTGATGATTTCGAGAGTGCTGTAGAGCGTGGAAACCGCAGCACTTGCCGGCGCAGCCGTCTTCAATTCGACATTCGAGAATACCGCCTTTTCCACCACATCTTTATCGTGGCTGCAAACGCCAATCCCAACATAAAACGGCTCTTTCAGCGCGATTCGCGTGGACCCACTCGCCAAACGGAATGCACCTTTTTCATCCGCGACCCACAGCGAAAAATATGCGCCGCGTTTTTCAATCCGCACCCGCCTCGGCGCGGAAATGTTGGCCTGAATTTCATGTGTCGCCGCGCCTTTCTCGTCGCGGTATTGCAGCGAAGTCAAGCCGCTCCCATGCAGCGCGACGTCCGCGTACAGAGAATCCGCGTCCAGGCTTTGCCGGATCATAAGCACCGCCTTGCGGTGCTCGTTCACTCCTTTGCCGAGAAACGAAACGTCCGCCGCCAGCGTTACGTCGCCGGACATTTTCTTCCAGACAAACTGGAAAGCGTCGCTGCCGAGCCACATATTCTCGCCGCTGCCGGCAATCGTGTAGCTTCGTTTCGCGGCGCCGTATTCCACGGAACCTGGATGCAGCACCGCGCCAACATCGCCGTGACTCTCAAAAATGCCGACCGGTGCCGCAGTCGCGCTAGATTGTTGCGCCCGCGCGCCACTCCCTGCGGCGAATACACACACCGCTGCGAGAGTCAGCGTCCTTAACCACGCAAAGTTCTTTTCGTGCACGATAAAGACCTCCCTGCGCCAAATCGAAGCGCAACGTTAGAGTGCTCACTGCCAATTGTCAATTCTTCGCCTCTCTGCGCGCGCCGTCTGGAATCTCCATCGATCCATTCCCTTCCCGGCAGCCATTTCCCTTTTCTTCCTACGCGTGCTATCTTCGCGGACTCAGGGGGAGTTCCATGTCAGTCAATAAAGTTATTCTCGTTGGCCGTCTGGGCCGCGATCCCGAAACGCGCTACACCGGCGGCGGCCAGGCCGTCGCGAATTTTTCCGTCGCCACGGACGAGTCTTACAAAGACAAGAATGGCGAACGCCAGAAGCGCACCGAGTGGCACAAAATCGTCGTGTGGGGCAAACAAGCAGAAATCGCTCAGCAGTATCTCAAGAAGGGCTCGCTAATCTTTATCGAAGGCCGCATCCAGTCCCGCGAGTGGCAAGACAAAGAAGGCCAGAAGCGCACCAGCTTTGAAATTGTCGCCAACAATTTCCGCATGCTGGGCGGCCGAGCCGAAGGTGCCGCCGCAGGCGGCGGCGCATCGCGTTCCAGCGGCGATGACATGGAAACGCACGCCGCTCCCGCCGAAGATTCGTACGGCGCCGGCGGAGGTAGTGCTCCCTCGGGCGGCCCCGAAATCTCCGACGAGGATATTCCTTTCTAGGTGGCACGCCCACTCCTGGCTGTGCAGTTTGTGGCCGGCGAACTCTGTCCTGAGGGTCGAATGCCTTATCGACTCTTTCCAGTGTTTGTTTCGGAGATCTAAATGACCCTAGCCAATCGCCAGCTTCGGCTTCACTCGCGCCCGAAAGGCCTACTCGCGCCCGGCGATCTGCAGCTCGCCGAATCACCAGTACCCGAGCTTAAAGACGGCCAAGCCCTCGCCAAGGTCAAATACCTCTCGATCGATCCAACCATGCGCGTCTGGATGGCCGTCGATAGTTACCTTCCCGCTGTCGCGATCGGCGAAGTCATGCGCGCGGGCGGTTTCGCCGAAATCGTTGAGTCGCGCCATCCCGACTACAAGAAGGGCGACCGCGTCACGGGCCTCACTGGCCTGCAGGACTACGTCATCATCGACGCATCCGCGAAGAGCTTCTTCCAAAAGTTGCCGAAGATTCCTTTCGTTTCGGACACCGTCTTTCTCGGCGTTCTTGGATTCAACGGCCTCACCGCTTTTTTCGGCATAGAAATCGCGTCGCCCAAGAAAGGTGAAACGCTCGTTGTCTCCGCCGCCGCTGGCGCCACTGGCAGCATCGCCGGGCAGATTGCAAAAATTCACGGCTGTCGCGTCGTCGGTATCGCCGGCACCGACGACAAATGCGCTTGGATCACCAAGGATCTCGGTTTCGACGCCGCCATCAACTACAAGCATCCGGACTGGAAGGAAAAGCTCGCTGCCGCCACTCCCAACGGCATCGACATTGATTTTGAAAATGTCGGCGGCGAAATCATGCAGGAAGTCTTGAGCCGCATGAATCTCCACGGCCGCGTTGTGGTTTGCGGCTTCATCTCCGGCTATACCAAAGAAGACCCCAGTATGGTCAGCCTCGGCACAGTAATAGTGAAGCGCCTCCACATCCAGGGCTTCCTAATCCTCGATTACGCTTCGCGTTTCATGGAAGGCGCGAAGCAACTAGGTCAATGGAAAATGTTCGGCAAATTAAAGGACCGCGAAACCATTGTGGAAGGTTTGGAAAAAGCGCCCGACGCCATCAACATGCTCTTCACCGGCGGCAATACCGGCAAATTAATTGTAAAGGTTTAGTTGGACTTCGTTACTTTAGATGATGTAAAGCCGACCCGGTGCACTAGCTTCTGAAAGCGCGGATCTGAGCAGATGAGATCCAGCATTCGCCCAATCGATAGTCTTTAAGGGGCGAATCCCATCCTTGCAGGAGCTGCTGAAACCGAGGATTGAAGCGCAGAGGTGTGAACGCGGGATCTACGTTGAGGTGAGACATCGCGGCATTTTCGCGTTCGCCTTTTTCCAGCCACCCGATCGCCTCTTCGTTTTTCCCTTGACCGACCAAAACAAGCGCTTGCGATTCTGGTGACACACATTGGGATTTTGACTCTTCGTCAAGTTTTTTCAGCCGAACTCTTGGCGGTAACTTGCCCATTCGCGCTTCAGCTCTGCTATTAACCTTAAGAATTCAGGTCGGTCGGATAACGAATGGAAGTGCGGGTCATCTCGAAAGACTGGGTAGTTCGGCAGACCCATGCCGCTCGCCTTGCGTAACAATTCAGTCGCACGGGCCGGCTTCCCGATAAGCACGTGGACTGCAGCTGCTGTGTGGAAAACGTGGTGCGTGTGTAGGAGCGGCTTACCGCCTCGCAGCGCTCGCTGGATCAACTGTTCTGCCTTTCGGAACTCGCCGCGCTTGGCCCACAAGAGAGCGTCGCAACTTTGCAGCCAGGGATCATCTAGCAGCTGGCGCGCAACCCGAATTCTCTCGGCCGCTTCTTCCAACTGCCCTCGATAGAGCGCAATCGTTGGATGGAAAAGGTGGGCCCAGATGTTGGTTGGATCAACGTGAAACGCGCGGAGATGATATTCCTCCGCTTCATCGTAGTCCCAGCGGTACATTGCGATTTGACCCAAAAACACAAGTGAAAGAGCATCCTCCGGGTCAGTGTTCAGCACCGAGAGTAATCCTTCCTTGGCTTCTTCCAGCATGCCAACATGGAGAAAGATCACACTTTGCCACGTCTTTGCGCGCCGGCAGCCGGGACTGAGCCGGAGAGCCGTACTAAGTGCGCCCAAGGCGGCGCGGTTCCGGAAATTCCCGGCTGGTGTCCAGAGGGCGCGTCCGCGCTCGCAGTGGGCCTCCGCATTGCGAGGATCGAGTTTCAGAGCATGACGAATCGCCCGATCTCCCCGCCGAACCCAGCGAACGCCTGGCTCGAACGTCACGGCCATGATCATATAGGCTTCCGCCAGACGTGCCCAAGCGACGACAAAGCCTGGGTCAAGTTTGACTGCCTTTTCCAGCATTTCAATCGCGGTCTGAGTGTCCCAGAGATTCACCCGCGAAAGTCGCTCGACAGCCCGCAAGAATAGCTCGACCGCCAGCGGATACTTTGTGGGCGCTGCCACGGGTGCCTCCGACGACGTCGTTGCCCGCGCACCCAGAGCCCGCGCGACCGCATCGGCGATCTTGTCTTGTACCCCGAACAGGTCTGCCATTTCGGAGTCGTGCTTCACTGTGAGCAGCGTAGAGCCGTCGGCCGCGTTCCACACTTGAGCGTGCAGCCGCAGCCGCTGACCGAACTTTTGGATGCTCCCTTCCACAATCACTTGGACATTCAACTCACGCGCGACCGTCAAGGGATCAATAGCCTGCTTCGCGTAGGAGGCCACCGCGCCGGTGGGCCGCACGAGCAACTCGCCGTTGGCCACCAACCGGTTGATCACGGTATCGGCCAGCGCCACACTCAGGTAGTCGTCCTCCGGGTTTGGAGTCAGAAGCTTGAAGGGCAGCACGGCTACAGCGCGCCTGCCCGTTACTCCGACTGGCAATACTGTTTCAGTTGCCGTTGCCCGATCCGGCCCTTCCACCCCCGCGACCAAGCGATAGCCACGCCGCGGCAAGGTTTCGACAAAGCGAGGATTATCCGCGGAGTCGCCCAGCGCCTCGCGCAGCTTGTTGATAGCCGTGTTCACGCCGTGATCAAAGTTCACGAACGTGTCAGTCGGCCAGAGCCTCAGTCGCAGCTCTTCGCGCGTGACCACCTGACCACGCCGTTCGAGCAACATGGCGAGAACTTCGAATGGCTGCCCATGCAGCTTGATTCTCACTCCGCCCTTCCGCAGTTCGCCGGACTGCGGATTCACCTCGAAGGTGCCAAACCGGAGAATTCGTTGTGAAGAACTCAGGCTTTCTGCCATGCGGTGGCCTCGGCTTTTGAGCAGTCTACCATTGCGCGTGTGAGAGGCAAGATCCGGCTCGCGATGGAGGGTCTTCGCGAACTCTTGCTAATTCAGCGGCTTATGGATCGACAAACATTTGAGCTTCCCTGCATTGACGGACCCGACGGACTCCATCAGGCTGGCCGCAGTTCAGCAACCCGAGTTTGCCCGACACGGCCAAACACGAGAAGCGGCAGGTATTCATCGGGTACTGGTCAAAATACTTTCGGCGCAACAAGCGGCGCTCAATGCACAGAAGAGGGCTGCGATGTCGCGATCTCGGGGCGCGGCGCGAAGAGCTTGCGGCTCTTCGCACAACAAGAAGACCTTCAAAAGGAGACCCATCGTGAAGAACCCTCAAAAGTCTGTCGCTTCCAGGCATTTTGGATTCCGGACATTCGTGATCGTCTCGCTTGCACTCACACTCTGTGGTGTGGCGACCGCACAAAATCCAGTCATCGCTTGGAACGACATAGCCGTCACCGCGGCACTGAAAGCAAATCAGGCCATGTCTCCCGGTTCAAGTACTTCTGGTGGTACGAGCCTCTATCTGGCTTATACGCACCTGGCTATCTATGACGCCGTGAACGCGATTGACCATCGTTTTCAGCCCTATGGCCCAGAAATCCCCGCACCAGCGGGAGCATCGGTCGATGCCGCAGCCATTTCAGCGGCTTACAACACACTCTTTTTCTATTTACCGGATCAGTCGGCTTTTCTGACTGGACAGTACATAGCGGCGATCAATCTCATCCCCGATGGCCAGCCGAAAGACGACGGAGTGCAAGTTGGGAAGGCGGCCGCAAATTCAATCATCGCCTTGCGAGCGGGCGACGGTCGCGGCGCGAATGTGCCTTACATCTTTCCGTCCGTGCCAACAGCCGGAGTTTGGATTCCGACCCCGCCGGCGCACCTTTTGCCACAAACCCCTTGGGTCGGTCAGATGGTCCCCTTCACGATGAGTAGCGCTTCGCAATTCCTTCCAGATGAACCTCCGCCCGCCCTGACAAGCACTGATTGGGCAGACGATTACAACCAGGTTAAGACCTTGGGTGCAATCAATAGTACGGTGCGGACTGCCCAACAGACTGAGATTGGCCTGTTCTGGACCGAACAAACGTCGAAGCAATACGCACGGGCGTTTCATGCGCTAGCGGTGGGACGCGCGCTCAACACGTCAGACACGGCGCACCTATTTGCCATGCTGTGGACCGCCATTGCCGACTCCTTCATCGGCTGCATGAACGCGAAGTACCACTTTAGCTTCTGGCGGCCGGTAACGGCTATTCAGAATGGCGACCTAGATGGCAATCCCGCCACGGTTCCCAACCCGACGTGGATGCCCCTTGGCACTACCCCGAATCATCCGGAATATCCCGCTGCTCACGGATGTGTTACGGGCGCGGTCGCGGGTATTCTGAAAGGCTATTTCGGAACTCCCGACGTGAACTTCACTGTCAGCAGTACCGTCTTCAACCCAGCGCACGCGCACACATTCAACAGCACGAAAGATCTTGAACAAGAGGTAGGGGACGCGCGTATTTATGCAGGCTTCCACTATCACCATTCAGTGGTGCAGGGTTTTGTGCTGGGTCAACACGTTGCCCAGCAGGTGCTGGTGAACTTCTTCCAACCTGTCGCAAGTCAGTAGCGTCGGTCCCGTAAACAGCATTTCTAAGGTCGCGTCTACGTCGGAGATGAACTACCGGACCTGGACTTTACTGGCCTTTATGAATTTGAGAGACTGGTTGAGCACAAGAAAATCGTCGATTCTGGATGGTCGGCAACCGGAAGTTCGGAGGACCGGAATCCTCTTCCGCGTGTGACAGCCTTCGTCAACGGATCGGTAAGGGCGAGTTCAGACGATTACACCTTAGCGGGCTACTTCGGGGCGTGCTGTTTTCTTTCTGCATCCAGCTTCGTGAGGAATTCTTCAAACTTGGGCTTCTGTTCCGGCGTGAGGATCGCACGGACTTGGTCGCGTCCTTTTTGACGGACCTGCTCGATCTGCACATCCGTCTGATCGTGAATCGTTTTCGCCTCAGTGTGGCGTTGTAGCAGGATGGCGTCCAGTTGTTGACTCTGAGCGCTTGTTAAGCCTAGCAACCGCGTGAGTTGTTCCACCCTGTGTGCTCGCTTTACCGGCTCCGGCAATGGAGTACTTGCCGCAGACACGAGATGACGCGCATAAGAGTAGCCTAGCGTTCCACCCAGCGCCGTACCCAGAAGGAAAATCACGCCCACCCACAGGGCCGCCTTCCGAGCCGCCGACATTTCGCTCATGGATTGTTCTCCTGCAGGGGAACGAGCATATCGTCCTGATTCATGGGGGGCGGTGCCTCAAAAAGTGACTCCTGCGCCGCCAGGGAGGTCGCTTGCTGGTTAGACGCCGGAAGCGGCCTCTCATATAACCATGTACTCACTATCAACAAAAGTGCGCCGGACGCCATGGCCAGGCGTGAAGCAAATTTCGGGACTGCCAGCCACGTGCTCGCCGCTTCGGATAATTCCCTCTCGCGTGCCGCGATTGCGGCCATCACCCGAGTTGCAAACCATGGCCGATCCGCCGCGGCAGAAGAGGCAACGCCCTTGAAGATTTCCCGCGTCGCGAGAAGATCCTGCGCCGCTTCCTGGCAGCTCGCGCAAACAGCTATGTGGTTCTGCGCCGCCGCAGACATGGCCGCGGTCAGCTCTCCAATGCTGACAGCATCAGGACGAGCTGCCGCGGAATCCTCCAGCAAATCTCGCAACTTCCTGCACTCTTCATCATTCTTCAGCAGGTTCCACATACCCGCCTCCTTGCTGCTCATCCCTTGTCCTCAGTCTCCACGTTTCTTTGCCTGGCTTACCACCCGCCGCCGGGCCCGAAAGAGTCTGACCTTCACCGTGTTCCCGTTCAAATTCAGAACTTCCGCGATCTCCTCGATAGAAAACCCTTCCACTTCTTTGAGGATCAGCATGAGTTTGTCCCGTTCATCCAATCCTTCCAGCAGTCGCTCCACATGCTCACGCGCTGCGAGCCTTTCGCTGATATCCGGTCCGGGATTCTCTTTTTCGCCCGAGGTAATGACCTGTCTGGCCTGTTCCTCGCTCAGATCGGACTCGTACACCAGGGGCCGAACCTTCTTCTTTCTCAGCAAGTCCCAGCACTCATTCACGGTTATCTTATACAGCCATGTGCTAAACGCTGCTCGCTGATCAAACCGCTTCAGCGCGAAATAGGCCTTTAGGAAAACCTGCTGGGCGATATCTTCCACATCCTCTCGCCTTCGCAGAATCCCGCCTGCCACGGCAAATACCCGGTGCTGGTGACGCCGGACAAGCTCCTCGAACGCCTCCTTGTCCTCCCGCTGCGCCCGGCGGACCAACTCGCGGTCATCCGTGGCACCGGCGGGCCTGGAAGCACGCCCCTGAGCGGCTCCCACCGCGGGGGGCGGGTCGAAAGGCTCCACTTTTGGGACGCGCGCCATAGGTGTTTGGTTACGGCTATTTGCTCCGGGTTGCCTGAACCTGCATCAAAGGCCTCATTTGCATATCTGCAACTTTGCACTTGCATCCTATCTTACCTACATGGAATAATGCCTGCATGATTATTGGTGACCGCCTTCGCGCACTCCGCGAAGAAAAGAAACTCTCCCAGGGCGACATCGAAAAGCGAACGGGATTGCTTCGTTGCTACATTTCCCGCGTTGAGAATGGTCATACCGTCCCAGCCATCGAAACGTTGGAAAAGCTCGCTCGCGCTCTCGAGTGCCCACTCTATCAACTCTTTTATGACGGTGAGGAACCGCCGCAGTTGCCGAATCTTCCCAAGCGCAAGTCGTCTGATGATATTGCCTGGGGCAGCGTCGGTAAAGATGCACGCTTTCTCAACAAGCTTCGCCGCTTGCTGAGCAAAGTGGAAGAAGGGGATCGCAAGCTCATCCTCTACATGGCCCAGAAAATGGCCAACCGCTAGTCGAACGATCGGACTCTGCCGGTAGCCGCTGGTTTGTATCATTCACACCTTACTGAACTGGCCGCGCGTCCCCGCTGCGCGGCCTCTTTCTTGACGGTCTGCAGATTCTCGCCAAGGTTTCGTTCCGGGTGTCCCAACTCCGCTCGCTAATGTCAAGTCAACCCCGCTCGCGGATTTATTCCCACTCGATCGTGCTAGGTGGCTTGGAACTAATATCGTAGACGACCCGTGTCACGCCGCTTACTTCGTTGACGATGCGCGTGGAAATCCGCTCTAGCACTTCCCCGGGCAGCCGGACCCAGTCAGCCGTCATGGCGTCATCGGATTCCACCACGCGTACGGCCACGGTCAGTCCATAAGTTCGCCCGTCGCCCATGACCCCTACACTCCGCACCGGGAGAAGCACCGCAAACGCTTGCCACACTTTGTTATACAGCCCGGCGCGGCGAATTTCCTCAACGACGATCGCGTCGGCATCCTGGAGGGTTACCAGATGCGGGCGGGTGATCTCGCCGAGCAGCCGGACGGCAAGCCCCGGCCCCGGAAACGGGTGTTTCACCAAAATCTCTTCCGGCAAGCCTAGATCTTTCCCAATCCGGCGCACCTCGTCCTTAAAAAGATCCCTTAGAGGTTCAATCAGGGCAAAGGGCATCTTTTCCGGCAATCCGCCGACGTTGTGGTGCGTTTTGATGGTGGCGGAGGGCCCCTTCACTGAAACCGACTCAATCACGTCTGGGTATAGCGTTCCCTGGACGAGGAATCCAATCTCGCCGTGCGCTTCGCCAGCCTGGAGCTTCTGAGCTTCTTCCGCAAAGACAGCGATGAACTCTCTGCCGATGCGCCTGCGTTTTTCTTCGGGTTCCGTGACCCCTTTCAACCGAGCGAGAAATCGGTCCGAAGCATCCACGCCAATGACATGGAGATTCAGCCGGTCCCGCAACATCTCCAGCGTCTGTTCGAACTCGTTTTTCCGCAGCATCCCTGTGTTCACGAAAATGTTCGTCAGCCGCGTTCCCATCGCCCGGTGCACCAGCACAGCAGCAACTGTGGAATCCACGCCGCCACTCAGCCCGCAGATTGCCCACTTGTTCCCCACTTTTTGGCGGATGGCGGCAGTGGTTTCCTCAATGAACGCTGCCCCGCTCCATTTCGGCTCGGCTTTGCACACACGAAACAGGAAATTTCGCAGCAACTCCGTCCCGCGCTCGGTGTGGTTCACTTCCACGTGAAATTGCACAGCATAGATTTTTCGTTTCGCGTCTTCCAGCGATGCGATGGCGTTGTCTGTATGTCCCGTGGCGCAAAACCCGGCAGGCAGAGAACGAACGTGATCGCCGTGACTATTCCAAATGCGAAGCGATTCGGGGACGCCAGCAAAAAGCTCGGACTTCCCCGTTTGGCGGCCGCTGTCGATTTTCAGGTGGGCGCGGCCATATTCCCGGCGCTCCGCTTTTTCGACTTTGCCGCCAAGGGTATGCGCAATCCATTGCATGCCATAACAGATTCCAAGCACGGGAATACCAAGCGATAGCACTTTTGGATCGCACTTGGGAGCATCGGTGTCGTAAACCGAGCTTGGCCCGCCGGACAAGACGATTCCAGTTGGCTCGAACTTGCGGATTTCTTCGATGGAAGATGTGCATGGCAAGACGGCGGAAAAAACCTGCTGCTCACGAATCCGCCGCGCAATCAGTTGCGTGTACTGCCCGCCGAAGTCGAGCACCACGACGCCGCCGAGTTCTGCCTTCATCCTGCCTCCCTGCTCCGGCATAGGCTCCGCCGTCAACTTTGCCGCACTCTCCATCATGCTACCCCCCTTACGCCACGACGAGATTCAATAATTTGTCCGGCACGAATATGCGTTTCACGATAGCTTTGCCGGCGAGATGAGGCGCAATCACCGCATCGGCTTGCGCGAGCTTTTCGACTTCCTCGCTTCCGGTCCCCACAGCGACTTTCACTTTGCCACGCAGGCGTCCATTCACCTGCACGGGAATTTCGACTTCGTCTTCCCGCGTCAGGGCCTCATCAAAAGCCGGCCAGTTCGCCGTCCACAATCCGCCCGCATGGCCCAGCATTTCCCACAGTTCTTCTGCAAGATGCGGCGTCATCGGCGCCAGCATCAGCGTCAGCAGCTCCAGCACTTCTTTTCGAATCTCCGGCCGCACATCTTTCTCTAGCGGCTCTTGCAAATAAATCTCGTTGGTCAGCTCCATGATTAGGGCAATCGCCGAATTGAAATGCCAGCGCGTCTCGAAATCCTGCGTCACACGCCTCAGGGTTTGGTGCACTTTGCGAAGAAGAATCTTTTCCTTCGGGGAAACCGTAACGGCGTGGCCGTTTCCGTTTTTCACTCCTTGTACGGTCAAGGCGTGCCGCTCCACCAGGCGGTAGACGCGATTCAGAAATCGCCAGGAGCCTTCGATGCTTTCTTCGCTCCACTCCAAGTCTTTTTCCGGCGGGGCTGCAAAAAGCGTGTAGAGGCGCCCTGTATCCGCGCCATACTTTTGCGCCATTTCTTCGGCGCCGACCACGTTGCCCCTCGACTTGGACATGGCCACGCCGCCCTTTTGCACCATGCCTTGTGTGAATAGCCGTGCCGCAGGCTCGTTGTGTTGGATCAGCCCCATGTCGCGCATCACCTTGCACCAAAACCGCGAATAAAGCAGGTGCAGAATCGCATGCGTGATTCCGCCGATATACTGGTCAATCGGAAACCAGTAAGCGACTTTCGCCGAATCGAAAGGAGCTTTGTCGTTCCGCGCGTCCGCGTAGCGGTAGAAATACCACGACGAATCCACGAACGTGTCCATGGTGTCTGTCTCTCGCCGCGCCGGCCCGCCGCATTTCGGGCAAGTGGTATTCACAAACTCCGGTGTGGACGCCAGCGGCGATTCGCCCTCGCCCGTGAGCTTCGGATTCGGCGGCAGAACTACCGGCAAATCCTTATCCGGCACAGGCACCAGCCCATCTTTCGAACAATAAATAACTGGAATCGGCGTGCCCCAATAGCGCTGTCGCGAAATTCCCCAATCTCTCAACCGGTAAATGGTTTCCGCTCGCCCAAACTTTTTTTCTTCCGCGAACGCCGCCATTTTCGCAATCGCTACCGCACTCTCCATACCACTGTACGGCCCGGAATTTACGCTGACTCCATACTCAGTGAACGCCTCCCCTTCCACTTTCAACTTTGAACTGTCAGCCTCTTTTCGTGCCACCACCACGCGCACGGGCAATCCATATTTCCGGCAGAATTCCAGGTCGCGCTCGTCGTGCGCGGGAACCGCCATAATCGCCCCGGTCCCATACTCCATCAGCACGAAGTTTCCCACCCAGATGGGAATTTTCTCGCCACTGAAAGGATTGACGGCGTGGCGGCCGGTGAAGAAGCCTTCTTTCTCCATCGTCGCCAGATCCTCGGTTTTCACCGATGTCTGACGCATCTTCCCTAGTCTTGTCCATTCGATACTGTCAGCCTTGGCCCAACTCAGGAGCCTCTCGACGGCGGGATGCGTCGGAGCCAGGATGACTACCGTTGCGCCATAGATCGTATCAATGCGCGTGGTAAAAACTTCGATCGGCTCCGCGTCCACCACGTCCGCTACGGCGAACTTCAATTTCGCGCCCTGCGACTTCCCGATCCAATTCCGCTGCATCAAGATGACGCGTTCGGGCCATCCACCTTCAAGTTCTTTCAAGTCGTCGAGCAGTTGGTCGGAATACGCTGTGGTCTTCAGGAACCACTGTTCGATCTCTCGTGACTCCACCAGCGTGTCTTCGTGCCGCCAGCAATAGCCGCCGGGCAACACTTGCTCGTTTGCTAGCACCGTGCAGCACTTCGGGCACCAGTTGACGCGGCTCTTTTTCCGGTACGCCAGCCCGCGTTGCAGCATGCGCAGAAAAAACCACTGGTTCCAGCGGTAATACTCCGGCTCACAGGTCGAAATTTCCCGCCGCCAGTCGTAGCTGAACCCAAAGCGCCGCAGCACGCGCTGAAATTCCGCAATGTTTTTGTTGGTCCACTCCCGCGGGTGAGTTTTGTTCTTGATCGCGGCGTTTTCCGCGGGCAGGCCAAAGGCATCCCAGCCCATCGGATGCATCACGTTGAATCCGCGCATGCGCTTCACGCGCGCCACGACGTCCCCAATCGCGTAGTTGCGCATGTGGCCCATGTGCATCGTCCCGCTCGGATACGGCAGCATTTCCAGCACGTAATACTTGGGCTTTGACGCGTCCGCCTCTGATTCGAATACGCGCGCTTCCGCCCAGCGCTTCTGCCACTTCGTTTCGATTTTTTGAGGATCGTATCCCGATCCCGCCGCGGTTGCGCCGCCTGGTGTGTTCTGTTCCGCCACGCCGCCCTATCCCCTCTTCTTCTTTGCTGAACTCTTTTTTGCTCCGCCCTTCTTCGTTGCCCTGTTCCTCGTCCGCGCCTTGTTTTCTGCGAATCTCTGCGCTCTCTGCGTGCTCGCGTTAGCTTTCTTTTTTTGCGTCTTTTTCTGAATCAACATTTTCTTTTGCAGCGCGGCAGTCAACATGGAGAAGCCCTTCTCCACTTCCGGCGCCTGGTCTTGCAAACCCGCAAGATCCCAGAGCATCGCGACATTCCGCCGATCATCGCCCGGATCATCAATCGGCGTCTCGGCCACGAAGGCCCGCCCCGTCAAGCCTTCCGGCCCAGACGCGCCGAATCGCGGGTGCTGCAGAATCCTCGCAAACGCCGCGGCGCCAATCTTTCCTTTTCCGATGTGTTCGTGGCGGTCTACGCGCCCGCCTAGCGGAATCTTCGAGTCGTTCGCGTGAATCACTGGAACGTTTTCGAGTCCGATCGCGCTATCGATCTGACCAATCGTCGAAGCCAAGCCAGCTTCGCTTTTGATGTCGTAACCCGCGGCAAAAAGGTGCGCCGTATCCAGGCAAGCCCCTACCGGCACATTCCGCAATCCCGCCAGAATTTCTCCCACTTCTTCGAGTCGGGATCCAATCGCTGTCCCCATCCCCGCGGTGTTCTCGATCAGGATCCGCAGTCCACCCATCGGCGCGCGCTTGGAGGCTTGCTTCACTGACTCGACAATCGTGGAAATCGCCTGCACCGTCGTCGACTCCCCTCGCGCCCCCGGATGCACAACCAGAAAATCCGCGCCTAGCGCCATCGCGCGCACAATCTCATCGTGGAAAGCCTGGATCGACCGCGTCTGCAGCATGCGCTGCTCCGACGCCAGGTTGATCAGGTAGTTTGCATGAATGACCAGCGGCCCCAGCCCCAGCTCATCCCGCCGTGCGCGAAATGCCTGCGCATCCACGTCCGGAATCCGCGCCGAACCGCCGCCCTGCCACATCCGCGGGCTGGCGGAAAAAATTTGCAGCGCATTGCAGCCCAGCTTGCGGGCCGATTCCAGCGCATCCAGGTAGCTTTTCGCGATGGAGGTGTGAATGCCGATTCGCAGACTCCCATCCATCCAGGATGGCGGCTGCGGTTCAGGCTCAGGTTCGGGGCGATATTCGTCTTCAGGATCGAACTGTGTCGGCTGGATGGCGGGCGGTTCGGGCATGCCTGTGGAAGATTTCTGCTCTGTCATAAACCAACTATTCTACCACACGCACCAAATCGCTCCTCTCATACAGGTCTTTCGCGCTGCGTTCAATTTGCCGCCGTTTCCCTTTGAACTGGAGAGACTTTCGTCAGCCGCAATCGCCAGCCGCGGGTATCCCGCGTGAAGACGTCAGTATCGTCCTCACTAAACCCTTTCGTGGTGTCTGCCGTCTGGCGATATTCCTTGATGTAAGTCACCACTGCGGTGTCCCCGAATAAATCCACTCGCATGTTCTTTTTCTCAATCGTGTACGGATTCGGACCATTGTCGTGCGTCACAAAATTCCGTTTCACATTTTCCTGGAACTCGGCTTTAGACAATACTTTCTTGGCGCTAAGACAGATCCAGTCCTCTGCAAGTGAACCCATGCCTGCTGAGTCATTCTGTTGCTCAAATCTCGCAGTTACGGACTCGATTTTCCGAAGTTCTTGTTCATCTTGGCCCTTGGTCGCGGCACGACCCTGTATGAGTGTAGCCACAGCAAGCAGTCCCACAGCGCCAAACAAAACAGCGATTCTTCGCATGATTTCACCTCCTGCGAAAATTTATGGTAACACTGAATTTTTAATAGGAATTGAAATTGACTCGCTCTTTGCTGATCTACAGTGAGTACACCCCTGCCCTTTGGCCAGCCTTCAAGGACCATCCACCAGGAATGTCGATGACGCTTGATTCTCTATCGCCCGAACATGGAGAGCGGAATTCGCCCGCCTGTCGATTCCTCTGTTTCTGTGTTGGACGCCGCAATGTACTGGTCCACGGGACGGTTCGAGATGCGATCGAGCGCGTCTGCAATCCGCGCTAACTCATAGAGCATCTGGTCGCTCACCGCCGACCGCTGCAAAACCACGGCCCGCCTCCGGCGAAATTGCTGCACCGCCCAGGCTGTTGCCGCAACGGCGAGCAGGATGATTGCCAGCAACTGTTCATGACTTGTGATGGTGATCGCGCGGCCGAACAAATGATAAACATGATCCGAGAGCAATTTTCCCTCCCGGCTGGGACTATACTTGAGAGCTACACGACTATTGGATGCCTTTTCGCCCGCCGTCGTCAATCAAAATCGAATCGCCACTACGAACCCAGTCCGTCGTCGTTTGCGACTCCTGCTAGCTTGCCGTAAACTCAAACCTTACTCACCGACTCGGAGAGCCCTTCATGCTGGTTGTCATGCAGTCGCACGCCACCGAGGAACAGGTCCGCGAAGTTTGCAAGCGCATCGAAAGCCTGGGCCTCAAAGCGCACCCCATCCCCGGTTCGATTCGAACGGCCATCGGCATCACCGGCAACAAAGGCGCGGTGGACCTCGGCGTCCTCGAATCCATGCCCGGCGTTGGCGAATGCATCCCCGTCAGCAAGCCTTACAAGCTCGTCAGCCGCGACGCCAAGGAAGAAGACAGTATCTTTCGCATCCCCACACCCTCCGGCGACGTCATCGTCGGCGGCGACCACGTCGCCCTCGTCGCGGGACCCTGCGCCGTAGAAACCGAGGAACAA